>ERZ1036420.300-NODE-300-length-46565-cov-9.447495_pt1 | contig 46565 bp, 32 predicted proteins | sample MGYA00514220_ERZ1036420 | MGnify/ENA primary metagenome ERZ1036420 (study PRJEB33795, sample SAMN09464938) | human gut metagenome | host: Homo sapiens | place: USA: Stanford, California | collected 2016-10 | study: EMG produced TPA metagenomics assembly of the...
CCGATCGCAAAAAATTTTATGTTTTTTCATTGTCTCCTTGACGGGATGCACATCAGAGATCCTCACGGGCGCTGCTTTTTCTTTTTAGGAGGGAAGCCGCTGAAGGACATCAAAACAAGAGAACGCCGTGACGGAGCAGAGCTGCCCAAAACGCTCCGCCACGCTCCAAAAGAACTGGCCCAAAAAGGTCTGCGGGCCGCCAAAGAAAAAGGGAAAGAACAACTACAGCAGGCGGCACAAAATGGGATGGGCGGTGTAGAGCAGGTATCCCCGGAAAAAACTGCCGGAGATCAGCTGCTGGGCGGGGCAGAAGAATGGGGCGGCACCGTTACTGCGGGCGGCAGGGATATGCTTCGCCGGATACCTGCCCGCGCGAATGCGGACAGACAAGCGAACCGGCTGGAGAAGCAGCGGGGGAATGCATCTAGCGGTCAGAAAGCCCCGCAGGCGCGCTCTTTCAAGGAAAAAAGCACACGCAAGTTCCACGCACAGCAGGGCGAGGCACACGTCCTCAAGACGGGCAGGCCCGCTGTAAAGGCCGCACGCCAGCCGGTAAAGACGTCGCAGGCAATCCACGCAGCCAAACAACAGGCGGCGCACACGGCGAAACAGGCGGAAAAGCGGGCGGCGAGAGCTGCACAACAAGCGGTAAAGTCGGCGGGCAGGGCAATAGCCAATACCGCAAGAACCTGTATCGCGGCAGTCAAGAACCTTGTGGCTGCGTTGGCCGCGGGCGGCGGGCTTGCACTGTTTATTGTTCTGCTCATCTGCTTGATTGCGCTGGTGGCAGGTTCCGCATTTGGTGTTTTCTTTTCATCTGAGCCGACAGGGAAGGGAATGACGCTGAAGCAGGCAGTACAGACATTGAATGAAGAATACTACCAGAAGCTCAAAGGGATTGAAGCTGCCATTCCACACGACCGGGCGGAATATGTCTCCGAAGATGGTTCGGTGGCCATCCATTGGGAGGATGTGCTGGCGGTGTTCGCTGCAGACATTGCGGCGGACGAGCACGGCCAGCAGGTCGTGGCGCTGGATGATACCCAGCTGGAGCAGCTGCGGACTGTTCTGGCGGATATGCACCAGATCAGCCATAGCACACGCACGGTGGAACATGAGGAAGAGATCATCACCACGGACGAGGACGGAAACAAGATTACGGAATGGGTGACTGTGTCGGAAATAGTGTTGGAAATCAAAGTGTCGCACAAAACCACTGCAGAGATGGCGGCGATATATGGTTTTACTCAGCGCCAGAATGAGCAGCTCGCGCTGCTGTCTGATCCTCAGTATGACGCGCTTTGGATAGATCTGCTGGGCGGCTATGTCAGCGGCGGCGGGCAGATCATCACGCCAGGCAGTGATTGGGTAGGCACCGGCATCTTTGCGTGGCCGTTACCGCAGAGTTTCACGATCACCTCTCCTTTTGGTTACCGGCAAGACCCGTTCACAGGAGAGATGAGCTATCACGGAGGAACAGACATCGCGGCCCCACAGGGCACGCCTATTCTTGCGGCGGCGGACGGCACTGTGACTGTCGCCAACGGCACCGACCCCTGGGGCGGCAGCTATGGGTACCATGTCAAGCTGGATCACGGAGGAGGGATGGAAACACTGTATGCGCACTGTTTGGCTATTGCCGTCACAGCGGGTCGTCAGGTGCGGCAAGGCGAGGTGATCGGCTATGTGGGCAGCACGGGCAATTCGACAGGAATGCATTTGCATTTTGAAGTGTGGGAAAATGGAAAGCGTAAAAATGCAATGAGCTATTTTGTTTTGGAATAAAAATCATTTCTTACTAGGGGTGGAAATGGATATGTAACAGGAGCCTTTGCTTGAGAGGAAAATAAAAATGGTGGTCACCTTTTGATAATAGCGGTTTGTACAGTGTGACGCTTATAATATTATCTATACAGGATAAGCAAATAAATTCAAAAGAGAAGGAGAAATGGTTATGCGCACACGTGTTTATAACAAGATGACGGGCCGCGAGGTGGAGGGATATCTCACCCGCGGCGGCAAGACAATGTATGTGGCGGTGGGCGTCACGGAAGTGCACGGCGCCATGCCCATCGACTGCGAGGGGATTTTTCCTGAGGCGGTAGCCCTGGCGCTGGCCGAGGAGACGGACGGCCTGGCGATGGTCAATCTGCCGTACTTCTTCCCGGGCGGCACAATTATAAGCAACGCCACGGTGCAGGTGAGCGTGCGCGAGAGCATCGATTACTTGATGATGATCACGCGTTCCCTGGTCAGCCAGGGCTTTGACAAGATTTTTTTCCTTTCCGGCCACGGCCCGGCGCGCCTGTACATCGACGCCATGTGCCGCGACTTTTTTCAGGAGACGAAGGTGCATGTGTGCCATTTGAACCTGATGAACGCCATGCAGAAATACGGCAGCGGAATGGGCTTTGAGGCCTTTGAGAAAATGATTTATGGCGCATATAAGATGCTGTATCAGATGGAATATCTGGCCGTCGACCCCAACGGCGAAACCATCGTTCCCCAGCCCATTTTTGAGGGTTCGGCGCTGGATGTGCTGCAAAAGGCACTGCGGCCGCTAGGCATCCAAACAAGCATGTATTACGAGCTGCCTGAACAGCACTTCGGCGGCAGGCCGTTCAAGAGCGAGGACGAACGGCTTATGGCGTGCGAAGAGGGCGAAAAGCTGATCCGCGAAATGGCGGCGAATATGGCCCCTGCCCTGAAAGAGGCGCAAAAGGCGCTAGACGTTTATCATGCGTATGTAAAGGAGATCCTGAAAAAATATCCCCACGCCCAGTGAAGCAGAGCCCATGCCGCCCTGACCGGGGGTGCGGGATAAAGAAGCAGCCCCGCCCGGTGAGGACGGGGCTGTATAAGAATAAGGGAGAAAGCAACGATGAAAAAACAAATATGGAACCGCGGCTGGCTATTTTGGGAGGAGCAAAGCTCCTTTGCGCTGCAATGGGCTGTTCCTGAGACGGCGCGTTCTGTGACGCTGCCCCACGATGCGATGCTGGCGCACGCGGCAGACCCTGCGTCACCCAACGGTGGCAGTACCGGTTATCGCGACGGCGGCAACGGCGTGTACGCCAAAAAGTGGCTGGTGCCCGTGGAAGCACGCGGCGGCCGATTCATCTTGCATTTTGAAGGTGTGTATGCCAACGCTTCGGTATACATCAACGGCCAGCGGGCTGCGTACCACCCCTATGGCTACACGGGCTTTTTTGCAGATATAAGCGGCTTTCTGTGCTACGGGGAAGAAAACGAGATTCGCGTTTCTTTCAAAAATACGGCGCGCAGCAGCCGCTGGTACTCCGGAGCCGGCATCTACCGTGACATCTGGTTGCTGACGGCTGAAAGCGAAGCGTATTTCGCGCCGGAAAGCCTGCGCTTTTCCACAAAGAAGCTGACGGCGGACGGCGGCGCCGTTTTGCTGGCGCAGGCTGAGGTGCGCAATGACGGTGACACGCCGATTGCGGCGCAGGTGCGCTTCTGCGCCGAGGGCTGCACGGCCGAGGCGGGCGCAGCCATCGCGCCTGGCGAGCGGGAAACCGTATCTGCTCTTTTGAACGTGCCTAACGCCCGTTTGTGGAGCGATGAAACGCCGGTGCTTTGCCGTGGTACGGCGGCGCTTTTCTCCGAAGGGCGCGCGCTTGACGAAGCGGAAACGGAGTTTGGCATCCGGCTTTTGCTGCTGGATACCCGGCACGGGCTGCGTGTCAATGGGCGCAGCGTAAAGCTGCGCGGTGCGTGCGTGCATCACGACAGCGGCGTGTTGGGTGCGGCCACCTTTGCGGATGCGGAATACCGCCGCGTACGTATCTTGAAAGAAGCCGGCTTCAATGCGATTCGTACCGCTCATAACCCCTCCGCGCCCGCACTGCTGCGTGCGTGCGACGAGGTGGGTATGTATGTGATGGAGGAGGCGTTCGATGCGTGGACGCGCAGCAAGGCCGATTACGATTATGCCGTCAGCTTTGACGACTGGTGGCAGCGCGACATCGAGGCGATGGTGAGCAATGCGTTCAACCACCCCAGCGTCGTTTTGTACTCCGTCGGCAATGAGATTCCTGAGGGCGGTCTCGACGCGGGCGCGGCGCTGTGCACAGTCTTGGCGAATACCGTCAAAGCGCTGGATCCGACGCGCTTTGTCACCGCTTGCATCAACGGTGTGTTTACAGTGGGCGACGCGGTGAAGGAAATTGCTCAGGAGGTCATGGCTGGGCTGGGGGAGCGTGCGCCCGAAATCAAGGGTAACGTCAATGAATTTATGGTGCTGATGGATACACATCTTGACGAACTTACGCAGCACGAGGAGATCAGTCGCAGGCTCGACAAGGCGTGTGCTGCGCTGGATGTGGCGGGCTACAACTACATGACGGCACGCTATGAAAAGGACATCGCCGAACGGCCCGGGCGCATCATGGTGGGCTCCGAAACCTACCCGCCGGAAATCGCCCGAAACTGGGGTGTCATCACCAAACACCCGCAGCTGATCGGCGATTTCACCTGGACGGGGTGGGACTACATTGGCGAGGCGGGCGTGGGCGTGCCGGCCTACGCCTTCGGCGAGGGAGGCTTCGGCGCGGCCTATCCCTGCCAGCTGGCGGGTGTGGGCGACATCGACATCACTGGCTTCCGCCGCCCGGTGTCCTATTTCCGGGAGATTGTGTTCGGCCTGCGCAGGGAACCTTACATTGCCGTGCAAAATCCCTACCGGTATGGGCAAACCCTGCTACGCACGCCCTGGCTCCTGAGCGATACGGTCAGCAGCTGGACGTATCCGGACTGCGTAGGCAAGCCCGTGTGCATTGAGGTCTATGCCTGTGGCGACGAAGTGGAGCTGCTTTTGAACGGTGTTTCACTGGGCCGCCGTCCCGCCGGGGAGGCTGTGGGATACATCACACGCTTTGAAACGGCCTATGCACCCGGCGTTTTAGAGGCCGTCAACTATGAACAGGGCAGGGCCATCGGGCGTGTGACACTGTGCAGCGCCGAGGGAGAAGCGCGGCTCTGCGCACAGGCTGAGGCCGGGCAGACGGGTGAGCTGGTATATATTTCCCTTTCTGCGTGCGACGCGCAGGGCACGGTGGATACACACACGGCGCTCACAGTGCGCGCAGAGGTTACCGGCGCGGCGGAATTTCGCATGGGCAGCGGCAACCCGAAGCCGGACGAAAATTACACACAGACGCAGACAAAGCTCTGGAACGGGCGCGCGCAGCTGATCGTCCGCAAAAAGAGTGCCGCCGACGCAGTGCGTGTAAGAATCGATGACGGAAACACATCTTTGGAATTGACGGTATAAAGGAGAACGCAATGAGAACAATCAAGGATCTTAATGAAGGCTGGCAGTTCGCCGGCGAAGCGGCATCTCTCGAAGATGCGCTCAAAAATAACGTGCAGTCCGTTACGCTGCCGCATACATGGAATGCGCAGGATGGACAGGACGGATCGCGGTATCTGCGTGCAAAATGCTGGTATCTGCATGAGCTGACGTTTCCTTCGCTGCAAAGCGGAGAAGAGATATGGGCCGAATTTCTGGGAGCAAATTTGATTTGCGAGGTGTATTTGAATGGACAGAAGCTGGCACGACATGAGGGAGGTTACACCGCATTTCGTGCGAACCTAACACCGGCAATCGAGGAAAATAATCTTTTGGCTGTCAGTGTGGATAACAACGTGCATAATGAAATCTATCCGCATGATGCTGATTTCACCTTTTATGGTGGACTATACCGGGAAGTGCGGCTTATTACCGTACCGTCTGCACATTTCGCACTAGGGTATTACGGTGGCAGTGGTTTGCGCCTTACGCCGGCGGTTCGCGGTAGAGATGCAGATGTGACAGCTGAGGTTTGGACGGAAGGAGCTGCGCGGTCCGTCAGCGTCACAATTGCGGACGAGACAAAAAATACTGTGCTGGAAAACGGATATGCAGCGATGCAATTTACCATTAAGGATGTGCATTTATGGGATGGGCTGGACGACCCATATCTGTATACAGCGCACGCGGTGTTGGATAGTGGAGATGAGGTGTATGAGCGCTTTGGATGCCGCACATTCAATATCGACCCCAATCAAGGTTTTTTTCTTAACGGTCGCTCTTACCCGCTGCGCGGCGTTGCACGCCATCAAGATCGCCTTGGTGCAGGTAATGCGCTGACTCATGAGATGCACCGTGAGGACATGGACATCGTGCTGGAATTGGGAGCAAACACATTGCGTTTGGCACACTATCCACACCATCCGTATTTTTACGATTTATGCGATGAGTGCGGTGTCATTGTATGGGCAGAGATTCCATACATATCCCGCCATGTGCCAGAAGCAAGGGAAAGCACGCTTGTACAGATGAAAGAGCTGATTGTGCAGAACTATAACCGCCCCGCGGTCATATGCTGGGGCCTTTCCAACGAAATCTCGATGATCGGCGAGATGACGGAGGACTTGCTTGAAAATCATCGTCTGCTCAACGATTTGTGTCATTCGCTGGACGCCACGCGTCCCACCACCATGGCCCATGAGAATACTCTGGAAAAGGGCTCTGAACTACAGGCAATCCCAGACATCGGCAGCTACAACCTGTACTTCGGCTGGTACAAGGGGAAACTAGAGGACAACGGTGCTTTCCTGGACGATTACCACGTCCTGCACCCGGATCGGTGCATCGGCCTTTCCGAATACGGTGCAGACGCAAATCCTGCCTACCAATCAGAAAAACCGGAGCGTGGAGACTTCAGTGAGACGTATCAAGCGATATACCATGAGCACCTGCTCGAAATCATAGAAGCGCGTCCATATCTGTGGGCCACTCACGTGTGGAACCTGTTCGATTTCAGCGCGGCGCGTCGCAACGACGGCGGCATCCCCGGCCGCAATCAGAAAGGTCTTGTGACAATGGATCGCAAACTACGTAAAGATGCGTTTTATCTTTACAAGGCGCACTGGAGCAAGATTCCATTTGTGCATCTGTGCGGCAGCCGTTATGCAGACCGCACTGAGCCTTTAACAGAAATCAAGGTGTACTCCAATCAGCCGGAGGTCTCGCTCTATGTCAACGGTTCATTGCTGGAGACAAAGCGGGAACATTATATTTTCCGTTTCATGCTGCCGCTTAGGGGGGAGATGCATATCACAGCAAGAGCAGGTGAGGGCGAGGACAGTATGCGTATTCGTAAGGTTGAGCAGCCTAATCCTGCTTATGCGATGCCTTTGCGGGCGAATGTGCTCAATTGGTTCGATCAAGATGCCTTCAAAGAAGAATTTTGTTCCATCAAGGATACGCTGGGAAGCCTGCTCGACAATCCTATGGCCGGGGCTCGCACACATGCGTTTTGTGAGAAAATGGAGCCAGGAATGTTCGACGACGATGCAATGCTGCGCTTTTTGCGAGGTATGGCGTTTGAACGGATACTCAACCGCAATATTGACCGAATGGATAAAGAAGACTTGAAAGAATTCAATGCGTTCCTGCAGCGAACACCCAAGCAGTAAAAGTCGCCGTTTGTGATAATGGACGTATGCATATCATACGACTAGCTCTTGCTGGGGGACAGCGGGCGAGAAATGTGCAGAAACGCTTTGATTAATAGAGTCCCGTTGTATCTCACCATCAAATATTTTTGCCTATCATACAGGAGGCGCTGTGGAAAAATAGATGTATTGGAGGATGCATCACATATTTATAATCTGCTTTCTGTTTATCATTTTCAGAATATAGCCTCAAAATGATATCATGGACGGGAGAATGAAGATTGTCGCCAGGCCCAGTGGTGTGTGACAATAAAAACGTTAATAAAAACTGCCGCGGCGCACAGACCGCCGCGGAGCACAGCAAGAAAGGAAGGAAAACAGGATGAGAACACGAATTTTCAACAAGATGACGGCAAAAGAGGTGGAAGCTTATCTCGCTCGCGGGGGAGATACGATTTTTCTTGGTATCGGTGTGGTGGAATGCCACGGAGCGATGCCCAATGACGTCGAAACCATTATCCCTGAAGCATACGCGACATTGCTGGCGGAAAAAGCTGATGGACTTTCGCTGATCAATCTGCCCTATTTCTACCCGGGCGGAACACTATGCAGCAACGCTACTGTGCATATCTCTATTCGAGACGGCATTGATTATCTTGAAAAGATCTGCACCTCACTTGTCGACCAGGGCTTTAGGCGCATTTACCTTGTGAGCGGACATGGTCCTTCAAGCTTGACAATTGATGCATTCTGCCGCGATTTCTTTGAAAAAACACTCGTCCATCCCTGTCATATCTTGTCCGGCTGTCTTAGCGCCATGGCATTGGGCGAAAAGGACTTTTTCTCTCCTGCTGTTCGTGAAGCGTTTCCCTATGTCACTTACGGCGCCTATAAGGTGATGAATCAGATGGATGATCTGCCCTTAACGCCGGAGGCTGTTGAAGAACGCGCGTTCCACAAGGATACAGAGCCGGAGATGGCAAACTTCGCGCGGTTGTTTAGACCTTACGGCGGCCGTGTGAGCCAAATTTACTCAGACCCGGATGAGCATGGCGGCGGATTGCTGTTCCGCACGGCTGAGGAACGCACAGCGATTTGTGAGGAGGGCGAAAAGCAGATTCGCACCATTGTGGACAAGACGAACATCGTTGAGCTGAACGATGCGCTGGCAGTATATCAGGATTATGCCCGCAAACTCGCTGCACGCATTCCCCGCTTGAGCAAGCGGCTATGATTGAAAGAGCTGGGACAGGCTAAAAGAACAGATAAACTTCCCTGCTTAGAGGAAGGCTGCGCCTTCCAGCAGACGTTGTGTTGGAATTGTAACAAGGCCCGTACTCATGCCATGAGTACGGGCGCTTATTGTACACATAACGCAGTGGAATTTGCAGGAGACACGCCACAGTGAGACAAAGCGATAATGGGAAAAGAGGTAATTATGATTGATTTAAAAGCAATTCCGTTTTATCTTGACGACATGCAGATCGAGTGGGTGAAGAATACGCTTGCAGGTATGACAATTGAGGAAAAAATAGGCCAGCTGTTTGTACCCATCGGATTCAGCAACGACCGAAGTTATTTGCAGCATGAATTGCTTGACAGGTACATCGGCGGTATCATGTACCGCAGCGGCCCTGCAGCTGAAATGCAGCAGACACACGCATGGCTTCAGCAGCACAGCAGGATCCCGCTGCTGATTGCGGCGAATTTGGAGGCGGGGGGCGATGGCATCGCCGCGGATGGAACGCCCTACGGAAAGCAGCTGCAGGCGGCGGCCACGGGCAAAGCTGAGAGCGCATACCGTCTTGGAAAAGTCAGTTGCGCCGAAGGTGCTGCTGTGGGCTGCAACTGGGCGTTCGCGCCCGTGGTGGACATCGACCGCAACTGGCGCAACCCCATCACCAACGTGCGCACCTACGGAGCGGATCCCGATTTTGTGCTGGAATGCGGCCGCGCCTACATGAAGGCGGCCAAGGAGGAAAACGTCCTCGTCTCCATCAAACACTTCCCCGGCGACGGCTGCGACGAGGTGGACCAGCACCTGCTCACCAGCGTGAATGATTTGAGCTGTGGGGAATGGGACGCCACTTACGGGAAAATCTACGCGGGCCTCATCGAGGACGGCGCGCCCACGGTGATGGTAGGGCATATTGCCCATCCGGCCTATGAAAAGCACTTTGATGAAAATGCCCCCGACAAGCTGGTGCCGGCCACCCTTTCACCCGCACTTTTGCAGGGCCTTTTGCGCGGCAAGTTGGGCTTCAACGGCCTCATCGTCACTGACGCGACGCCCATGGTGGGCTTCACCAGCGCCATGGCGCGGGAAAAGGCTGTGCCGTTCGCCATCGAGGCGGGGTGCGACATGTTCCTGTTCAACAAAGACCTCGCCGAGGATTACGATTATATGATGGCGGGCTACCAAAACGGTATCTGCATTTCTGTCAAGCCCGGCGAGTTTATTGCCGTTGTGGGGCCGACAGGCGTTGGAAAAACCACATTTGTTAATCTGATTCCCCGGTTCTACGACCCCGTCGAAGGCAGAATCTTCATTGACGGCAAAGAACTGCGGACATGGGACCTGGGCTCACTGAGACAGCACATCGGCGTCGTGCTGCAAAACAACATCCTTTTCTCCGGAACGGTCCGTGACAATCTGCGCTGGGGCGCCCCCACCGCCACAGACGAAGAGCTTCTGGAGGCCGCCCGGGACGCACAGGCACACGAATTTATCCTTCATCTGCCCGACGGATTGGACACAGTGATCGAGCAGGGCGGGACCAATGTCTCCGGCGGGCAGCGGCAACGCCTGTGCATCGCCCGAGCGCTGCTCAAAAAACCATGCATTCTGATACTGGACGATTCCACGTCTGCTCTCGATTCTATCACGGAACACCGTATTTTCGATACATTTTATCAAAAATACCGGAACACCACCGTACTGCTGGTAGCGCAGCGGATTTCATCCGTGCAAAATGCCGACCGCATCATCGTTCTGGATGGGCACCGCATCTGTGCAGTGGGAACGCATGCGGAACTGCTGCAAAACTGCGGTATTTACCAAGCGATCTACGATTCCCAACAGGAAGGGAGTGAAGCCGATGGCGGCAGGAGGCAATAACGCCGGCCGCGGCAGGGATTACCGAAAGCCCAAGGATGTTCAGAGGACCCTGCGGCGGCTTGGGAGATACCTATGGAATTACCCGTCCCTTCTTTTTCTTGTGCTGGCCGCGACGGTCTCTCAGTCCATTTTAGGTCTGGCTTCCTCTTATCTGCTCAAACCGATCATCGACGATTGCATCGTTCCCAACATCGGGAACGCCGCGCCGGACTGGTCGCCGCTCCTTCATACGCTGGTCCGGCTGGCCGTGCTCTATCTGTTGACACTGGCTGCCTCCTATGGACAATCCGTTCTTTCGATGATCCTTTCCGAGCGGTGCACCAACCGTCTTCGTGCAAACCTGTTTGAACGCCTGCAGGACCTTCCCATATCGTTCTTCGACGCTCATGGTCATGGCGAAGTGATGTCCCGTTTCACAAATGATGCAGACAATGTGCAGGCTGCCATCGAACAGGGAATCACATCTTTTCTTTCTGCTCTCATTACGTTTTTCGGCACCATGTATTTGATGATACGGCTGAACGCTTACTTATTCTGCCTCACGTTTCTGTTCGTGGTACTGGCCGTATTTACAAGCCGCACACTCAGCCTGAAAAGTAAGGCCCGGTTTCGTCTGCAGCAGCGTGAGCTGGGGCTCGTCAACGAATACGCGGAAGAGATCATTCAGGGAATCCGTGTTGTAAAAGCATTTCATTATGAAGACCGGGCTGTGGAAGAATTCAACAGGCGAAGTGAAAAATTTCGTGATGCGGCCATTTCGGCCAATTCTCTCGGCATGTCGCTGATGCCGGTCATCGGGCAAATGATGGGTATTTGTTATGCCGCCACCACTGTTGTCGGCGCCTTCTTCATTATACGGGACGCCGGAACCGGCGCTTCCTATTTCACGATTGGCAGTTTGGGGCTTTATCTCACATACACACGGCAGCTTCGCGCTCCGATCAACAACATCACCAATCAGCTGGTGAGCCTGATGTCCGCACTGGCGGGCGCCGAGCGCATTTTCAATGTAATGGACAACGAGCCTGAACCCGATGACGGCGGCGTGCGCCTCACCTTTGAGGACGGAGACTATCAATGGGCCCTCCAAGAAGAGGAGACCATCCCACTGCGCGGACATATCACCCTGCATGAAGTGCAATTCCGTTATACTGCCGACAAACCCGTTATCCGCGGCATTACTTTAGAGGCCTATCCGGGCCAAAAAATCGCGCTGGTAGGTTCTACGGGCGCAGGCAAAACTACGCTCACCAATCTTATGAGCCGCTTTTACGACATTCAGCACGGCGCCATCACCTATGACGGCATCGACATTCGAAATATCCGCAAAAGTGATCTGCGCCATAGTATGGCCGTAGTTCTTCAGGATACGCATCTGTTCACAGGTACGATTCTGGAAAACATCCGGTACGGGCGTCTGAACGCCACCGATGAAGAATGTGTCGAAGCGGCGCGGACCGCCAATGCCTATGATTTTATTCAAGCTCTTCCGGACGGTTTTAAAACAGTGCTTACTGCGGATGGCAACGGCCTCAGCCAGGGGCAGCGCCAGCTCCTGAACATTGCACGCGCAATGCTCGCCGAACGTCCCGTACTGATTCTCGATGAAGCGACCTCTTCCATCGATACCCGCACAGAACAGCTGATCGAGCAGGGGCTGAATCGTTTGATGGAGGGCAAAACCGTACTTATCATCGCACACCGGCTCTCCACTGTCCGCAATGCAGACAAAATCGCGGTAATCGAAAACGGACAGATACTTGAATTCGGAAATCATCAGGAACTGATGGCTCAAAAGGGGAAATATTATGAACTCTATACAGGCCAGCATCTGCTGGACTGAGAAAGGACGTTTGTCAATGGCAAACCTGGATATCACCTTCCGCTCACAAAGCCTTACCCGCCCCACCACGTTTCATCTGATCTGGCCCAACGACGTTCCGCCCGACATGAAAGCACAGAACCCGCATTACGGGCGTCCCTGCAAAACACTTTTCCTGCTTCACGGGTATACGGCGGGCTACAAAGAGTGGCCTTCCTGCAGCCCCATCTGGGAGCTGGCAATGAAATACAATCTCGCAGTCGTCTGCCCGGACGGAGGCATCAGCTTTTATCTTGACGGCAAAGGCGCCGGGGCCGCCTGGGGCCGCTATGTAAGCGAAGAATTACCCACTTATCTGCGGCAAAACTTCGCCCTGGCGGACGGCCCTGAAAACACGTTCGTGGGCGGCGAATCCATGGGAGGCTTCGGCGCGCTGCATACAGCGCTGTCACGGCCGGAGACCTTTGGATGCGCCATCGCGCTTTCCTCTGCTCTCATCATCCACCAGGTAGCCTCCATGAAGCCCGGCTCCGGGCCTGTTCCCGCCATGGCCGATTACGATTACTACACGTCCACTTTCGGGGACCCCGCAGGTGTGGAAGACAGCGCCAACAACCCGGAAACGCTTGTAAAACGTCTACTGGCCGCCGGAAAAGCCGTTCCGCGCCTGTTCATGGCCTGCGGCACGGAAGATTTTCTGATTGAGAACAACCGGGCGTTTCATGATTTTCTCATGGAAACCGGCGTTCCTGTAAGCTATCATGAGGCTCCCGGCGTGCATAATTTTGAATTTTGGAACCAGTGGATAGAACCGGGAATCCGGTGGGCGCTGGAGCTTTGAGTCGTTTCTGCCACTCCCGCCGTATCGCAGTAAAAATACCGCTGCATCCTCTGAGGATGCAGCGGTATTTTTTTACTCGGTATAAATGCTTTCTTTTGTTTCCGGGTCACGGCTGAAATGCGAGAAAAACTCAAAAATCTGGCGTGCCATTTCGGGAGTCGGCCAGTGCGGCATATTCATCTCACACATGATGCGCACACGGGCGACACCGTCTCCGCTTTTCAAATCGCCGATATAGTTTGTAACGCCGTCCGCCACCACAGTACGGCGGCAATCCGGAGCAAGCGGCAGACCGATTGCTTTAAAAGTGATGATATTACAAATCATTTGAAGTGCAAAATACGATTGCAGGTGTGGTGATTGACGAAAAAAATGATTAACTTGTTTGTGTTTATCGAGTTCAGGGACGACAAGAGTTATTTGAAAGCATGAGCTGCCTGCGGGGAGATTTTTCGGACTTGATGATGATTGTGGAATGAACCGTGAGGCGGGAACGGTTCATTTCAGAAAATACGGCGGAAAAGCCGGTTCCTTGTTTCGCTGAGGCACTCCATATGCTTGTTTATTGCAGCCAAGGCATCTGTATTACTGACAAAGGGATGGTCTGTACCGCGCGCGGCTGAAGCGGGCACATTTGCATGCGGAAAACAGGCGGCTTTGCTCTTTTGTGGAGCAAAGCCGCTATTGTTTTCTGAACAACTATGTTCAAATTTGCGTAAGCCGTGCTTTTTGAGGGCCGCAATGATAAAATATTATCTACACAGAATGCTAAAAATGAACATGGAGGGATTATTGTGTCCGCCCGCCTCAGCAAACGGCCATTTTTTTCACACAAGCCCGGTCTTCGAGTCTACCTTTCCATTTTTATTACTTATATTCTTTTAAGTGTGAGTGTCTTGATCCCTTCGCTGCTCTCTGTTTCCCGTGCGTACAGCATCATTGAGGATAATGCACGGGAACGCGGCAAATATATGGCGGACGTGATGTCGATGCAAATCACAAACGGATTGATCGATTATATGCGCCTCTGTGATACCTTGGCGTCTTTGCAGCCTCTTAAGGAATACGCCCTGCTTGGAACGGAGCAGAGCGTCGCAGAGCGGGGAATGGCTGCATATTACTTGCAAAAGCAGATCCCGCAGGAGTGGATCGCCGGGGTGAACGACATTGCGATATATTTTTCCCAAAGCGATTCGGTCGTGAGTTTGACACGCAAATATGACGGACAGCAGAAGGAGGAGTTTTTTGGAAAGTACGAGGGGTACACAGATGCGCTGCTGACCGAGCTGTTGGCACACAGAAGCTATGGGTTGCATACGTTCGGTGTGCATAGCAGCTGGATCACGCTGACAGCGGAAAATGCGGACGCGCTTATCATTGTGGATTATGATATGGCTGAACTTGTGCGCAGAATGGCGGGCGGTAGCGAGATTGTATTGGTGGGAAATGAAAACGGGCTGCTCAATATAATGGGAAAGAGCGATGCTTCCGTTGTGGAACCCTGTACAATTTTGCGTGAAGCGGGGGAGACCGGGCGATTCGAATACAGCGGTGAGACGTACGTCGCCACGCAGAGTGCGTTGCCTTATTCCCGGCAGACTCTTGTTATCGGTATACCCGCAAATGAATTGAACCGCGAGCTAAAAACTTTCGGTGGCTGGCTTATCGTCAATTTTTTCGTGGCGATGGGGCTTTTGCTGTTTCTTTCGCTACTGTTTAGCCGTTGGCAGTATTCACCGCTGGAGACGCTTGCAAAGACGTATGCGGAAGAACAGAGCGATGCCTCGTTCCGCAAGGTGGTACAGCGTGCGAGCCGCCATTTGCTCTCTCTGAAATCAGAGAATGAAACGATGCGCGAAGAGATTGCGCAAGTGGCGCCTTTTGCTGTTGGCCGTGTGCTGACACGCCTTTTGGAAATAGACGGCAGACGTTTGCGCGGTGTTTCGGAATACGCGCTGGAAATGGCGGGGCTTCCAAGGAACAGCGCATATATAATGTTCGGCGTATGCTATTTGAAAGATGAGACGGGCTTACTGCAGGATGAGCAAAACAATGTGATGCGGGACAGCCGCCTTGATCTTCGATACTTTGTGCTGGAGAATCTGTTGAAGGATATGTTGTTCGAAAAATATCCAGGCAGTGTGGTGCGCGTGGAGGACTGCTATGTGGTGCTTGTTCAAGCGCAGGCGGAGGCGCTTGGAGCAGTACAGCAGGCGGCACAGCACTGCGTTGCATTCTGCAAAGAGCGGCTCGGAGTGGAACTGCTGATAACAGATTCTGTATGCGGCGAAAATGCAGCCATGCTGCGGGACGTGTTCCAAAGGGTTTATCGCGAGCTGCTGCACAGCCGCTTTTGGGGAGGTGGTGCAGTATCTGCTCCCGCCGTCGGTACGGAAAAAAACAGTTATTATAAGAGCATCCGCAACTTGATGAGTTGCCTTGAAAGCGGAAATTATCAAGAGGCATACGCAGTTGTAAAAGCCATGCTGGATTCGGGTAATCTTCCATATGGCGAGGAGGATCTTCAAAAGGCCATATACCGGGTGTACGGCATGATCGTTGCTATTGTTGCGGTTATCGACGAAAAAGATAACGAGTTCGCGCACAGCCTGAATTATGAGGAGCGTTTGTACGGGATCCGCGATATCCGAAGCTTCCGTGAGGAGACAGAAAAGCTGTTTACAGAGTTGATCCAGCGCAGGCAGGAGCTGAGCAAGCGTGAGATTCCACGCATGGTGCAGGAGATACAGGCATATATAGAAGCACGTTATGCAGATACAGATATCAGTGTTTCCGTGGTGGCGGCGGCATTTGGCATCAGTGAATCGTACCTTACAAGGCAGTTCCGGCAGTATCTGAACTGCAACGCGCTGGAATATATCCAAAGGATTCGGGTCGAAAAGGCAAAAGAGCTTCTGCATACACAGACTGTGAAAGAGGTCTCGCAGGCTGTGGGCTTTTGGGATACGCAGGCACTCATCCGCGTATTCAAGAAATACGAAGGCATTACGCCGGGAAAATATAAGGAGATCGTGTGTGCCGAGCCTTTGAAACCCGGTGCGGATGAATCGGATGTCGTATTTTAAAAGGCAATATCAGATTGTGAACATTGCAAACAGGCGCTGGATGCCCCCATAATGAGGGTGTCCGAAGCGTATGACAGAATGCGGTGTCATGCGCAATATAAAGTGAAAGGGGACAAAAATGATGAAAAAATGGCAGAGAACACTTGCTGCGCTTCTTGCGTGTACCATGCTGGCGCTGGCAATGACGGCCTGCGGAAGCCCGGCCTCCTCCGAAGCGAGTGAGCCGGCGTCTACAGGCGGCAGCAGCTCCGAAGCGCAGACGGAACCCGTAGACAATACCTTTGTACAGAACGAGGATGGTTCGTTCATCTCCGGCGGCATCAAATTCCCACTGGAGGAGCCAGTCACCTATACATTCTGGACAACGCCCGACGCCAGCACGATGGACTTGACGGGCGGCGATATGTACAATAACACCTTCTGGGCGGAATTTACACGTCGTACCAATGTACATTTTGAATTCATCACGCCCGCTGTTGGCACAGAGCGCGAGCAGTATAATCTTGTGATCACATCGGGCGAGCTGCCAGATGTCATGTCTGACCCCTCCTATTTCCAAGATGGACTTGATGCGGCTGTGGAGGACGAGTACTTTATGGATCTCACCGACCTGATCCCGGTCTATATGCCGGACTATGTTGCGGCGGTGGAGGCGAGCGGGCAGGGCAAGGAGCTCGTCACGGACAGCGGTGTCACGGCGGCACTCGGTATGGTGTTCAAAAAGCCACAGGCACCCATTGCGGGCTTTATGATCCGCAAGGACTGGCTGGACGAGCAGGGGCTGCCCGTGCCAGAGACATATGACGAGATGGAGGCGGCGCTGCGTGTGTTCCGGGATGAATACGGCTGCGAATCGCCGATGGTATTCACCAAGCTTATGTACCGTAACCTCGGGCCGGGAATGGGCTATTACGCTGGCGCTCAAAACGCGATGTATCAGGTGGATGGTACGGTATACGATACCTATCTGGAGAACCCGGATGGCGCAAAGGAATATCTTTCCTTGCTGAACAGATGGTATGAGGAAGGTCTTATCGACCAAAACTTTATGTCAAATACCAATATATTCCCGGAAGCGAGCGTTTTGAACACCGAGACGGCAGGCTGTATGGTTCAAATGTACAGCACGGTCGGCACGGCGCTGATGCCTCTGCAGGAGGCGGGCGGCGAGCTTGCGGGCGTGCCGGCACTAGTGAAGAACAAGGGCGATGAAGTGCATTACAACCCCGGCGCCGTGCCGTCCCATGTTAATCGCGGCGTCACGATTTCTGCGGATTGTGAAAATGTCGAGATTCTCCTTGCTGCCTTCAACTATCTGTACACGAAGCCTGGCGATATGCTGCACAACTATGGTATCGAAGGCGAGCAGTACACGCTGGATGAAAACGGAAATTACATTTGGTCTGAAGAGATGCTGAAAAACATTGCCGAGGGCCTCCGCAAGCACACGCTGCCCCCGTCCTGGGCGCCCAGCTGGGTAGACGCGGACCGGCAGAACGTTGCAATGCCCGAGGTCGCGCTGGCCATGCAGGAAACGTGGACTTCTGACAACAGCTATATGATGCCCAGCGTCACGCTGACGGCGGAAGAGGCTGGCGAATACGCCGATATCAGTGCTGATCTTAACACCTTCCTTGAGGAGAACGAGCTGCAGTTTATCACGGGAGCAAAGAGCATTGAGGATGAATGGGACAGCTTCCTTGCAACCTACGAGAGCATGGGCGCTGCGCGCTGCGTTGAACTCTATCAAGCGGCGCTGGACCGTTACAACGCGCGTTGAATGCGCTTTGCCTTACAGAGCGGAAAGAAATTGAAGAAGTAAAGACGAAGGCAACGCCGCCGGCATGGGAAGTTTCCCTGCCGGCGGCGTTTTTTGCAGCGTGCCAATCGTTCCAGGCGAAAAAAGGCGGATGTACTGCGGTTTTGAGAACAATAGGGCGGGATTTTGATAACCATAAACGGTTTTTGCGCATTTTCCCGGGCGGTTACATGTGCTACTATCCAAGTAGAGACGGCCGGTACATAACAGATTGCACATCGTGCCGGCATTCAGCGGAAATTATGTTGAAAGGATGATTCGATGCAAGCAGCTGCTGGTTCCAAAAGTTTGGTGTCCGTCAAGAAAAAAACGAGAAAGTATACTGTTGCGGCCATCAAAAAGGATTGGCGCCGCCATTGGTATGATTATCTGATGGTGACGCCTGCGGTTCTGTTTTTTATCGTGTTTTCGTATTTCCCGATGTACGGCCTTTTAATGGCTTTCTGCGACTATAAGCCGCGCAAGGGCATTTGGAGAAGCTTTACTGAAAATTTTGTGGGGTTTGAGCATTTTCAGGATTTTTTCAGCAGCATCTATTTTGGACGCACGCTGGGTAATACACTGATCATCAGTTTTCTGGAGCTGCTCATCAGCTTCCCGGCGGCCATCATTTTGGCGCTGCTGCTTAACGAGGTGAAGAACAAACTGTTTTCTAAAACCGTTTCTACGGTCATGTATATGCCGCACTTCATCTCAATGGTCATTATGGCGGGCATCATTGTGGATTTTTGCCGCACAGATGGCGTGTTCGGTACGATCATGGCGGCTATCACCGGCAAGAGTCAGAACCTGTTGGCGGTAAAGGAGTATTGGCGAACGATTTATATAGGCTCCGGCCTGTGGGCAAGCCTCGGCTTCAGCAGCATCCTTTATGTCGCGGCAATATCCGGCGTAGATAAGGAGCTGTACGAAGCGGCCGCACTGGACGGGGCGGGATACTTCAAGCGTGTTTGGCATGTGACACTGCCGGGTATTATGAATACCATTATTATCATGCTCATTATGCGCGTGGGCATGATCATGGCTATGGGCGCAGATAAAACGATTCTTTTGTACAACTCCCAAATCTACGAGACTGCGGATACCATTGCCAGCTATGTGTACCGCCGTGGCCTTATCAATGCGGATTACAGCTTCTCCACGGCAGTGGGGCTGTTCAACTCGGTCGTGAACTTGATTTTGATTGTATTCACAAACAAGATCTCGAAGAAATATTCCGAATACAGCCTGTTTTGAGGCGAAAAGGAGGCATAACAACATATGAAAAAGAAGCTTCATATCCTCCATGATGAGACTGGCATGAAAAAAAGCGCAGGGCGCTTGACGTTTGAGATGTTCAACTATCTGCTGCTTGCCGGTATGGCGTTTTTGTGCCTGATGCCGATGCTGCATGTTTTATTTTCCTCTGTCAGCGACCCCAATTGGCTGAACAGCCACCGCGGCATTGTCTGGTGGCCCAAGGGGTTTAACCTCGTGGGTTATGGACTGGTGTTTCAGAACACACAGCTGATACGTGGATTTTTCAATACAGTGATCTATGTTTTGCTGTATCTTGGATTTGGCCTCGTGCTGTCGCTCACAAGCGGCTATGTGCTGGCAAAGCGCGATTTGTTGTTCCGAGATGCCATTATGTTTATGATTTCCTTCACCATGCTCTTTCACGGTGGTACGGTGCCTACTTATATCAATCTGCAGAATCTTGGAATGATGGATACCATCTGGGCTGTCGTACTGCCGGGATCGCTTTCCGTGATGAATTTGATTCTGATGCGCACTGCATTTGCAACTGTACCGGAAAGCCTGCTGGAATCTGCCCGTCTTGATGGGGCAAGCGAACTACGCATCCTGTGGTCAATCAGCATGCCGCTCATCAAAGCCACCATAGCTACGGTTTCACTCTATCTTGTCATCGGTATGTGGAACTCATGGTTCCCGGCAGCCATGTATCTGCGCGACCGCGCGCTGTATCCGATGCAGCTTATTCTGCGTGAGATTCTCATCGTCAACCAGGATGCCTCTATCTCGGCAGAGGCAATGGCTGCGCTGGATGGCAGCGATGCGAACCTGTACAAGCAGCTTGTGAAGTATTGTACGATTATCGTTTCAAGCGCGCCGATGCTCATTCTCTATCCATTCATTATGAAATATTTTAAATCCGGAATCCGAGTGGGCGCTATCAAAGGATAATCTGCATTTTCACTTTAGGGGCGGGCAAAAGCCGCTGATTCCGAATCCAATACGATATTTTAAAAAGGAAGAATAAAGATGGTAAACCGATTCGTGTGTTCGTATAACGAGCCTATTGCCCAGACAAAGGCGGGAAAGCTTCGCGGTTTTTTCTGGGATGGCATTTATCAGTTCCGAGGTGTTCCATATGCGCGTGCCAGGCGTTTCCATTCTCCCGAGCCGGTGGAACCTTGGCAAGGTGTTCGTGATGCGTTGGACTACGGCTATGTATGTCCCATGCTTGCGCCGGAGACTGTCCGGGGTGAGTTGTTGGTGCCGCACCGTTATTGGCCTAAAAGTGAGGACTGCCAGTCGCTGAACATTTGGACGCCGTCCATGGATGCTGACGCGCACAGGCCTGTCATGGTGTGGCTGCATGGCGGCGGTTTTGCAGCGGGGTCGTCCATAGAGCAACAGGCATATGATGGAGAAAATCTCAGCCGATTCGGGGATGTTGTTGTTGTAACGCTGAACCATCGTCTCAATATTCTTGGGTATTTTGATTTGTCATCATACGGCGACAGGTACCGTGATTCAGGCAATGCTGGCACGATGGACATTGTAGCAGCGCTTCAATGGATTCATGATAATATCGCAGCATTCGGGGGCGATCCAAACAACGTGACATTGTTTGGCCAATCAGGCGGCGGCGGAAAGATTACCGCGCTGTTGCAGACGCCTGCGGCGGATGGCCTTTTCCACAAAGGGATTATCATGAGTGGCGTGCTTCCGATGTCTTATGAAGCAAAATCGACGGATTCAAAACCGATTGTTGCGGCTTTGCTCCGGGAGCTCGGCTTGACAGATGATGAAGTGGAACAGCTGGAAACGCTCCCATATGAGCAGCTCGCCGCGGCGTATGGAAAGGTAAGCCCAGCCATTCAAAGGTCAGGCGGTTACGTGGGGGGGCGTCCCGTTGCCAACGCACAGTACGCCGGTGACCCTCGCGTGGTCGGTTTCCGGGAACATGCAAAAACGATTCCGCTTCTTGTGGGGAGTGTTATTGCGGAATTTGGTTTTGGGCCGGGAATTCGTGGACGAAAAAATATGACCCGGGAGCAGCAGATGACTTTTCTGAAACAGTTTTTTGGGGAAGAAGCGGATAGGCTGGCCACGCTGTTTCAAACGTCCTATCCCGGAAAAAACTTAACTGATATTTTCTTTTTGGACAGTTTGTGCCGCGAAAACACGCGGGACTACTGCAAAAAAAGAGCGGCGGCAGGCGGTGCGCCCGTGTACAATTATTTGTTTGCTTTTGAATTCCCCATAGATGATGGAAAACCTGCGTGGCATTGTTCGGATATTCCGTTTGCTTTCTGCAACACGGGAAAAGTGCCGGTGTGCAATGTTCCGGAAACAACGGAGCGATTGGAAGCGCAAATAGCCTCGTCCTTTGTATCATTTGCCAAAAGCGGTAACCCCAACCATGATGCTTTACCACAGTGGCCGGAGTGTACAGCAAATGATATGTGGACAATGATTTGGGACACGGAATGCAGGATCGGTTGCAATTTTGACGATGAGTTGTATAAAGCGTTTATGCCAATAGCACCATCACTTGAGAAAATCAATAAAGGCGCAGTTGTACTGCGATAAAGAGATGTATTTGTACTGAAAACAAACAGCGTGGTTTGCGCAGGTACGAAAAAGCAATACGTTTGGGCAGTGCTTAATTGATGTTATCAAAATAAAAGGAGAGATAAAAATGCACACGAGAATTTTCAACAAAATGATGGCTCACGAGATAGAAGAGTATCTCGCGCGCGGCGGCAGCACTATTTATGTGGCTGTCGGTGTCACAGAAGTGCATGGCGCGATGCCGGTGGACTGTGAAACAATCATGCCCGAGGCATGCGCGCTGGAGATGGCAGAGCAGTCGGACGGGTTGGCGCTCATCAACCTGCCGTATTTTTTCCCGGGCGGTACGATTATTAGCAACTCCACCGTGCAGGTGAGTGTGCGCGACAGTATTGATTATCTGATGATGCTCACACGTTCGCTGGTCAGCCAGGGTTTTGACAAAATCATCTTCGTTTCCGGCCACGGCCCGGCAGCACTGTATGTAGACGCTGTCTGCCGCGATTTCTTCCAGGAAACCAAAATCCATGTCTGCCACGTCAATCTGGCCGCCGTGATGCAGCGCTTCGGTGAAAAACGTGGCAGCAAGGAGCATCCGTTTTGGCTGTTTGACAGGATGATTTATGGCTCCTATAAGAAGATGAATCAAGAAGTTTATCTGGCGGTAGACCCGAATGCAAAGCCGATCCCTGTGCCGGAAAAACGTGAAAATCCCGCGCTGTCCAATCTTGGCAAAATGCTCGCGCCGCTCGGCGGACGCCCCAGTATATATTTTGAATCTCCGGAACAACACGGCGGCGGCAAGCCATTTGCATCCGTGGAAGAGCGTACACAGGCATGTGCAGAGGGAGAAAAACTGCTGCATGAGATGATTGCAGGATTGGATCTTGAGGGGCTGAAATCAGCGCTTGATGAGTACCACAAATACGTAGCAGGATTGGTTGAGAAGTATCCCAGAATCAAATAACTGCCGATTTTGGCGGGAGCGCGGGCGGGCACCTACTCAAGGAAGCCCGCCCGCTGTCATATGGAAAGAGGGACCGGCTTGTGAAAGCAAAGATTGATATGCATGTACACTGCGCCCGGCAGCGCATTGAGATGCCGTCCATTCCAGGGCTGCCGGTGGAACGGTATATTGCGGATTGGCGTGAGTTGGCCGCGCATCTGCGCGCACAGGGCATTGGCCGTGCTGTTTTGATGAGCGGGGGAGAGACCTCTGGCGCCAAGGGACAGATGAACACAAATGAAGATTCATGTGCCATAGCTGCCCAGATGCCGGATTTTTATGCGTGGATGTGTAATCTGGATGCGAAGGATCCAGACGCTGTCAAAGAGCGGCTTGCACGATATAAGGCAATGGGGGCTGTCGGTGTGGGGGAGCTTGCCGTCAATGAATGGATGGACAGCCCGTTCTTGACGGCGGTATTTGCGGCGGCTGAGGAATTGGAACTGCCTGTTACGATTCACATGAGCCCGCGGCCGGGATACCAGTATGGTGTATGTGACCGCCCCGGTCTACCGTTGCTCGAACAGACACTGCGCCGTTTCCCAGGGCTGAAACTGTTGGGGCACAGCCAAGTGTTTTGGCTGGAGATTTCGGCAGATTGCCCCAGGGAAGGCGATGCAGCGCGCAGCGGCATGGGGAAAGGCCCTGTCGTTCCTGGTGGAAGTGTGGAACGCTTGATGTATACATACCCCAATTTGTATGGGGACCTTTCGGCATTCAGCGGCTCCTGCGCCATCCTACGCGATGAAGCATACGGCCTTGCTTTTTTAGAAGCGTTTTCCGAACGGCTGTTTTTTGCCACAGACGCGGCAAATAAAACACAGACATTCCCGCTGGCGGCCTTTTTGGATGAGAGTGTACGCGCCGGGAAACTTAGCGAAACGGCTTGGCGCAATATCTGCTTTGAGAATGCGCACCGCGTGTTCGGGCTGTGAGAGGCACAAGCCGAACACGCTTATGACCAAGGGGAGTGCGGAAATGAAATATATTGAAACAGACAAAAATTTTTATAAAAAGCTATTGGTAATGGCAATGCCGCTCGCAGCGCAGACGCTTATCACAACGGGTGTGAATATGGTGGACAACATCATGGTGGGGCAACTGGGGGAAACAGGTCTGAGTGCAACAACGCTGGCGACACAATTTATCATGCTGTACCAGTTCTGCATCATGGGTGTCAGCATGGGGTCTTCGGTACTTACCTCGCGCTTTTGGGGCGCGCAGGACCTTGTTTCGCTGAAAAAGACGGTAACGATTGCGCTGCGCATTTCCTGTTTGCTCTCGCTTGCAGTGACGGTTGTGAGCAGCCTTTTTGCCGTGCCGATCATGACGCTTTTCAGCAAGGATGCCAATGTAATTGCGCAAGGCGCTGCTTATTTGCGCTGGTCACTGCCCACATATCTTCTAACGGCGCTTGCGACCGTATGCACGAACGTGCTGCGCAGCGTGGGACTCGCAGCAGTGCCGTTCGTGGCATCGCTGGCGGCGTTTGGCGTCAATATAGGGGCGAATTACATTTTTATTTTCGGCAAGCTCGGCGCGCCCGCGATGGGTGTAGCAGGTGCAGCATTGGGGACAGCCATTGCACGCGTGGTGGAAATGAGCGTTATATGCGGCTACTTTTTTGGTGTTGACCGTAAAATCCGATACCGCCTGTGCGATCTTAGGCAAAAATGTGGCGATCTTTTGCGCGAGTTTTGGCGTATCTCTATGCCGGTACTCGTCAGTGACGGGCTTTTGGGCGTGGGTGACAGTGTGCTCGCCATCATCATGGGGCATATTGGTTCGCAGTTTGTTTCCGCCAACTCCATCACAGCCGTGACACAACGTGTCAGCACGATTTTCATCAGCTCCATCGCATTTGCCAGTTGCTTCATCATCGGACAGACTCTGGGAGAAAACCGGGTCGAGAGTGCCAAAAAACAGGGAAGCACATTTTTTGTGCTTGGTGCGGGAATTGGGCTTGTGGCTTGCGGGCTGATCCAGTTGCTGAAGACGCCAATCATCGGTATATACAACATTCAGCCTGAAACTCGGGCCATTACAGATCAACTGATGAATGCTATCAGCGTCATCGTAGTATTTCGTTCCACGAATTCTATTCTCACTAAGGGCGTACTGCGCGGCGGTGGAGACACGCAGTTCCTCATGGTGGCAGATATAGGGTTTTTGTGGCTGATAGCCATTCCATTGGGCGCTGTGGCAGGTCTTGTGCTGCACTTGCCTGCTTTCTGGATTTATTTTTGTTTGTATATCGACCAAATTATCAAGGCTGTGTGGTGTATATGGCGGTTACACAGCGGTAAGTGGATCAAAAAAATCAAAACGGCAGATGTGTATTCTTAAGGGAAGAAGCGCCTAATCTGACATTCCTGAAAAATATTGGGGACGATTGATCTTCGGAACAGATATGGTAAACGTACAGTAACGGTTCCCGTTGGAGTATTTCTTAAATGAAACCGTTGCGAATGGAAGAGTGTTTCAAAAAGTTCACAGGAAAATTTGCTGCGAGAATGCACAGAGATTGGTAGAGATGTTTTATAAAAGGAGAGCACGCCAATGGTTGATTTAAGGGCAAAACCGTTTTATCTAACGGACGAGCAAATTCAATGGGTAGAAGACACCATAGACAGTATGACATTGGAAGAAAAGCTGGGCCAGATGCTTGTGATTTTAAAAGCTGAACCTGGCGTGGATGAGGGAAAGATCGCTTCTTTGCTGGGGCGTTCCAAACAAGGGGGGCTGCGCTGGCAGGGCGGAGGCAAGGAGGATGTCTACCGTCAGAATACCTTGTTTCAAAAGCACAGCAAAATTCCGTTGCTGATTGCCGCGAATTGTGATGACGGTGGAAATGGAGCAGTGCCAGAGGGGACGTTCGTGGCCACTGCAGCAGAGTGTGGCGCGGGCAAGGGCACGGAAAACTCGTATAACGTTGGCTTGGTAGCCGGGAGAGAAGCGAGCGCGTTGGGCTGCAACTGGATGTTCAACCCTGTGGTGGATGTGTACAAGAACTGGCGAAATACCATCGTAAACACCCGCAGCTACAGCGGCAATCCGGATAAGGTGATTGATAACGCCCGGGCGTTTATGAGGGGCGTCAAAGAAGCGAATCCGTACATGGCCTGTACGCTGAAACATTTTCCGGGAGATGGCGTTGAAGAGTTGGACCAGCATCTGGCGCTGGGTGTGAACGGTCTGCCAGTGGACGAATGGGAAGCGAGTTTTGGTAAGGTCTACCGCGCGCTTATTGATGAAGGGGCGGAAGCAGTGATGGTGGGGCATATAGCTCTGCCGGAGATGAGCTGCAAGCTGAGACCCGGCATTGAAGACAGTGAGATCATGCCGGCTACCTTAGCGCCGGAACTGCTTACGGATTTGCTGCGCGGAGATATGAATTTCAACGGGGTGATTATTACAGATGCCTCGCATATGGTCGGCATGACAGCTGTGTCAAAACGATGCGACGCGGTACCTGGCGCAATCGTTGCCGGGTGTGATATGCTTCTGTTCGCCAACGATATTGAAGAGGATATTGGGTATCTGCACGCAGCCTATGAAAGCGGTGCGCTTACAGAAGAACGCTTGTCCGATGCACTGCACCGCATTCTCGGCCTCAAGGCCAGGCTGCGCCTGTATGATTCTCAAATAAGGGAACCCGAGCCTAAAAGGATGGAAATGATCGGATGCAGCGAACATCTGGAGTATTGTGAGAAAGCAGCTGACAGTTGTATTACTTTGGTGAAAGATACCAGAGGGAATCTGCCCATCACTGCGGAAAAGAAAAAACGCGTATTTCTGGTTTATGTGGGTTCGACGCCGACCAGCAAAGGATACCATGGCGACCCGGTGAAGCAGACAGTCATTGAGGAATTGGAGCGAGCCGGATTTGAAGTGGATCCCTGCCCCTGCTTTCATGATTTGGAAGTGCAAAACGGAGTCAGCCCTATGAATTTTTTAAAAATGCTGAATCATGAAAGCAGAAAAGAATTTGTTGCGCGCCATGATTGGGCGCTGGTCGTGCTGAATGTAAAGGGATACGCACAGGAAAACAACGTTCGCGTGCGCTGGAGCTGTAACCACAGCTGTGAGCTTCCGTGGTACAACGAGGAAATTCCTACAGTGGGGATGAGCTTGAATTATACCAATCATCTGATCGATGTGCCCCAGATTCATACTTTTATAAACGCTTATGCGCCCAACCGAACGCATATCCGCGCGGCCATTGAAAAATTGATAGGCAAGAGTGAGTTCAAAGGAACGGCAGAAGATACGGTGTTTTGTGGGCGTTGGGATACCAGGTTGTAGATGGGAGGCAACAGTACAAGTAGTTTATCCCTGTTTATGTTGGTGGGGTTTTATTGTAATTGGGTATTGTAATATGCAAGTATTTACGAAATGATTTTCTGATCATTTGAGGCTTAAATATTTTGAAGGCAGCCAATGCACAGTTGTGCGTGGCTGCTTTCTTTTTTATTGACGATATTGATATTTCATAGCCAGCGGTAAATATGGCGGTATATTGGTCACGTGCGCCTCCAATCAAACTGAATTTTTGAATTTCAGATTGATTGGAGGAAGAGACGATGGCATACAACCATCGAAGGGCAGAAATAGAATGGCTCAATTGGAAAGAGAAAGAAGAAAAACAACTGAGGGAGCTGGGTGTCGATGAAGATACGATCCAGCGCCTGCATACATACGACTGGCAGCAGTTCAATAAGGAACGGCAGTACTATATAGAGAATAACCACACACCAATCGTCTCACAAGAAATGTTTCTGCTGGTGCAGGAGGAAATTGCGCGAAGGAAAAGCAAAAGTCCTGCGTCACAGAAAAAAGTCAGAACAAATCGGGGACGCTATACCAGCCAGTATGCGCTTTCGGAACGCCTGGTATGTGGGGAGTGCGGTTGTTATTACAGGCGGGTCACTTGGAACATCCGCGGAAAAAAGAAAATCGTTTGGCGATGCATCAACCGGTTGGAGTTCGGAAAGAAGTATTGCAAGTCGTCACCGAGCATATCGGAAGATGTGCTGCACAATGCGATTCTGAGAGCGATCCGGGAGTTGGCTCAGCAACAAAGGGAGCAGACTCAAAAATGTTTACACGATACGATACTGCAATGCGCTGCAGGTGGATTGGATACATCGCTCATTACGTTGAAAAATCAACTGGAACAAAAAAACAGGGATTTTGACCGGATTTTGGAGATGGCGCTTACGGATGGGGCGGAGAGCGAATTTGTGGAAGCGAAGATAAGCCAACTTAGCGATGAAATACTACGGATAAAGCAGATGATAAAGCGGCAGGAACACGAGACGAAAATGCAGCAGGCGAAAGGTGATAAAACAAGAGACCTATTGACTCTAATTGCTGATGGGGATTTCTCGATCGCAGAATATTCCGATATGCTGGTGGTACGGATTATTGAACAAATCACGGTGTTAAGTGCAGAAAAAATTCGTATTCGATTTGTCGATGGATATACAAAAGAACAACGGTTATAAAACGATTTTACACTGATATGGAATACTTAAATAGGCGGTTTAATATTTCTTGCGTATTAGCAAGTTCGATAAATGACTCTAAAAATACCTCTGCGAAAAACTTATATCTATTTCGACAGCCATATGATATAATCGATTTAGGGATAGTGGAAATGGATGTATTAAAGCATGCAGTAATGGAGGAGTTAAAATGGGTCGAGAAATCAAAATATTTGATGTCCTTTTTTCTTGCCCAAGCGATGTATACAGGGAATGCTTTACTGTTGTCAACAGAGCAGTTGAAATATTTAATAGAGAGGCAGTAGATTTATATTCGATAGCTATTTTACTACGGCATTGGAGCACTGATAGCTATCCCCAATCGGGCGGATCGGCACAAGATTTGCTGGATGTTCAAATAGTGAATAATTCCGACCTAGCAATTGCCATTTTTTGGACTCGATTCGGTACGCCGACTGAAAAATACGGTTCTGGAACCGAAGAAGAAATCAGACTGCTGATGGAATCAGGAAAACAAGTTTTTTTATATTTCTTTGATAAACCGATACCGCCGTCGATGACGGATTCTTCTGATTATCATGAAAATCGGAAAAAAATTTTGGAATTTCAAAAACAATATGATGGCTTATACTGGGTTATCCACAATGAGAAAGAATTAGAGAAAAAGATTATAGACCATTTGAAACAATATTTTAGTAATAATAGAGTTTCTGTTTCTCCGGTATTGGAAAAAAAGCATAGGTGGTTTAGAGGGGATACAGGTGAAGAAGCGCTGCCACATAAATTAATTAAATTTAATAATATGATTACTCAGTTAGATGGAGATATGGTTCGTACGGAAACTGTATTACCCAATGGTAAGACTTTGTATGCAGAAATAGACATTAGGGAAAATAAAGTAGAAAAGATTGTGGCAGAGGGATTCCCACAAGAATATTCTATCGACATTTCTCATGATATTATTATTGATATGCAGGAGGACTTAGTATCAATTCAAAATGAAATGTATCGTATGGAGAAAAAGCAACTTAAATTTGGAGGTTACTTAATTGCCATATATGACCTTCAGAAAAATAGACTCCAACAAGTAGAACTTAAGGCACCTGCTGGAATGAAAGCGCACATAAACCCTACGGAAAAAACGATAGGGTTAATTTATAAAAGCGAGTAGAATCCGTACTTTCAAGCAATTGTGGTAGTTGTTTGACATTTTTTTCATAGAATGTTTTGGGGAATGAAAGCTTGAATAAGTCGTGCAATTCGCGAGAACATACGACCGTGTCTTTTTATAAGCCTTTAGTGAAGCACTAAATCAGTGGTAAAAAGAGATAAGTTGATTTTGTCGCATAAAATCAAGAGAAAACGGGCTTTTAGGAATTGTTCCTAAAAGCCCGTTTTCCATAGATATAGATGTCAAAAAATATTTTTGCTTTTCGAGGAGAATTCGTCACACTGCTTGCAATGAATTCTTAGAAGTCTCCTACTTACAGACTGTTCCCATTTTCCGCGATGGTTGCATGGTATCACGCAAAGGAGTCTTTTGGAATGCATTTCTGTGCCTGGAAATCCACAGAAATCAAGCCGAAACGATCGCTGTAGCCCTGTCCTCATTCAAAATTGCAATCAGCGACCACTGGAAATATTCCGCGACATCCACTCCTTCTTCTGCCGCCCGGCGAGGCTACAAGAGATGAGGGTGAAGATGATCCTCACGGGCGGGGGCGTGCATCTTTTCGCCCAGACTTACCCAATCATGGCATGACATATCGTTTCCAGTAATATAAATCGGTTTTTTTATAACGTTCCCACAAAAATTTAACAGCCCAATACAAACAGTCAAAATCCACATGCCAGCCCATGGCTGTTTTGGAAGCGTCCACTGGACGCCTTGCAAATTCCGCTCGCCCGGATGTTCCCATGCGGACCAGGGTCTCACCGTAAACGTTTTGTCCGTAAAATCAATTGGCTGGGCAATCAGCTTCATATCTTCCGCTCCTATGAGGAGCATAGCTGCTTCCAATAAATTCACTCCAGCCTCCGGATAATGCCCCAGCAGCACAGATCCGCTCCACCAGGTTACGCTCCATACCCATCTGTCTGCGCTGGGCACGGAAAAATAAGCATGTCTTGCCGCCTCCCGATTCCGTTGGTTCTCGCTGGCAGGTATCTTTGCATTGGAGGTAGGTGCATAGCCTTTTTACATCCAGGGCTTCTGCGCGCAGCGCCTGCACCGCACGTCCATGAGCCAGCAGGATATGGTGGCTCATCTGCCGGCATTCCCGCCGGCCCCATTTTGACGCCAGGAGAACGCACGCCCTCGAGGAAAGCGCTGCCGATGAATACTTGCGGCTTGTTGCATGTGATGAAATGCTTTACCTTTATAAGATGCCGAAAGAATAGCTGTTGGAGTTCCTGCCGTCGGAGGATTACAACAGTATTACGAAGAAACGCAAGGCGCACTATGCGATGCTCCAAGCGGTGGCAAAGCCCAAGAGACTATAAAAGTTTAAAAAGACTTGGTTTTCTGGACACGACTTTACCGGGTGCAGGCTGTTTGCTGAAAATAAGTCCGTTCGTACCACTGGCGTAGCAACTCCGCGATCTTCTCGGCGGCGACGTGTACCGGGGACGCGGCGTCTTCATGGCAGGCGATGATGATCTGGACCCGTTCGTCGATGGGCAACAGTGCCAGCCCCGGGGTGTTGATCTCCTTGCACAAATCGTCGATGATGCAGAAACCGTGTTCCGAAATGGTGGCCAGCAATAAGGAGGCCATGTTCCCTCGGGAACTGATTTGCGGGGTCAGGCCCAACCGTTTGCACAGCCCCATCTGGAGGCGGTAGTTCTCCCGGTGAATCGAGCCCATGAACAGGGTGCGCTGGTTGAAATCGGATGGATTGAGATTAGGTTTACCGTAAAAGGGGTCGTTCTTGGAGTAGGCAATGTATTTTTGAACGGCAAACAGCGGGCTGCTCTGCATCTGTGAAGGTAGCTGTACATCTTCGTAGGTAATCACGATGTCTGTTTTGGGGTCAATCCGCCCCTGATAGTTGAGCGCTTCAATCACCAGCTGCAGGGCAGTGCCCTCCCGTAGTACATCGACGGCTTCCAACAGAGCCTGCCCGATGTTGATGCTGGCGGTAAAAGCAATGGAAATCTGCGCGGCGTGCTCACTCTGGATACTGCTGCAGGTCGCTTGAAATTCGGCGGAGCATCGCTGCAAGCAGCTTAGAAGCTTCTGTCCGCTCTCGCTTAGCTCCAGACTGTTGCCGATGCGATTGAACAGGGTAACGCCCAGTTCCTTTTCCAGCAGGATGATCTGCTTGGAAACCGCCGACTGAGAAACGTACATCTTTTTGGCTGTCTGTGATACGCTGAGCGTTTCGCCTACATGCATAAAATAATCAAGCTGTGACAATGTCAAATTCACTCCCCCCTTTTCGTTTTTTTATTAGTATAGCACAAAAGGGACACCGAGCTGACACCCTTTTGTAAAATCTACAATTTTCACAATTCCACCAGCTGCTGCCCCTTCCTATAACCATTTAGTTATAGATTTGTGGAAGATATATCTATTTGCAAAACAGCACGATCCTTTATATACTTTGAATAGAAAAAGCTATATCACAGAGAAAAAAATAGACAGAAAATCAAATGGGGGCGTCTGCTTTGATTACCGATTGTGCCGATACGCGGCTTTGGAATACTCCATTTTCGACTTTGGGCGGCAAGACGCCGCGTCAGTGGCTGGCTCCGGAAGGCTCGGGTGGCTTTATGTTCCACGCCTACGTCAAGGGTACATATGGCGTGCGGCTGATGGAAAACCTGCTGCCGTGGCTGAATTTCGGTGCTGACAACATGAACCCGGAGCTACTGGAATACTGGCGCACCCGCGGGATTGAAAAGCACCGGCACGCCAACGCGGAGGATCCGGACCGCACATGGTTCGCGTATTTGCCGATTCACCGTACCAAACCGGACAAGCCTCTCCCCGTCTGGTACATCAACCACGTCAAGAACCGCGATATCCTGGACACCGAGGCCTGGGGGTTTGTCCGGTATGTGGCCCAGAGGCAGATTCTGGTAATCACCGCCGAGGATGGAAACAGTGAACAGATTTTCCAGGAGACCCTGCAGGCCGCCGAGGCTCTCTACCCCGTTGATAAGAGCCGCATCTACTTGGTGGGCCACTCCCTCTCCGGCAGCTGCGCTGGCCGTCTGGCCGTTGCCTTTCCGGAACAGCTGGCCGGCCTGTGTATGCTGGGAAGCCAGTACGGCGGTCAGAATTCCACGCTGGATCAGGCTGCGAACATCCGCTGCTGTCAGATGCCCCGTGTAGACATCCACGGCCTGGCCGAGCACATCCTGCCCTATAACAAAACGCTCGGTCCTACGTCACCGCAGGTGTACAGCAATATCACCCCCACCGATATGGGTTTGGACGCCAGTTTCTCCGAGCAGCAGTTCTGGCGGGATGTCAACCACTGCCGACCCATCACCCGGGAGGAGATGGCCGACATCGACACCACCTCCGCCGATCCGGTGGAGCGGAAACTGGGCATCCCGGTGGACAAAAGCCGGGTGTTCGCGCTGGGGTCGGTCCGGCATTTCGTCGGGGACATCCTCAGCGAGGACGGCCGCCTGGCCATGCGGGTGATTGGGGTGGAAGGCGCCCCCCATTATCCCTCGGCCTACGCGGGTATGCTGGCGCTGGACTATCTGAGTCAATTTTCCCGCGCTCCGGGTACCGGATTGCTGGAGTTTACACCGCAACAAGAGGAGGTTCAGATCGATGCCATATGAGACATATGAAGAAAAGTGGGTGTGGGATACCCCGATGAAGGGCTTGGTAAACGAGGACACCGGCGTTCTGCTTCCAGACCCACCCACCCTGCGCAAACGGCGGCTGGGTTCCGTCGTGCACCACTCGGATTTCGACATTGAAAAGCACATCAACAGCGAAGACGGCATGATGCAGGCGCGCCAGTGGTACAATGTGACTACCTGCCAGGATGAGATGGACCCGCAGGTACTGGCCTACTGGGAAAAATTCGGCTGGAAAAAGGTTCTGCACGACGGCGAGGACTACGACAAAAAGTGGTCTGCCTTCCTGCCGCTTTCCTCCTTCCGGGAGGAGAACCACCAGCGGCTGTATCCGCTGTACTTCGTATTGCACGGCGGCAACACGCCCCCCTACGAGATGGAGGGCTATGGCTTCTGCGAGCCCACCGCTAAGGACGAGCCCATCATCGCCATCCCCCACGATTTTTCCATTGACGGCGTTTTGGCTGTATATCAGTACTGCGTAGATCACTACCCGGTAGACAAGAGTCGGGTCTATATTACCAGCTACTGCGGCGGCAACCACGCCAACTTCGTAGCCTTGCGCTATCCGGAGCTGTTCGCGGCCATCGCCCCCTGCGGAAACCCGCTGCGGGAAAACTACAAGCCGGTGATGTGGTATCCCGACTACGAGCGGGTACGTCGGCTGGGTCTGCCCTGCTGCCATATGGACGGTCTGGACGATCTGACCCAGCTTCTACCAATCTACAAAGAAAGCACCCCAGCCCTTTCCGATGATCCAGACTACCCCACCCGCATCTATAATATGCCTCTGGCTAAGCGGGAGTACAAGCTGAACACCCTGCGGGATTACTTGTTCATCTTTGACTGTAAGGACGTCACCGCTGAGGAACTGTTCGCCTGCGAGAACAGCCAGAACGAGGCGATACGCCGGGTAGGGGTGCCGGCGGACGTCACCGAGATTCGCACTGTGCGCGGCAAAACGCATTATGTGTGCAAGTTCCGAAACAGCGACGGCAACCTGTGGCTGGAGATCGTGGGAATTGAGAGCATGGGTCATTTCCCGGATTCCACTCTGGGTGTGGGCGCCTGGGAGTTCCTGCGACAATTCCGCCGTAACCAAGAGACCGGTCGCATTGAGCTGATCGGCGCGGACAAGTCCGTCTTTACCAAGGATCCTGGTTCCTTTGACCACAACCGTTACCTACACGACTTCGGTAGCCGCGAGCACGGGTATAACACCGCGTGGGACGGCCGCAGCGTCAATAACGGCATTTGAATCCGGTATCACCCTCGGAGCCATCCGGGTGGACGATAAAACGAACACTAATATAAGGAGGATAAGACATGAAAAAGATTCGAGTTTTGGCAGTTGTCCTAGCACTTGCGATGATATGCTCTGTACTAGCAGGCTGCGACGGCACTACTGCTTCGTCTGCGGCCCCGGCATCCGGAATGTCTGCGGATGATGGTCCCGTCAAGCTTACCGCATACATCAGCCACATTAGCGATACGGAGCGCTTTCCGCTTCCCATCCTGGATGAGTTGGCAGAAAAGGCAAACGTAGAAATTGAATGGACCGTTATGTCCATGCCTGACTGGCGCACCCAGAAGAGCGTTATCCTGGCCTCCGGTGAACTGCCGGATCTGATCTTTGGTTGCGCGATGACCGATGTGGACGTGAACACCGGTTCCTTCATCGATCTGAAACTTTATCTGGACGACGCGCCCAACATTAAACGCTTTCTGGACGAGAATTCGGATGCCATGAACATGGCCACCGATGCGGACGGAGCTATTTATGCACTGCCCGGCCAGCCGGCCCTACGCCCCTACTCCGGCGACGTGCTGTATGTCAACCAGGTCTGGCTGGATAATCTGGGCATGGAGGCTCCCACCACCACAGAAGAGTTCTTTGACATGCTGATTCGCTTCCGCGACGAGGACCCCAACGGAAACGGAATCCAGGATGAGGTCGGTTTCAGTGGCTATGCAGGTGGCGGTGGCACCGCCAGTGTACTGTCCACTGCCGGTGAGCTGGGCTGGGTTTTCCCCGCCTTCGGCGTCGTGATGAACCACAGCGATACCTATTGCATGGTCAAGGATGGCGTGCCTGAGTTTCAGCCCATCACCGACAACTACCGCGCGGCGGTCGAGTACATCAACCGTCTGTGGGATGAGAACCTAATGGATCATGAGTTTTGGACCTTAGATTTCAACGGCTGCGCGGCCAAGTATCGCAGCGATCCACTCACCGTGGGCGTCGGCTCCGGCTGGAGCATCGCCACCAATTGCGGTGAAAACGCCCAGTATTACACCATGATTGAGCCTTTGGAAGGACCCAACGGCGACAAATACTGGAACTCCAGCGATTATTTCTATAAACTGAATGATAACCGTGTGGGCATCACCACCAGCTGTAAGAACGTCGAGGCGGCCATCCGTTTCCTAGATGCCTGCTACGACGAATACGCCGGCCTGCAGCTGGCTTATGGCTCTGAGGACGTGGTTGTGGGCAAGGATGACAACGGTAATCCCACATTCCTGGAAACTCCTGAAGGCTATACTGACGACGAGTGGACTATGATGAACAGTATGGGCGTAGGCGCTCCCACCTGGTGCAGCCCCGAGTTCGAAGCCAGCATCACCGGCGACAACACCAATCTGGAGAAGCTGAACGCTGACAAATTCTACAGTGAGTGGTTTCTGGAAGACAGCCGTATGCCGTACATCACCTACGACAATGATACCCTCTCTGAGTTGTCCATCCTGCAGACCGACATCAACGAGTATGTGTTGCAGTCTCTGGCTACCTTCATCACCGAAGGCGTTACCGACGAGAGCTGGGATGCTTATGTGCAGCAGATCCAAGCGATGGGCCTGGATAGGCTCATGGAGATTTACACCGAAAGCTACAATAGCGTGGCATGACTTGAATTAGCATGAAGAAGTACATGCGGCCCCGCATTATGCAGGGCCGCATACTTCAAAACCGATCAGACAGAGGGTAACAGCTATGAAGCGAAACAATACGCACAGCCTTTCCGTAACGCGGCGTCAGCTGAAGCGAACCAAGCAGCTCTGGCTGTTTGTTCTGCCGGCAGTCATTATGGTGACCATCTTCAATTATGTCCCCATGTACGGCGTTGTTATGGCATTTCAGAACTTCACTCCGAGCCGCGGTTTTCTCGGTAGCCCTTGGGTAGGACTGGAGCACTTTGTGCGCTTTTTCAATTCCTATACCTCCTCCAGCACCATCCGGAACACCGTTCTGCTCAGTTTGGAATCCTTACTCTGGACCTTCCCGATTCCCATCATCTTTGCGCTTTTGCTCAACCAGGTCAGCCATCCGCGCTTCAAGCGCGCGGTGCAGACTGTGACCTACATGCCCTACTTTATCTCCATCGTTGTGCTCGTTTCCATTGTGAACCTATTCCTGTCCCCCTATCGGGGCTTTTACGGCGCGATTGTGAGCCTGTTTGGGCTGCAGGACCCTATCGATCCACTCACAAACTCCGCTTTTTTCCGAACGGTCTACATAGGTTCGACCATATGGCAGACCACCGGCTATCAAAGCATCATCTACATTGCAGCGCTGGCCGGTGTAGACCCAACGCTGCACGAGGCCGCCAAGATTGACGGCGCCTCACGCTGGCAGCGGGTTCTGCATATCGACCTACCCACTCTAATGCCCACTATTTCTATTATGTTCATCATGGCGTGCGGCAGCATCATGAACGTTGGCTTCGAAAAAGCGTATCTGCTGCAGAACAAATTGAACTTGAATGTCGCAGAGGTCTTGCAGACCTATGTGTATAAAGTAGGCCTTATCAATGCACAGTACAGCTTCTCGGCAGCGATTAATCTGTTCAGCACCGTCATCAATATCATCCTCCTGCTGGTGATGAACCAAATCGTGAAAAAGCTTAGCGACACTTCGCTGTTGTGACAAGGAAAGGTGACGTGCATATGAAAACCAAACGTTCCATCGGAATCCACGAGTCCTTCGGAGACCGCGTCTTCCTCACCATATCCTATGCGCTCTGCGGCTTGGTCCTTCTGGCTGTGGCGTATCCGCTGTACTTTGTTCTGATTGCCTCCATTAGCGATCCCGATGCCGTCAATCGCGGCGAGACGCTGCTGCTGCCGGCCATGACCTCGCTGGATGCCTACATCAAGGTGTTCAAGGAAAGCCAGGTTTGGGTCGGTTATCGCAACACCATCCTGTACACGGCGCTCAGCGTGATCTTCTCGCTGTGCATCGTACTGCCGGCGGCATATGCCCTCTCCCGCAAAGATTTTCCGGGCCGCGGGCCGCTGGTGATCTTCTTCCTCATTGCCATGTACTTCAACGGCGGCATGGTGCCCACCTACCTGCTGGTGGACAGCCTCAATCTGACCAACACAATCTGGGCCATGATCCTACCCTCCTGCGTCAATGTGTTCCATCTGATCATCGCCAAAACCTATTTTGAGACCAGCATCCCCATAGAACTGCACGAGGCTGCGGAGCTGGACGGCTGTACCGATTTCCGGTACTTCATTCGGGTGGTGTTGCCGTTGTCCAAGGCGATTATCAGTGTGGTAGGCGTGTATGTAGCCGTGGCCAGCTGGAACAGCTACATGAATGCGCTGATGTATATCACCGAGGAAAGCCTGCAGCCACTGCAGATCGTGCTGCGCAACATCCTGCTGGTGGCTCAGGTCTACAGCGGGCAGTCGGTGTCGATGGCGCGTGAGTCCGAAATGATGAAGTACGCGCTGATCGTGATTACCACCATCCCTATTATCTGCGTATATCCCTTTGTACAAAAATACTTTGAAAAGGGTGTTATGATTGGCTCTGTCAAGGGCTGAGCGCCGTGAGGCTGCAGGAAGGAGTGCTGCTTGTTGAACAATTCACGAACGATTCGGTTACTTGGTATGATGGATAAGTCTTTTTATAAGGCAGTGCTGGCTATCGCGCTGCCTGTGTCCATGCAGGGGCTGATCTCGGTCGGGGTCAACATGATGGATACGGTCATGCTGGGGCAACTGGGCGAGACCGCATTGTCCGCCTCCAGCCTAGCCAATCAGTTCATCGGCGTCTTCCAGATTCTCTGCACTGGCATCGGCATGGGCAGTTCCATTATGACGGCGCGCTTCTGGGGCGCCAAGGACCACGATTCCACCAAAAAGGCCGTGACGGTCATGTATCGGTTCACCTTCCTGCTGATAACCATCTTCTTCGGAGTCACCTTGGCAGCACCGGAGAAGATCATGCGGCTGTATACGACTGACCCGGCCGTCATCCGGGAAGGGGCCCGGTACCTAAGCTGGTCGCTGCCCTCCTACTTCCTGCTGGCCTATTCCTTAGCCACCACCAACGCACTGCGCACGATCGGGAAGGTGCGGATTCCCCTGTACAGCTCGATTCTGTGCTTTTTCACCAATGTGTTTTTCAACTGGATTTTCATCTATGGCAAACTGGGGGCCCCTGAGATGGGAGTGGCGGGCGCCGCGCTGGGCACGACCCTTTCCCGTATCATCGAATTCGGAATCATCTGCGGCTATTTCCTGTTTGTGGAAAAAGACCTGGCTTACCGACTGAAGGATCTGAATCTGCCCTGCGGAGCCTTCCTTCCCGGATATCTGCGGCTGTGCATCCCGGTGCTGATCAGCGATTCTATGCTGGCGCTGGGAAACAACCTAACCACTATGATTATCGGCCGAATCGGCACCGAGTTCGTGTCGGCCAACGCGATCACCTCGGTGACCGTCCATCTGGCCACCATCTTCGTGATGGGCGTTTCCAATGCCTCCGGCGTGATTACTGGCAACACCTTGGGTGCCGGTAACCGGGATCGGGCACAACGGGGCGGTATGGCTTTCTTCATCCTGGGCACAATCATCGGCCTGATTGGCGCTTTATTCGTGGTGGTGGTTGGCCGTCACAGCCTGGAAATCTACAACATTGGCGACATCACGGCCGGTATCGCCGACCAGCTGATGCTCGCGGTGGCCATCACTACCGTCTTCCAGTCCTCCAATTCCATTCTTACCAAAGGCGTACTGCGCGCAGGAGGCGATACCCGGTTCCTGATGATCATCGACGCGGTCTTCTTTTGGCTGCTGGCTCTGCCGCTTGGCTATTTCGCCGGCCTGGTATGGAGAATTAGCCCCTTTCTGATTTACATTTGCCTGCGCATCGACCAAATCATCAAAGCCGTCGTTTGCGTATTCCGGCTGGCCAGCGGTAAGTGGATTAAACGCCTGATGTCCGTCGAACAGGACAACGCCTGACAAAAGGAGGAAAACATGAACTTCAATTCTCTTACCGAATATCTGGACTCTCTCGAAAGCCTCTACGGCATCCCCTACTGCGATTGTGCGGTGGCCTGCCATCACGACATCGTCTTTCGCCACATGACAGGCCATAGCGATGCCGAGAAGAAAAATCCGACCAATATTTCCGTGCTGTACCGACTGTTCTCCGGCACCAAAATTTCCACCGCGGTGGCCGCCATGCAGTTGGTGGAGCGCGGCAAGCTGAACCTGTATGACGAGCTGCAGAAGTACTTGCCGGAGTACAGCGTCATGAGGGTGGCGGAAAACTTTGACTACCACTCCGTGCCCACTGTCTGGCCCCGGTTGGACACCCCTTCTCACATCGCGCACAATCCGATCCGCATTATCGACTTGCTCACGATGTCGGCTGGCTTCAGCTACGACACCTACTCCCAGAGCGTGATCGAGTTGAGCAAGGCCACTGGCTGCAAAGCTTCCACCCGCGACTGCATCCGGGCGCTGGCACAGATGCCCCTGCTGTACGAGCCGGGCGAGCACTGGGCCTACAGCCTAGCGCTGGACGTGCTGGCCGTCGTGGTGGAGGTGGTCTCCGAGATGCCTTACAGCGACTATCTGCGCCAGAATATTTTTGCTCCCTTGGAGGCCGACGATTTCTGCTTCCATCCGGATGAGGCCATGGCTCCGCGGCTGGGTCACTTGTACAACAAAGACCGGGTCACCGGAAAGCTCATCGACGATGACGGCGGATACAGCGGCAGCTTTTCCTTCTCTGAAGCCTACGAGAGCGGCGGCGCCGGGCTGATTACCACCGTCAGCGCCTACTGCAAGCTGATTGATGCGCTCAGCTGCGGCGGGGAAGGCTACAACGGGGCCCGCATCCTAAAACCCGAGACAGTGCAGCTTTTTATGACTCCCTACACCTCGGGCACCACCCAGGAGGACTTCATGTATTTCCGCCGAGGCCGCCGGGACTATGCCTACGGTCTGGGCGTACGGGTGCGGGTGGACAAGACAGGCGGCCGCTCCCCTCTGGGTGAGTTCGGCTGGGACGGTGCCGCCGGAAGCTATTTTCTCATGGACCCTAAGAACTCCTTGAGCATCGTGTACGCCCAGCATGTGATGGGATGTATCGAAGCCTTTGACAATATCCATCCCACCGTGCGTGATCTGGTGTACGAGGGCATGAATTTGTGACCCTGAGCGCAAAAGGAGGTTTGTTATGAAAAAGATTCAGGTCAACGGCGTGACCCTTGCCTATGAGGAATTGGGCATAGGCGATAATGTGGTCATCGCATCCCAGAATCGCTTCTCGCCCAACTATTGGGCCCGGCTGCTAGCACAGCCTCCCTATCATTACCATGTATATCTGCTGGTGATGCGCGGCTACGGGGAATCTACCCACATCTACAGCCAAGAGCCTCAGGACTTCACCAAGCTGTGGAGCGAGGATGTAATCGCCTTTGCCCAAGCCCTGGGGATCGAGAAGTTTTTCTACACCGGCCATTCCCACGGCAACTATCCTGGCTGGTATATGTGCTTCCACAAGCCGGAGGTACTACGCGGTTTTGTGAGCTGTGACGGTATTCTGCAGTTCCACATACCCCACACCGGCGGCACTTCCTCCAAGGCGCCCGGCTTTGACATCGCCAGCATGGTCGGCGATATGGAAAAGATCCGCCGGCATGTCTACAAGGTGGATTCTCCCACCCAGAACCCGGACCGGCTGAGACGGCGCAAAGAAAACCAGGAGGACAGCATCGACCGGTGGATGACCATGAAACCGGAGGAGTTCTTCATCAACAATGAGAATTTTGCCGTGACCGACGCAACCTCTCCGGAGGAGCTGGACAAACTGGTGCGGAATATCCACGTTCCAGTTTTGCTAATCAACGGTATGATGGACCCGGTCAGCACCATGGAGGAAGTCTTGCATGTAGCTGGGCTGATCCCCGGCGCAAAGCTGGTGGCCTACCAAAACATGGGCCACAGTGGATTGAACGAGTGTCCGGATATAATAGCCGCCGACGCCGACCTGTTTTTCCGTACCCGCGAGCACTACATTCCCTGACGGCAGGGGCAGGCGCCCTGCGGGCCCCACAGAACATCCACAGAAAGCCGGGCAGGCTTTCCCAAAACAGAGAAAGGCTGGAACGATATGACGAAATCATGGAATCTGCCGCCTGTTCCGCAAAACATTCTCCACGGGGACATGCCGGGGGATAAGATCTGTATTAGCGGAGAGCACATCGTCAAGGCCGGTGTGCTCTATCCCCGCCTGCGGGAGGAGATGGAGCGCCTAGGGCAGGAGCGCGTCGTGGTCTGCGTGTGCGGCGGCAGCGGCGTAGGCAAAAGCGAGATTGCCTCTGTTCTGGCATATTACCTGCGGCAGGCCGGCCTGGGCACCTATGTGCTCAGCGGAGACAATTATCCCCACCGCATCCCCGAGGACAACGACCGGGAGCGGGTGAGGGTGTACCGGGAGGGGGGACTGAAGGGTCTTGTGGCCCAGGGTGTGATGCTGCCGGAGTTCTCCTTGCGGCTGCGGGAGCTGTGGCAGGCGGAGGCGGACTGCGACCCCACCAATGCGAAGGTGAACCCCTGGCTCGCGTTGTATCAAAAGGCTGGCCGCCAGACTCTTTCGCGCTATCTGGGCACCCCCGCCGAGATAAGTTTCGCGGAGCTCTCGAACATCCTCTCTTGGTTCCATCAGGGGGCCGACCGCATCTACCTCAAGCGCATGGGACGAGAGGCCGGATGCCTCTGGTACGACTCGGTGGACTTTTCCGAAACCCGGGTCCTAATCGTAGAGTGGACCCACGGCAACAGCGATTACTTGGACGGCGTGGACATCCCCATCCTGCTGAACAGCACACCCTCTGAAACCCTGGCCCACCGCCGCGCCCGCAACCGGGATGGCAAGACCGACAGTGCTTTTACCACGATGGTGTTGGAGCTTGAGCAGGAAAAACTGGAGGCACAGGCCTACAAGGCAAAGATCATCCTGTCCAAGAGCGGTGAGCTGCTGCGTTACTCCGACTATCGTGCGCTGATGGCTGGCGAGTGAGAGAGGTGCACAGATGAATTGCAGCGCAATGTTGAATGCATACCCCGACAGCCTTGGAGGAACCCTAGCCGATGTTGTCGATTTGCTACGCAGGCCGGAACTACGGGGGGCTTTTGGTTCGTTTTATATCCTGCCCAGCCTGTTCCATTCCGATATGGACCGAGGCTTCTCGGTGATTAGCTACGACTTGAACTGGCAGTTCTCAACCCGGGAGGATATCCTCCATCTCAGCGAATTGGGACTGGACCTGAAGCTCGATTTTGTCCTAAACCACCTGTCTGTGCTGTCGCCCCAGTTCCAGGATATCCTGCGCAAAGGCGAGGCCTCCGCCTATCGTGACTTCTTCATCGACTGGAACAAATTTTGGCAGGGGAGGGGCGAGATGACGCCGGAGGGATACATCCAGCCCGACGCCCGGTATCTGCAGCCGATGTTTTTTCGCAAGTCGGGTCTTCCGATTCTCATGGTGCGCTTCCCAGACGGCCGTGAGGTTCCCTATTGGAATACCTTTTACCAGGATGTTCGATATGACCTGCCGGATGAGCAGGACCTGATGGACGCGCTGGACCTGCAGTACGGTCAGGCCGCGGAACTGCTGCATCGAGTCCGTCGGGTGCTCGCGGAAAAAAAGCGCCCCAGCGAGGCGGACTTCTCTGGCTTTGAACCGTACCGGGACAGCCTTGTCGGGTTGCTGGAGGGCCGGCGGAGATATCTGGGTCAGATGGACATCAACATCCAGTCGCCTGCGGTTTGGCAGTACTACGAAGAGACGCTGGACAAGCTGCGCAGCTACGGCGCGGCGATCGTGCGTTTGGATGCCTTCGGCTACACCTCCAAGATCCCGGGCCGCAAAAATTTCATGAACGAGCCAGAGACCTGGGAGATCCTGGGCCGGCTGAACCAGATGGCCCAAGCCCGCGGCCTAACGTTGCTTCCGGAGGTCCACGCGGCCTACGGAGAGGGACAATATCTTCAGCTCGCAGATATGGGCTTCATCGTTTACGACTTCTTCCTCCCTGGGCTGCTGATTGACGCGTTGGAGAACCACGAGGCCAGCTATCTGGTCCGCTGGGCCCGGGAGCAGAAGGCGGCCGGTATCCGTAGCATAAATATGCTGGGTTGCCACGACGGTATCCCGCTGTTGGATCTGAAAGGTCTTGTGCCGGACGAGAGAATCCTGGCCCTCATCGACCTGTTAGTCAGTCGCGGCGGCCTGATTAAGAATCTGCATGGTCAGAAAAACCTATACTACCAGGTAAACGCCACCTATTACAGCGCCTTGGGTACCAGCGACGCCAAGATGTTGCTGGCCCGGGCATTACAGCTGTTCATGCCGGGCAAACCTCAGGTCTGGTACCTGGATCTGTTCGCCGGAGAAAACGATCTGGACGCTGTGAAGCGAAGCGGCGCGGCAGGCCATAAGGAGATTAACCGCACCAATCTGACCCGGGAACAGATGGAGGACAGACTGCGGCTTCCTATTGTGCAAAAGCAGTTGCAGCTGTTGAAGATGCATAACGACTGCCCGGCATTCGACTTTGATGCTGAGCTGGAGATTCAGGCGCGGCAAGATCATCTGCTGTCCATCACCTGGCGGAAAGGCGGGGCCTGCGCTAGGCTGGAGGCGGACCTGAGCACCTACGCCTTTGCCGCAGATACAGATGTGGACGGGCGCCATTTCCATTTTGCCCAGGAGGGATAAGCTGCGAGCGCCCCCGCCGGAGCGCCCGCTGAGGGCGAGCGGACTACCCTAAAAGCGAAGATTGAAGCGAAGGAGATACTACTGAAGGCTGCTCGAAGAATAACCTTCTGGGCGGCTTGACCAGCTCGAATCCCGCACAGACATTTCCTTCGAAACTTCTGAGCAGCCTGGCATACTTCAATTTAGAAGCCAAAGTGTTCGCGTAAGATTTCGAGATTCCTTCTTTTCCACTGATCTCATCGGCTAGTACCCGCCTGTTCAAGGCTAGGTAGTACATGATCGCCGCTCTTGTTGATAAGCACAATGACCCTTCCGAATAAAATGATATGTATCTATTTTATATAGAAGGTTTCGAAATTGTCGACTAAATTGCTTGTCTAATACGATGAAACGGCGATATCTTTTTTGTAACAGGAAGACATAACGAATAAATCCGAACCTTGTGCCTGTAGGCGATGGGTTCGGATTTATTGTTTTTCAGAGAATTTAATAGAAAAGCAGAAGGGCAGGTATAAACGCTTGTCCTTCTGCTTTTCGGTATCGTAATGCTGTAATTTAAATCGCATTTTCTTGAGCCCGGTTAATTGCTCCATGGCAAATCGATACGAACTGAGCGATGAAGACTGGGAAGGAATTAAGGAGTATTCCCGGTTTTCAAGATGGGAAGACCCGCAAAGTGGAGGAATCAATTATGCTGAACGCAATCCTTTGGTTTGCTCGGAACGGTTCAGACTGAGGGATATTCCTGGTCGCTATCCACCGAATCAAAGTGTAATATAGCCGTTTCTGTAAGTGGCGTGATAATGGGACTTAGAAGCTGTGTTTCATACGCTGCATGCGGATGTGGAGAATTTGAGTATTGACAGCGTCTCCGTAAAAGTTCATCCGCAAAGTGCAGGGGCTATAAATATTAAGGCAACGCCGCACAATTCACGGCTGATGCCTTAAGCGTCGCCTCGCTTGCAGATTTTCCGGCAACTGTCACAAAAATCTGCCGGCGTGATTCGACACTTAGAATTGTGCGGTGTTGCCTTAATTTAATCAGTTTATTGGCACAAGCAAAAGTGGAAAGAACACAAAAACACACGCTCCGGTGGATTTTTTAGAAAATCCAATTGCTTTTTTTGCTGTCCGGCGGACAGGTATATGACAGTAAAATGGAGATTCCACTGCTCCAAACAACGGACACTGAGCATAACTGTGCTCTCGCTGATCGTACCTGCGGAAACGAGGATATTCGCTCCTATGTCCGTTCCCATAATGCAGAGTATGTCATTCCATCAAGGCAAAATACCAAAAATCACGGGCCGGTCGACTGGCATTTTTACAAGGAAAGACAGTTGGTGGAATGCTTTTGAATAAGTTCAAGCAAGCTTGCTGTATCTTTTTTAGTCTTTACCCATCTTGTTGCTGGTTTGTTGAAATGACCTGGCCTGAGGACTTTTCGGACAGGCCCTAAATAGAGCAGCGCATTTGAAAACTACGGCAATCTGAACCGCATCCTGCCAAGAGGATGTTGAAAATTTTCTCGGCCAGTAGCCCTTGGGCTGCTGGCCGCTTTTTGTATGTCGAAAACCACTCGCTAGGCGAGTGGTTCAAAAGAAGACTAATGTCGATAATGGGAAAAGAAAAACTCCCTTTGCTATACTGGAAGTGCGGTCTGCGAACTGCACAAGCAAGCAAAGGGAGGACATTCGAAAATGAACGACGTAAATAGTTTATCGCATAGCAGTTGGAATTGCAAATATCATGTAGTGTTTGCGCCAAAATACAGAAGGAAAGTGTTCTTCGGAGAGAAAAGAAGAGAAATTGGAAGCATTCTGAGGACGCTGTGCAATTGGAAAGGGATCAAGATTATCGAAGCGGAGGTATGCGCGGACCACATCCACATGCTGATCGAGATACCGCCAAAGATAGCAGTAGCAAGTTTCATGGGGTAGGTGAAAGGAAAAAGCAGCCTGATGCTGTACGAGAAGTTCCCGGAGCAAAAATAGAAATACCGGAACCGGGAATTCTGGTGCCGTGGGTACTATGTGGACACGGCAGGGAAAAATGCAAAGAAGATACAGGAGTACATCCAATGTCAGTACGAGCAGGACAAAGCAGGAGAGCAGCTGACCATGCCAAACTTCTAAAGTGCCCGTTTACGGGCGGCAAATAACGGGACTTTCGCGGCTGGCAGACCGTACTTGCGCGACGTGACGCGCGTGCTAGTATTCTAGGGCTATGCCCGCATATGAAAAA
>ERZ1036420.317-NODE-317-length-44626-cov-5.141123_pt1 | contig 44626 bp, 45 predicted proteins | sample MGYA00514220_ERZ1036420 | MGnify/ENA primary metagenome ERZ1036420 (study PRJEB33795, sample SAMN09464938) | human gut metagenome | host: Homo sapiens | place: USA: Stanford, California | collected 2016-10 | study: EMG produced TPA metagenomics assembly of the...
TGCAATCCACCGATTTTATTAGCCATAAGTGTTACAAAAATGCTTGACCACAACACACATTACTTTCCGTTTGGTTAATAACTCCAGAATCAACTTCTGTGCCTTTTCCAGTTTCGTTTCCTTTTTCGTTCCTGCTTTCCCCATCAGCAGATCTTCAATGGATATATCGTATTCTCCTAACCATTTTAAGCCTTCTTCTCCTAAAGAAAACGCTACCGGATTTTCCTTCTTAGCAAGAGAATCCTTTTGCTGATATACCACTCGGATATCCTGTTCCTTCTCTTTTTCCACCTTTTCTACAAATAAGATGCTTCGTACTGCCGCTGCGATATCAATGGATCCCAGGGAACGGTAATCACTCTGACTTCCCGACGACTTATTCAAATGTCCAATGAGAACAATGGCACATCCAGTTCTCTCTGCAATCGTACTGAGATGTCGAAATAAGGGACGGATCTCATTTGCCCGGTTCATATCCACATTGGCTCCCAGATAAGCCTGTATGGGATCCATGATCATGAGTCGTACATTATTCTGTCGGATGGCTTTTTCAATCCGATCGTCCGTCATAGAAAGCTGTTTTTTATCTTCATTGATAAATCGTACCCTTGTCATATCTGCACCACATTTTGCTAATCTGGGTTTAATGGTATCTGCAATCCCATCCTCTGCTGTTTGATACAACACATTAAAGGGTTCTATCGGAAGTGCATTGGGAAGTTCCTTTCCGTTGGTACAGTATGCGGCAATTGCCATTGCAAGCCACGTTTTTCCTTTTCCCGGATTCCCCTGGATCAAAGTAACCTTTCCAAAAGGAATGAAGGGATACCATAGCCACTGAACCACCGTTTCCTCAACCTCTGACATCTTGGTGACTGGAATCAGATTTTCCCTGTTGTCTCGCAAGCAGATTTGTTTTGCCATTTCTTTTATATGAAGTCCTGCAACCAGACATTCATTCCAATCTTTTTTGGCTGGCTCTAAACGAAATACACAAAATTCCTCTGGAATAAAAGAAACAAACTGCCTGCATCTCTCATTTCCAGGCTCATCATTATCCAGACACAAGTAGATGGAATGGATATGAGGATATTCTGTATACATCCGTTTCATTGCTTTTTCACTCAATCCTCCTAGGGAAATATAACTATGCTTTTTCCATTCTTCCGGAACTGCAGTGATATAAGACAAAAGATCAATTGGAGATTCAAATACAAATAATTTTTCATCCGTTCCTATATGGCCAAATCCATAGGCTTTTTCCGAACCTCTTGACTCCCCACGATATCTGTTCTCATCAGTTCCACGCATAGCTGCATATCTGGGATTCTGTTCTTTATCTCTTCCAACGAACACCACATTGTGATAGTTTTTACTTTCATAAATATCCCCCTTTGCAATCATCTGATCTACCAGCTGTTCCGATAGTTTTCTCTGCTCAATGAGATACTTCCTTGCAATCTCACAGCTTTCATTTCTTTCTGGCAGTTCCAATCCAGGCAAGGGGATGGGGCAGACCTTCTGTCTGCCTGCATCTTCCTTGCCCGTTCTTCTGTTGGTTTCTCCAACTCCCTCTTCTCCTAATAATTCTTTAACTGCCTCTGCAAAAGAAAGACCGTAGAATTCTTTCATAAAGTCAATGGCATGACCACCTTTATTCTGACTAAAACGATACCATTCGTTCTTGTTGATCATCACACTCTCATGTCGCAACCATCGGTATTCCTTCCCACATCGTTTGAACTGTTCTCCTCTCCCAGAAAGAAAAACATATAAATCGGTATCATCTGCTCTTTGAATCTGTTCTCTTGTATATTCTTCCATTTTCTAAAATCCCTCCTATAATTCCATTCCATGATGTTTCTTCTTTCGTTTCACAGTTCTTACTGCTTCTTTTGTTTCTGTGGATTGCTCCCTCTTGTTTGTTTCTGGAAGAGAGACACCTTCTCCTTCCTCTGCCATCAAAGCCTCCACATGATTTTTGATTCCCTCATACTTTCGTAACATCGCATGGATCCGTTTATCTTCTTTTCGTAAAGCAGCTATCTCTTCTGATAAACTAGCGGCTTCTCGTTTCCATTGTCCTTCCGGGATCTTCCCCCTTGAATCCAGGTTTTCTTTTAAGATCCTTTCCGAACGATAATATCCGCTAAGTTCCTTCTTATGTTCCTCTTTAAATTTTTCCCTGCCAAAATATTTCTTCTTTAATTCCAGATAAACAGGTCTTGTTTCAAAATACTCTTTCATTGCATAAAGATTGCTGTTGACACTTCGCAAAGCAGACAGTTGTTGATTCAACCGCTGACTTACCTCTTTTAGCTGAGTATCTAATTCCTGGATTTTCTCTGTCAGCTGTTCTGGGGTTCTCACATCCTGCTCTTCCAGAAAGCGGATCGTCTCTGCAAATTGTTTCAGATTTGTATTCTTCGCCTTTTGTGTTCCATAAGCGTAGGATCCTGCGACTGCATTTCTCTTGTCATAATAGTTTCTTAGATAATCCGCTAAAGTTGGCTGATGTAAGAACAGCATCCGTTCCATCAACTGGCTTTGTCGAAACAACGACCATTGAAGAAGATTCTTTGCCCGTTCTTTCATATCATTTAAGGCTCGGATGAGTCTGTTTAAACTTCCCAGTGCAGTGGAAATTCCTCGTGCTTCCATTGCTTGTACATTCGGTCCTTCATGCACCATCGGGATTTTATCAATCCCCCGTTCCTCATAAGATCTGGCATCAACTCTTTCTGTAAGTCCTTTTTCTTCATACAGTTCGTTGCACATCCTCGCCCAGGCACTTCTCAGTTCTTCCAAGGTTTCTTTCCTGCTCCAATCCGTTGTATGTACCGCCCGAAATACCGGCTGCCCTTTCTGATTCAGAACCGGCTGTCCATCCGGTGTCAGTACTGGAACCTTTTTTTGTTTTTGTCCCCAGGTGCCATCTTCCTGTAAAGGGCGGATGGGAACCATGATGTGCATATGGGGATTGGGGATTTTATCCTTTGCCTTCTTCGGATCATGGATCGCCAGATCTGCGATCATCCCTCTTGCGACTAACTGTTCTTCTACGAATCTTCTTGCAAGCTCAATATTTTCTTCCATAGAAAACTCATTCATCAAGGCAATATCAAAGCTGTGTGCCAGCTGTGCTTTCTTATTCCCTTCGATCCATTCCACCTCATTCCAAAGGGTCTCCCTGTCTTTGAATCTCTCCGGAGCCTGTTTGGGAAGGTGGATCTCCGCCAACACCACACCGCCTTTTCTCGTATAATCACTTACTTCCCCGTAATAAGTACATTCCAGTTTTGCACCGGCCCGATAGGCAGCACTGGCAATGGCAGACTGTCCTTTTCCTCTGGATAATTGATTCAGATGAAAGTGATAACATCCCATCTTACTCATCTCCCTGTGGCAGTTCACCTCGCTGCATCGCCTTTAATATTGCTTCCTCTTCTTCTAATTCTCGTTCTTTTGCTTCTACAGTTTCCGCCCGTCCACGAACCATTTCATGAACGACATCACAAAACTTACAAGCGGGATCATGAAGAAGTTCATCCATCAGCTGATAAAATTCCGCCTCTGTCAGATATTTGGTATCTTTACAGATTGCTTCTATGGCTGCTCCTTTCTGGATCAACAGATGGGTTCGTGCCTTTCGTTTTTTCTTTTTCTGTGTATCCAGATAGTTCAAGGATCTCTGGATCCTGTGCTCTGCCTGTTCCTTCTCAAGCTTTGCCTGTTTCAATGAAGCTTCTGTTTTTTCAATCTCAAGAAGTGCTTCCTGCGTATATTCCTGAAATGTTTTCTTCTTCGCCATATCGTTCTTTTCCTCCTTTTTCAACTCTTCCATTTTCTCTGTTACGGGATAGGCATTTCTGCCGGAAGGGGAACCCTTCTTCGGATGGATCATCCGCAAACACTTTCGGAATTCCCCTTCAGAAAGATGCTACTTCCGTAGGACGCACATACCTTTTAAGGTATATAAGTGCGCTCTTCTGCTTTCAGCATCCGAGTTTTTCTTACTCAAACGGAAGTTCTTCTCCGTCTGGAAGATGCATAAATCCATCTGGATCGGTATCTTCTTTCTTTTCTGATCCTGACAGTTTCTTCCCTTCTGCGAAATAATGTTCTTCTACGATCACGTTGGTGGCATAAACTTTATTCCCCTCCTGATTCACATAGCTTCCTGTCTGGATCCGTCCGCTTACTAAAATCTTCAAACCTTTTTTCAGATATTTTTCTGCAAACTCAGCATTCTTCCCAAAGGTGACACAAGAAATAAAATCCGTTTCTGCCTTTCCTTCCTTTCGATATCGTCTGTCTACTGCCAGCGTGTATCGTGCCATTGCAGTACTGTTTTCATTCTGGAGATATTTCACCTCCGGATCTTTTGTCAGTCTTCCCATTAAGATTGTTTTGTTCATATAATTTTTCCTTTCTCTTTTCGTTTTTTCTTTGTTCTTGAATCAGGCCCGATTCTTTTAAGACAAATGTAATTTGTTCCTCATATATCAGAACGTAGAGAGGGGTTTTTACAAATAAAAATGAATTTTATTTTTTTCTCTCATATAACGAAAGGCTCAGAGGGGAAAATACAGGGTGAAAAAAGAAATTTTTTATTTTTCTGCACAAAAAATACCCCTATGACTTCAAAATCGAAATCATAGGAGTATTTAGTCCTACCTACTCAGTGGGGTGTTTTACATTTTGTTTTACACATGTTATTACAGTGTTTTTCAGTTCGACAAGCTGAAATTGTTATTCATCTTTTGTTTTTTTCTTATAAACAATTGTTCCAACAGAACTTCCAAGACATATGCCAATTGCTATGCCTAACGCAAGATTATCTAAAATAATTCCGAATACTACACCTAAACATAACCCGACTGAAATTCCATTTCCAAAATAATTTTTTTTATCCTTCATCATAATACCTCCTGCAAAGTCAACTTTTTATTATTCATCAAAATAGAATAATTCCTCAAATTTTTTATCAAGTGCTATACATATAATCAATGCTAATTTCGCCGTTGGATTAAATTGTCCTGTTTCAATAGAACTAATTGTATTTCGGGATACCCCAACCATTTCTGCTAATGCCGATTGCGAGAGTTTTTTTTCTGTTCTTGCACTCTTTAAATTATTTTTTAATACCAATTTATCATCCATTAGAATAACCCCATACAAAATTTATAAAAAAAGTAAACTGCCAATAGTAAAAATACAACACCGCAAATTATACTCCATTTCTTCTTAAGTTTAATCCCTTCATAGGTAAATCCCAATCCTGATGTACAAAACAAAATAGAAATTATATCTGCCGGAGACTCCATACAAAATAGTTTAATGAACATTATAATAATGCCTAAAACAGTAAGCCCCCAAAGAGAAAAAGCATCTCGTTTTGTACGCACACTCTTTTCACGTTCATCTCCATAAATATTTTCTTTTTTACTTCTAGCTAAAATTTCTTCCTTATTCATTGATATTCCCCTTTCTTAAATGCCAAGTTTTATTTACATTCATAATATACCACTACCAAGTTTACTTGTCAATTATTTTCCAAGTTTTCTTTGCATTAAATCAATGAATATAGAAGCAAGAGAAAATACTTACTTTCATAATTTTAAATTTTCTTAACTCTTTTAATTCAATAAGCTGGGATTTACAGTGCTATCTTTTTCCATTTTCTAATCTTAGTTCTAAAAGTTCCGAAAGGAGCAACAGTATTAACGTGAATGAACTTGTAAACTTCCCATACCGCTGCTTTTGTAGCATCATCGGCCCACTTTCTCATATGTGGTTGAAATAGTTCTTCCTCACTCATTGAGTCAATCATTGTATGGATAGATGTAATATTTTCTTTTAATCTATCTTTCAATTCTGATAATGACAAATGTGAGTAAGTATCTGTAAACCATTGATATAAATCGCCTAACTGATTCCACTTAAACATATCTGATGGTGTTTTCACTTCAATTCCATGTTTCTCATCATCTTCCCATTTCAAAACTAATGTCGTCCATCCAACTTGATAAGCAAGATTTTCTGCCGGAGTTCTATCTACTTCGATTATTCTCTTATCTTTTAAAGATTCAGGAATATTATCAAATTCAGAGATATACTTTTCAAAGCTTTTATTTATCTCATCTTTTAATTCCTCTTTATCCTTGTATGTTCTCAAAATATCCCCTCCACAAATTCTAATTGAACAAAATCGCTGCGCGATGGCCTGTCAAGGCTGTGGCGCAGTTTTTCTCTTTCTAAATCAAAAAGCAGTGGAAACCAAGTCCTACAAGTAGTATTGTTAAGTCACCACAACCAACAATCAAACAGGATCGACATTACCACTGCTATGAAAAGATTAACACCTAACCGTTCTTTTAGCAAGCGGTTTTATTATTCCAATGCACCTCCATGTGAGCAGTGATACCCCAAATTACTGACTTTACATGGAGGATTTATTATGTACGAAAAATATTTATTACAGCTTGAGGAAGCCGGAAAAATCCGTAACCTCAAAGAGCGTTCCATTAACTGCTACAAAAACTATGTTTCCTATTTCCTGAATTACATGGGAAAAGTTCCGGAAGAGCTTACCTGTCAGGATGTCAGGGACTTTCTTCTTGCCAAGAAAGACGATGGTCTGAAAGCGACCACCCTCAACCTTTATAATTCATCCATCCGCTTTTTCTATCGGAATGTACTTCACATTCTATGGGATGATATCACCGTTCCACGCATGATGATAGAGCACAAGCTCCCTGTCGTACTTTCTGTTAATGAAATCGATAGGCTTCTTGATGCTACGGATGACCTGAAATATAAAGCCATGTTTGCCACCATGTATTCTTCCGGAATGCGTGTCTCCGAAGTAATCCACCTTCATTATGAGGATATTTCACGTACTAACATGCAGATCCATATCCGGGATACAAAGAACCGGATGGACCGTTATACCATTCTGTCTGAAAGAAACCTTGCGATTCTTACAGAATACTGGTTCAAAAAAGGCAGACCAAAAGGCATTTTGTTTCCGAATCAGTTTACAGGGCAGTATCTTACCGTAAGTACACTGGAACAGGTTATCCGCCGTTCTGCAGCGGCTGCCGGGTTATCAGGTGTCACTCCCCACTGCCTCCGCCACAGCTTTGCCACTCACCTTATGGAGCAGGGAGTGGAACAGAGGAATATCCAAGCACTGCTTGGACACCGTGATCCGAAATCAACAGAGGTTTATCTTCATGTCAGCAACAAATCCCTTATGGGCATACGCAGTCCTTTTGACAGAAAGGATGGTACAGCCAATGGATAAGCCCACAGTACAGGATATTTTTCACCGTTTTTATCCGGCATACCTTGATCAGTATTCACCTTCTCCTGTACAAGCAAAGGTTGCGCATAACATCATGAACTGCAAGACCGGTGCCTATGGTGCAAATGTATGTGTATGTGAGGATTGTGGTTCCGTACAGATTCATTACAATTCCTGCCGCAACCGCTGTTGTCCCATGTGTCAGGCTGTTCCGAAGGAGATGTGGATGGATGCACGCAGGGAGGATGTCCTTGATGCTCCCTATTTCCATCTGGTTTTTACTGTTCCAGATATTCTAAATCCGGTCATTTACAGTAACCAGAAACTCCTTTATGATGCCTTATACCATGCAGCTTCCGCAACCATCAGTGAACTGGCTGCCGACTCAAAACATCTCGGTGCAAAGGTGGGGTACATCTGCATTTTACATACATGGGGTTCTGAAATGAACTTTCATCCCCACATTCATACCATTCTGCTGGGTGGAGGACTGACTTCCAACAACCAGTGGAAGGACAATGGCGAAAATTTCTTTCTTCCAATCCAAGTCATCTCCAAAGTGTTCCGAGGAAAATATCTGGAGGAACTAAAGAGGCTGTGGGAAGAGGACAAACTGGTATTTCATGGTACTGCTGAAAAGTTGCGTAACCATTATACGTTCAAGGAACTCTTGAATTCCTGTTATGGTATGGACTGGGTTCCTCACTGCAAAAAGACTTTCAATGGTGCCGGGGCAGTAATTAAATACCTGGGCAAATATACTCACCGCATTGCCGTCAGCAATCACCGCATCGTCCGTATGGATGATGATACCGTTACATTCTCAGTAAAGGATTACCGCAATGAAGGGCGGTGGAAGGAACTGACCATTTCGGGGATAGAGTTTGTCCGGCGGTTTCTCATGCATGTACCACCAAGACGCTTTGTCCGCATCAGGCACTACGGACTGCTATGTTCCCGTACCAAAAGACAGAAGCTTACTCTTTGCAGAAATCTCCTTGGATGTAAGAAGTATCTTTCCGAGCTTCGTGACATGGAAATGCCTGAAATACTGGAACATCTTTATGGCATCAAAGTCTGTGTATGTAAAGCATGTGGCGGACATCTCGGAAAACCACAGATGAGAATGCCACTGCGGTGTTAAAGAGCAACATCTCATACTTTCAAAAGCCTCAGTCCCTGAGGTTTGTTTGCCATACCCATTTTCAGTATTTTTCGCAAATTTCTGTAGCTTTCATACTGAAAATCTTATATAATCATGAGCAGGAACAAAGAATTGAAAGCCCATAGGTTACGACAATCCGGACGCTTACTTTGTTCAATTAGGTCAAATCGAAAATGGTGTAAACGAAGGGGCAGTTCCCTGCAATGTCAAAACTGCTTTTTCGTTTACCCCATCATCGATTGTAACCTAAAGAATTTATCATTTTCTTTCAGTATATCATAATTATAATCTTTCCACAAAACAAAAAATTTTAATTCCTACGGATTTTTCTACAAAGCATATAACCACATATTATTACACTTCATCAAAAAAACTTTCTCACCCTATATTGAAAAATCGTAACTGAATATCCGACATTCTATCCATCAATAGTTTCTCTTTAACAAATATCATCTTAGTACGGTATCCTGTTCCATCTGGTGTAAGTTTTACTACACTTATTATAACTTCAAAAGCAAACGCCCAAACTGCTTTCTTATTAAAAAAACTTAGAAGAGACATTCTCCTCTAAGCCTTTATACTTTATCATAGAATACTTTTTACTTTTATATTTCCTCATGGTCACGATGCTTTTTTCGCTTAAATCCTACCTTTTGAACACAGGATATTACATGTAAAGATTTTACCCCCACTAAAGACTCTTACCTCACCTCATAAACAACCTTCACAAAAACGCCTCTTTTGTTACATCTATATGTAAAGAACTATCTGCTTTTTTACATTTAAAACACGCTATACCAAATTGTAAAGATTTTACTTTCAAATTTATTTATAAAAAAAGCTGTAAGATTCCACTATTAGAATTCTTACAGCTTTCATTCTCATCATGTCACATCCCTAAATTATAATTATTTATCTTGTAACACTCACACAAAAATCTATGGGTTATTTTCGGGTTATTTCTTCCACACAAATACCTTCCAAGTATTGATTTTACTGACTTTTTAAGGAGTTCTTCAAAGAGTGCCGTGGCAGATAAATAGTACTTTAATCATCTTTTTATATCTCCATTTAAGTCTTGTATTTCTTCCCAAACGCTTGATATTTCAGGGTTTTCCGACTTTTGAGTTTTCCTTTCTTTTCAAGGTATCTTCTCAAATCTTCTCGTATTTTCTTATGTTTTTCCCTGCAATCTTGGTAAATCCGTTGGTAAAGCAAGCGCCTTTACCAACAGGCTTTTTTAACTATTCGCTATCCGATATACTTCTTCCTTTGCATCATCAAAATTCACATGGGTGTAAGTGTTCAAGGTTACACTGATGTCTGCGTGACCCATGATATACTGCAAGGTTTTCGGATTCATACCGGATTTTGCCATATTAGAGCAAAAGGTGTGCCTGCATACATGAGGGGTAACTTTCGGCATCTGGATACGGTAAATCCTGTTGTATTTCTGAATGATATGCTCCATGTACTTCTCCCAGTGAAGGGCAACCATCGGCATATCGTTTTTATCCAGAAATAAAAATCCAGCGTATCCTTCCACCATCGGTTCAACCTTTGGTGTCTTTCGGTTGGCAATAATTCTGCGAAAACACGCTGCGACAGCTTCCGTCATCGGCACATAGCGGATGCCTTTGTCAGTTTTTGGTTCTTCAATTACATACTGCATCTGTACAGTACGCTGTAACTGATGATCTACCTTAATACGCATTTCTCCAAACTCAATCTCTGAAACCGTCAGCCCACAGAACTCTGAAATACGAAGCCCTGTGTGAAAAAGAATATAGATTGCATCATAGTATCTGCTGAAATGTTTATCTTCCTGAATAAACTTCAGCAAATCTCTCTGCTGCTTTCGGGTAATCGCTTCTCTGGTAACAGAATCATTGACAATGACGGATGCAAGCTCAAATTCAAATGGATTTTTACGAAGCAAATCATCATCTACCGCCAGCTGAAATGCCGGTCTGAGAACTCCCCTGATAGAATGAATGGAACTATATCCCCGCCCATCAATTTGTTGGAGCTTAATCAACCATGCCTTGGCGTCTGACAAACGCACCTTATCAATTCGCAGATTCCCAAAACTCTCTTTTTTCAGCATATTGATGACCGTTTTATATCCGGCAACCGTATTGTGACGAACTCCTGTTTTCAATGAAACATACTTTTCTACCAGTTCCAAAACAGTATAGTTGCCACCGTTGGTTACGATACGGTCAAACAAATCCGCTTCAATCTGTTTTTCTTTCTCACGCAGGGAAGGCTCCCGCTTCTTCCCCTTTGGCATTGGGTCATTCTTGTCTAAACGCCAGCTGTATACATTTTTCTCTTTTCCGTCCTCATCAATATAGTGGGACATCTTTTTGCACACAGTCCGCAGCCAATACAGCTTTCGTCGGTACGAAAAGAAGAGAGTCCCTGTTTCTCCATTTATCCAGGCATATGCGGTCCAACTTTTTTCATTCAGATAAAATTTATATTTTGAAACAAATTCCCGCATGATCCGTGGGACACAGGAGCCATAGATGGGATAGCAGAATGCGATTGTATCTTCGTGGCTGAAAATTGTTTCAAAGTCTAAATTTTGTTCGATGCTGTATGCGTTTATGTTCATCCGCTTCGCAAATTGCTCTGCCAGGTATTTGGAATTTCCCGTTCCCGAAAAATAAACGATTATCACAATTTGTTCCTCCATAAATTAGGATTGAACAAAAGCAGTAGAAAGCAAGTCCTAAAAGTAGTATTGTTAAGTCACCACAACGAAACAATCAAACAGGATCGACATTCCCACTGCCTATGAAAAGAATACCATCCTTCCGCCTGGTTGGCAAGCGGTTTTATGACCCAAATGCGCCTCCGTGTAAAGCAGTGTTTTGGACTGCTTTATGCCGGAATCTTCTCGGATGCAGAAAATATATTTCCAAACTGCACGATAAGGGTATGCCTGAAATACTGAAACATCTCTATGGCATAAACGTCTGGGTGTGTAAAATCTGCGGAGGAAAACTTGGAAAGCCTCAGCTTCGGATACCACAAAGATGTTAAATGTTTCATTCACCAATAGTTTTTTGAAGCCTCAAGGCCTGAGGTTTTGTTGTCATACCCATTTATCTGGAACCACTCGGTTTCCTATAGTTTTTGCACAGAAAATCCAGTATAATCATGGGTAAGAACAAAAGGTTGAAAGGCCATAGGAGGTATCGACATGTTGGAAATCGGCGCTGTTGTTTGGGGCGTACAGGATATTCCCCGTGCGGTTGCATTTTGGAGTTCTGCATTAAACTATAAGCTGAAATATCCGGCTTCCGATGATTGGGCGGTTTTGGTTCCTGCAGATGGGAATGGAGTTCAGCTTTCTCTTAGCAAAGTATCATCCCCCAAAGCAAAACGGCATCATCTGGACTTATTTACCGATCATCAGGAAGCGGAAGTGGAACGATTGCTTGCGCTTGGAGCAGCCAGAAAAGAGTGGAGGTATCCAGACGGGGCGGATTATGTGGTTTTGCAGGATCCGGATGGAAATCCGTTTTGTGTTGTGCAGCGGTAATTTAAGAGTAAATCAGGAAGCAGATATCAAAAAAGCGCCTGTCATTCTCTAAATGAAAATGACAGGCGCCTGATGATGATTTCATATTTTTCTTTCTCTGAAACTGTGGAGACGGATGTTTATTCAAATTTATGACGGTGTGAACAATTCGTCGACGGTAAGCTGCAATTCTTTTGCAAGACTAAAAGCCAGTGATAACGTGGGATCGTACTTATTATTCTCAATCGCATTTACTGTCTGGCGGGAAACGCCGCATTTTTTTGCCAATTCTTCTTGGGACAGCCCTAATTCCTTTCTCCTCTTTCTGATTATATTTTCCATATCAGCCTCCATGTTTCCTTTTATAATATACAAGGGCGGCAAAGTAGATGATAGCAGCCACTTCCAGCTGAATAAAAGGATTGGCAGTCATGGGCAGGGATCTTACATAATTCTCAATGACATCTAACACCATCGCCCCGACGGTTGCTAACAAAGTGAAAGAACTGGCTTTCCATACGATGATTTGGTTACGTTCATCTCCCGGGTTTGATAAAGATACCAACATGATGATGTCCAATGCGCTAAATACAACGAGAACAATTCCCAAAAAAATCATAGCTCCTACTGGCATATTATTTCGCTCCTTTCTGCATATGGCAGTTTTGAAATGTCAAATACTTTTTACATTTTTAGAATAGCAGAGCGAAAGAAAAATGTCAAGAGTTTTTGACATTTTTTCGTTTGCAAACTGGTCGAAAAAAAGAAGAAACTGTGGTATACTTTCTTTACAAACTTTCGGAGAATGGTAAAGCAGCGAAAAGTGAAAGATAAAATATGAAGTGCAGAGAGGAATCGATATGAAATTAATCAACGCGGGTTCACTGAACTATGATACAACTTACCATGTGGAGCATATCGTAAAGCCGGGGGAAACGATCGCGGCGGAACAGATCGAGACCGCATGCGGCGGAAAAGGCCTGAATCAGTCTGTGGCTGCAGCGAGCGCAGGGGCAGCCGTATATCATGCCGGGATTGTGGGAGAGGATGGAGAAGCGCTGATTCAGGCAGCAAAAGAGAGAGGCGTGAATTGTGCATGGATCTGCAGGCTTTCAGGGCATCAGAGCGGAAGAGCGATGATTCTCCTGGATCGTTCCGGGCAGAACAGCATTGTTGTATATGCCGGGACGAATCATGCGTTTGATGAAGCGTACCGCCGGGAGATTCTTGCCGAAGCCCTGCCGGGCGATCTGCTTCTGCTGCAGAATGAGATCAACGATGTACCGGAATTTGCCCAGGAGGCTGCGGACAAAGGAGTCAAGGTCGTATGGAATCCGTCACCGTTTGTTCCTGAGTGGGCGGAGCGGATGCTTCCGCTGACGGATCTTCTTTTCATCAACGAGGTAGAGGGAGAACAGATGATGGGAGAGCAGGAGCCGCAGAGAATTCTAGAGAAACTCAGAAGCCGGAACTGCGGGATGGAAGTGATTTTGACCTTGGGAGAGAAGGGCGCATACTTTCAAAAAGGCGAAAAGCGTATCTTTCAGAAAAGTTTTCCGGTTGCCGTGAAGGACACCACAGCGGCTGGAGATACATTTACCGGTTATTACCTTGCGGAAAAAATGCGGGGAAAGACACCGGAGGAATGTCTGGAGACCGCCTGCGCGGCGGCAGCTTTGGCAGTGACCAAAAAAGGCGCGGTGCCGTCAATCCCGAAACGGGAGGATGTCCTGGCATTTTTGAAAACAAGGAAAGACGAAAGCTAGAGCGTGTTCGAAAATTCATTCCTGCAATCTGCACGCTCTAGGATCCGTGCTGCAGTACAGGAGATGGGAAACGAATTTACATGAGGGGGGAAAACAGAAAATATGAAACTGTCAAAATACGCAGACAAGGATTTTTACCGCAAAATTATGCAGCTTGCGCTGCCGATCATTTTTCAGAATCTGATCAACACCGCAGTCAATTCTGCGGATGTGCTGATGCTTGGTTTTGTGAATCAGACGTCTCTTTCGGCATCTTCGCTGGCAAACCAGATTTCTTTTGTGCTGAATCTGTTCTACAGCGGCGTTGCTTCCGGGACGATCATGCTCTGTGCTCAGTACTGGGGCAGACAGCAGCTGCGCACGATCGAAAAAATCATGGGAATCGCCATGCGGCTGTCTATGAGTATTTCCATTTTGTTTGGTGCGGCAGCCTGTCTGGTTCCCGGCCTTCTGATGCGGATTTTTACTGCAGACCAGGAAATGATTGCGGTGGGGAGCTCTTATCTGCGGATTCTCGGGCTATCCTATTTGTTTATGGGATTTTCTCAGGTTTATCTGTGTGTGATGCGGAGTATTGAGCGGGTAGTGTTCAGTGCGGTGGTTACCGCGATTGCTCTTATATCCAATATTCTGCTGAATGCAGTATTTATTTTCGGGCTATTTGGAGTTCCGGCTTTCGGAATCCGGGGAGCTGCGATCGCCACAGTGATTGCCAGAGGTATGGAATTTTTCATCTGTGTCGGCGACAATTTCCGCGGGCAGAGCGTCCGGTTCCGGATCCGTGAGGTGTTTGCGTCCAATTCGCTTCTGTTTCACGATTATCTTCACTACTCACTTCCCGCTTTTGGAAATGAGGTCGTATGGGGCGTGGGATTTTCCATGTATTCTGTGATTATGGGACATCTGGGCAGCGATATTGTTGCGGCGAATTCCATTGTCGTCGTGGCAAGAAATCTTGGAACGGCAATCTGTTTTGGCATTGCTTCCGCCAGCGCGATCCTGCTGGGAAAGGAGATCGGAGATAATCAGATCGAAAAGGCGAAGGCGGACACGACCAGACTGTGCTGGATTACTTTCTGGACCGGCGTGGCGGGAGGAGTGCTGATCCTTCTTCTGAGACCGCTGATCATGAATATGGTGAAACTGACGCCGGAAGCCCACGAATATCTCGGAATGATGCTTTTTATCAATGTCTATTATATTGTCGGTCAGGCGGTGAACACTATGGTAATCTGTGGAGCATTCCGATCCGGAGGAGATTCACGTTTCGGATTCGTCTGTGATATCATAGATATGTGGGTGTATGCGGTGCCGCTTGGATTTCTGGCGGCCTTTGTGCTGAAACTTCCGCCAATGGCCGTTTATTTTCTGATCTGCACCGACGAGTTTGTGAAGATGCCGTTTATCTACCGGCATTATAAGAGTTACCGCTGGCTGAAGAATATTACCAGAGAAAATATGGTACAGGATACTTTTTCAGGAGCGGACGAATAATTCCAGGCGAATGAAAACACAATGGATCACGGGAATAGTTTGTGAAACCGGATGCGTGAGACGACAGAAAGGAGATAGAACAGATGAAACGCAGAGTTTTTTTGATCGTGCTGGACAGCTTCGGGATTGGTTATGAGCCGGATGCGGACGATTTCGGAGACCGGGGAGCCAATACATTGAAGACCATCATGCAGTCGGAACAGTTCCGGGTTCCGACAATGGAAAGCCTTGGCCTGTTTGCGATCGACGGAACACCGGAAGGAGAGGTTCCAGAGAAGCTGCTTGGCTCCTATGGAAGACTGCAGGAACAGTCCAGAGGGAAGGATACGACCGTTGGTCACTGGGAAATTGCAGGACTGATTTCTGAACGGCCGTTGCCGGTCTATCCGGATGGATTTCCGGAAGAGGTGATCCGGGAGTTTGAGGAGAAAACAGGGCGAAAGGTTCTTTGCAACAAACCATATTCCGGTACGGAGGTCATTGCCCGTTATGGAGAGGAACATTTGAAAACGGGCGCTCTGATCGTCTATACGTCGGCGGACAGTGTGTTCCAGATTGCGGCCCATGAGGATCTTGTTCCTCCGGAACAGCTTTATGAATACTGCCGGATTGCCAGAGAAATCCTACAGGGAGAGCACGGGGTGGGTCGGGTGATCGCAAGGCCTTTTACCGGTACGCCGGGTAATTTCGTGCGGACCCCGAGGAGACATGATTTTTCTCTGGTTCCGCCCCGGGATACGATGCTGGATCTTCTGCAGCGTCATGGTTTCCGAACAATCAGTGTCGGCAAAATCAATGATATTTTTGCGGGAAAGGGCATTGACGAGAGCCATCCGACCAAAGGGAATGGAGACGGCATGAAGAAAACAATGGAGATTGCAGGGACGGAGTTCGAAGGTCTCTGCTTTACCAATCTTGTGGATTTTGACATGCTGTATGGCCACAGGAATGATATTGACGGCTATGCAGCTGCAGCGACGGAATTTGACCGTTGGCTGCCGGGCTTCATGGAACAGATGCGAAGCGGGGATATCCTGATGATCACAGCGGACCATGGATGTGATCCCGGCTACCCGGGCACGGATCATACCAGGGAATACATCCCGTTTCTAGTGTATGGAAAAGATATTCGGGAAGGAGTGAACCTGGGTACGCGAAGAACATTTTCTGACATTGCTGCGACAATCCTTGATCTGTTTGGGATTGCGCAGGGAACCAGCGGGGAAAGTTTTAAGGATCAGATCCTTCGGATATAAATATGAAATAGGATAAAACGCGAAAAAGCGAAAAATTTTCCGCAAAAAAAGTGTCATAAATCCGATGGCACTTTTTTTGTGCGTTCATATACTGGTAGGGAAGAACGAATCCGATGGAAAGGAAAGAAGATGGAAAATTTTCATAGGAACACTTCCTGCAGCACCGGGAATCCCGGAGGATGCAGACAGAATATGGGAAATATGGCGCTGGATACGCTTTCCCTGGCAATGGGATATGTGCCGATGCAGCAGTTCGGAAAAACTTTTGACCTGCGGACGGGACTTCAGGCAGGGACGATCTTTCCGGATCTGCATAAACCATTCTGTGGAAAAGGAGGTGCCGGATGTTGATGAGAGGACAGCAGCCCAACAAAGAGAATCTGCTCGCCTGGATCGATCAGGTGAGTTTCGCGGTGAACGAGATGAACCTTTATCTGGATACTCACCCGGAAGATGAGGAAGCAATGGCATTTTTCCGTGAAAAACTGAAAATGCGCCGGAAAGCGCTGGAAACCTATGCCCGGTACTTTGGGCCTCTGACCATCGACACGGCGAATGACAATATGAGCCGCTCCTTTGAATGGGTACAGCAGCCGTGGCCGTGGGAACCGTCAAAGAGAGGAGGATGCAGATAATATGTGGAATTATGAGAAACGTTTGCAGTATCCGGTCAATATCAAAACACCCAACGCGAAGATCGCCCAGATTATTATGAGTCAGTACGGAGGTCCCAATGGCAGAAGGAGATAAAGTCTCGTGACAGCTCTTCAGGCTGAGTTTTCGCGCATTGATACATAGAAGGCTGAACCGTTATTATCCAGCTGAACGGCTGCGAAATCTCCTTGACACAGGAGGGAAAACCTAGTAAACTTTTGTAACAGTTCCGCCCAGGTCTGCGCACATGCTGCGCAGACCGTAAGAACGTGATTCAGGAGTGCAAAATCCCATCGCCGAAGGCGATTTTCAATGGATTTTGCATGTAACAGTTCAGCAAGGCTGAACGGTTACAAACTTTTACAGTATGTGTGTTCGGAATTTCTGACAAACGTAAAAAAACATGTTATAATAGAGAAAATGAAACGGACTGCAAAAGAGCAGAAAGGAGATGTTGTATGCTGACGATTCAGGAATATGTGAAAGCGGAGAGTCTGGAACAGGCGTATGAGCTGAATCAGAAAAAGACCAACCGCATTATCGGCGGAATGCTCTGGATGAAGATGAGCCCGCTGAATATCAGAACGGCGATCGATCTGTCGGGTCTTGGGCTGGACAAGATTGAGGAGACTCCGGAGGAGTTTCGGATCGGATGTATGGTGAGCCTGCGGCAGCTGGAGCTGCATCCGGGACTTGCTGCATATACACAGGGAAGTATGAAAGAAAGCGTCCGCCATATTGTGGGTGTTCAGTTCCGCAATCTTGCCACTGTGGGTGGAAGTATTTTCGGAAGATTCGGGTTTTCCGATGTGTTGACGGAATTTATGGCGCTGGGCGCGGAGGTGGAGCTGTTCCAGGGAGGAAGAATGTCCCTGGAGGAATTTTCCAGACGGAACTATGACAATGATATCCTGGTGCGGGTAATTCTGAAAAAATTTCCTCAGGACAGTGTGTACCTGTCCATGCGGAATACACAGACGGATTTTCCGGTGCTTACCTGTGCGGTAACGCGGCGGGAGGAAAAAGTCTGTGCGGTGATCGGAGCAAGGCCGGCGAGGGCTGTTGCCATCTACGACGAAGCGGATCTGCTGAAAAATGGTGTCACCGACGCATCTGCAAGAGCTTTTGCTGACTATGTGGCAGAGCATGTGGTGACTGGTTCGAATAAAAGAGCGCAGGCACAGTACCGGACGCATCTTGTGAAGGTGCTGACCCGAAGAGCCTGTCAGGGGCTGGGAGGTGAAGCGAAATGAAAGTGACGGTAACGGTAAATGGAAGAAAAATTCAGGAAGAGGTTGCCTGTGACCTGCTGCTGATCGATTTTCTGCGCAGACATGGATGTCCCAGTGTAAAACGGGGATGTGAGACCTCCAACTGCGGCCTGTGTACGGTGATGATGGATGGAAAGCCGGTTCTGTCCTGTTCTGTCCTGACGGTCCGTGCGAATGGCCATGTGATCGAGACTCTGGAAGGGCTTCAGGAGGAAGCGGAAGAGTTCGGAGCATTTATCGCTGATCAGGGAGCGGAGCAGTGTGGATTCTGCAATCCGGGATTTATGATGAATGCCCTCGCGTTGTTCCGTGAGAATCCGGATCCGAACGAAGAGGAAATCAAAGAATATCTGGCAGGAAACCTTTGCCGTTGTTCCGGATATGAGGGACAGCTCAGGGGAATTCTGAACTTTCTGGAATGGAAAAAGGAGGCGAAGCAATGAGAGCAGTCAGCCAGCCGGTGAGAAAAAAAGACGCGATGGCGCTGGTGACAGGAAAACCAGTCTATATGGACGATCTGGTCAATGAGAACTGTCTGATCGTCAAGGTTCTGCGCAGCCCGCATGCCAACGCGATCGTGGAGAGCGTGCAGAAGGCAGCGGCAGAAAAAGTGCCCGGGATCGAAGCGATTTATACCTGGGAGGATGTACCTCAGCAGCGTTTTACGATGGCGGGACAGACGTATCCGGAGCCGAGTCCCTATGACCGCCTGATCCTGGACCGTCATGTGAGATATGTGGGCGATCCGGTTGCGATCGTTGCAGGTGACAGTGAAAAAGCCGTAGACAAGGCGCTGAAAATCCTGAAGGTGAAATATCAGGTGCTGGAACCTCTGCTGGATTTTCGGAAAGCGAAGGACAATGAGATCCTAATTCATCCGGAGGAAACCTGGAAATCCCTGTGTCCGGTAGGCGCAGACAACAAACGAAATCTCTGTGCCTCCGGTGAGAGCGGTGACGGGGATATCGATGCGGTTCTGGAGGACTGTGATATCGTTGTGGAGCACACGTATCACACGAAAGCGTGCCAGCAGGCGATGATGGAGACGTTCCGTACTTACTGTTCTATTGACGCCTATGGAAGACTAAATGTCCTCAGTTCGACCCAGATCGTGTTCCATGTACGTCGAATCCTTTCCAATGCTCTGGGAATCCCGAAATCAAAGATCCGTGTTTCCAAGCCAAGGATCGGCGGCGGTTTCGGAGCGAAGCAGAGTGTTGTGGCGGAAGTATTTCCGGCGTTTGTGACATGGAAGACCGGAAAGCCGTCCAAAATGATCTTCACCCGCAGGGAAAGCCAGACAGCATCCTCCCCGCGTCATGAGATGGAAGTTTCTGTCCGCGTCGGAGCGATGAAGGACGGAAGAATCCGCGGAATCGATGTCTATACACTTTCCAACACAGGTGCATACGGGGAACACGGACCGACAACCGTAGGACTGTCCGGACATAAATCCATTCCGCTGTACGGTTCTTTGGAAGCGCACCGGTTCCGTTATGATGTTGTCTATACCAATGTGATGTCTGCGGGTGCGTATCGCGGCTACGGTGCGACCCAGGGAATCTTTGCGGTAGAGTCGGCGGTCAATGAGCTGGCGGCAAAACTGAACATTGACCCGGTGGTGATCCGTGAAAGAAATATGGTGCGGGAAGGTCAGATCATGCCCGCATATTACGGAGAGCAGACGAACAGCTGTGCGCTGGACCGCTGTGTGGAGCGTGCAAAACAGATGATCGGATGGGATGAAAAATATCCATGCCGGGATATGGGCAACGGAAAAGTACGGAGCGTCGGTATGGCGATGGCAATGCAGGGCTCCGGAATCTCAGGCGTGGATGTAGGTTCCGCCACGATCAAGATGAATGAGGAAGGCTATTATACGCTTGTGATCGGCGCGGCGGACATGGGAACCGGATGCGATACGATCCTGTCCCAGATGGCAGCCGAGTGTCTGGACTGTCCGGTGGACGCGATCACTGTGTTTGGAGCGGATACGGACGCTTCTCCGTATGATTCCGGCTCTTATGCTTCCAGTACGACATATGTGACCGGAAAAGCTGTGGAGAAGGCATGTGCGAAACTGAAGGAAAAGATTCTGGAAAAAGGCGCGGAACTTTTGAAATGCAGCTCTCAGGAAACAGAGTTTGACGGAGAGAAGGTTTTGTGTACCGCTACGGGAGAGTCGGTGGATCTGAAGACCATCGGAACCAGCGCGATGAATGGAAACCATACGGCGCTGGAGGTGACGGAGACCAACAGTTCTCCGGTTTCCCCGCCGCCGTTTATGTGCGGTATGGTGGAGATCGAACTGGACAAGGAAACCGGCCACGTGGAACTGCTGGATTACGTTGCGGTGGTCGACTGCGGAACCGTTGTCAATCCGAACCTGGCAAGGGTTCAGACCGAGGGAGGAATTGCCCAGGGAATCGGTATGGCGCTGTATGAAAATATCCAGTACAGCGACAGGGGACACCTGTTTGAAAATTCTCTGATGCAGTATAAGATCCCGACCAGACTGGATACCGGAAAGATCCGTGTGGAATTTGAGAGCAGCTATGAGCCTACCGGCCCGTTTGGCGCGAAGTCTATTGGTGAAATTGTGATTAACACACCGTCCCCGGCGATCGCCCAGGCGGTCTATAACGCAACCGGACATTGGTTCCGGGAGCTTCCGATCACACCGGAGAAGATTGCGATGGTGCTTGCGGATGATTGACTTGATCCTTTTGGCTGCCGGAAACAGCAGGCGGTTCCGGAGCAGGGAGGGAGACAACAAGCTTCTCTGCTCCTGGCGGGGACAGCCGATGTACCGGACATCCCTGGAACGTTGGAAGAACGCTGCGGACGGACGGCTGGACGGAGGAAAGATTTATGTGGTGTCCAGAGAACAGGAAATCCTGGAGACGGCAGAGCATTTTTCCATGGTTCCGGTGTTCAGTCCCGAAAGTTCAGGAGGCATTTCCTGGTCCATTCGAAACGGACTGAAGGCTGCACAGAAGCATTCTTTGGCTGTATCGGGGAAACTGGCGGATCATTATGTGTTCGGAGTCACCGATCAGCCAATGCTGACGGAAGGAACCATCCGGCGCTTTCTGGAACAGGCGCAGAAATCCATTTACGCCTGCGCGGCATGGGAGGGAACCCTCGGAAATCCGGTTTCTTTCCCAAGGTCGGCGGTGGAGGAACTGATGCGGCTGGAAGGTGACTGCGGCGGGAAAAAGGTATTGCGGCGTCATCTGGACGAATGCACACTGGTTCCTGCTGCCAGGGAAGAGGAACTGAAAGATATTGATACCCTGGAACAGCTTTTGGAGGCAGAACAGGCGGATTCCGTCAGAAACGGAAGATAAGCTGCAGGCTGCCTTCCGGTCGATTGAAAAGAATACGGGAAAGCATCAGGCGGAGCAGCTCGTTGGCTTCTGTCCCGGTGAGAATGCCGGAATCCAGAAGGCACAGCAGCCCGTGATAATTCCATGAGAAAGAAGAGCAGGAGGAAACAGAAACCTCCTGTTCTTCTTTTTTTGTCTCTTTCAGCGCGGTGATCTGTTCAAGAAGTTCCGTTTTTCGTTCCTGGTATTCCTCCAGCGTATCGGTTCCCGCTTCGTAAGCAGCCCGCAGCCGTTCCAGCCGCTTTTTTGCCGTATGGATCAGAGCGTCGGCAGAAGAGAACGGGGGATCCATTTGGACCGGAAGAAGCATCGGGATGGAATCCCCTTTCAGGCTGAGCGGACATTCCCGGAGTGCCTGAAGGACGGACGCTTTCAGAAGTTTCAGAGAAATATAATGGCTGACAAAGCAGCGGCCTTTCGTGTAAGAGCCGCATTGGAGCGCCGTTCCGTGGGCGGTGGAAAGCAGAAGGCTCTGACAGGAGCTGCAGCGGACAAGCCCGCGGAAGAGTGACGAAGGCCTCTCGGACATTGGAGCGGAAGAATGTGAAGCGGCACAACGTGTGGCGGAAGGATGTGAGGCGGCAGAGCGCGGGACGGAGGGTGAGACGGAAGGTACCTGCACTGGAGGAGAGGAAAAATATTTTCTGCGGAAGGAAAGACGTCTCTGTGCGGCATCGAACAGCTCCTGTGAGACGAGAGGGGTGTGGGAAGCAGGAATGACCTGTACCTCAGGATCCTGATAAAATCTGTCCCTGGAGGATTGCTGATGGGAGAATCTCCGCCGCAGTTTTCCGGTATAGACGGGATTGGACAGAATATATTCAACGGTCCTGCTTTCGAATAGATTTTCCCTGGAAGTCCGGATTCCGGCATGGTTCAGCCAGGAGGCAATCCCGCGGATGGGAACACCCTGACAGAATTTTTGAAAGATCAGAGGGACGAAAGGTGCGGTGGTTTCCTCCGGCTCGAATTTTGTGTCTCCCATCCGGTACCCGAAGGGAGGGATGGAAACTGTCTGGCCCCGGGAAAATTTCTCATTCATTCCCCGGCGGACTTCCTCCGCGAGATTCAGGGAATAATATTCATCCATCGCTTCCAGCAGGGCTTCTACAAGGATGGAGGTGGGATCGTCGGACAGCGGCTCGGAAACAGAGATCACTTCAATGCCGCATTCCCGGCGGAGCATGGATTTGTAGAGGATACTGTCCTGGCGGTTTCGGGCAAAGCGGGAGAATTTCCATACGAGGATCACCTGGAACGGAGCGGGATGGCTGCGGGCGGAAGCGATCATGCGCATAAATGCCGGACGTTTGCGGGCACAACGGCCGCTGATGCCTTCGTCGAGATAGATCTGGTCTTCGGGGATCGTGATCTGATGCTGATCGGCATACTCCCGGATCTTTTTCAATTGGCTGTCGGGAGAAAATTCCAGCTGGTCTTCTGTGGACACACGGATGTAGGCGGCGCCTGTCATAAGAAACCTCCCGGAAAGGCTATAATATGGTATAGATTATGGCAGGGAACAGGGACTTATTCCCTGAAAGGCGCCTGGAACGGAGGGAAGAGAAGTGATGAGTGATCAGCGAAAACGGATGAAACAGCTGGAGCGGAAAACGTATCTTGCAGAGACAGAGGAAGGAAATGAAGAGCCAAGAGAGCTGGAAACAATGTCTGAGGAGGAATGGAAAGAATTTCAGGAGCGGATGAGCGGCAGGATCAGTCAATGGCTGCAGATGTATCTGGAAAGCAATCCGGAGAAACAGAAGCAGGTGCTGGAATGTCTGGAGCAAAGCGGGCAGGGAGAAGAGTAAGATTTCTGAACGATGGAGCGGCAGAAGAATATCTCGGGAGTGTGTTTGGAGATTGCAGGAATAAATTTTCAAACATATTCTAACGGAATTGGGAGGTCCCGATGGAGAGATGGGAGCTTCCATGCGGTATCTGTCCCAAAGGTTTACCGCGCCGAACAGGATTACCATGGGAGTTTTGACGGACGTCGGGACGGAAGAGCTGGGGCACTTAGAGATGGTGGCGACGATCGTTCACCAGCTGACCTGCAATCTCACACCGGAAGAAATCGAGAAACAGGGCTTTGCCAACTATTATGTGGACCATACCGTGGGAATCTGGCCGCAGGCGGCAGGGGGCGTTCCGTTCAATGCCTGTGAATTCCAGTCCAAGGGCGACTCGGTCACGGATCTATTCGAAAACCTTGCTGCGGAACAGAAAGCCCGGACCACTTACGACAACATCCTGCGTCTCGTCAAAGATCCGGAAGTTGCGGATCCGATCCGTTTCCTCCGGGCGCGGGAAATCGTACACTTCCAGCGGTTTGGCGAAGCGCTCCGATCCGTACAGGAAGAACTTGATTTTAAGAATTTCTACGCGTTCAACCCAAGCTTTGACGCGCCGGTATCATGTCCGCCCTGTAAAAAATAAGACATGATATGGTATCAGTTTTAAGTACCTGACGGTACCGGACCAGCAAAGTACTTCAATGGATGCTGCCGAAGCGTGTTTGAATATTTGTAGTCTATGAACTCTGAAAGCTGCCACAAACAATGATAACCGTTTAGATGGCGGAACGGTAGATGACAATGTCCAAACACGCGCTGGCAGTCTTGACAATTATCTGTTTTCGGATTATAATCCATTTTATCCGATTTCGGATAAAATGGAGGCGTCTATAGAAAAATGAAAGAGAAGACGAATGTTACGGAAGCACTTGCCGTGTTCAATCAGCTTTATAAAGAGGTGGATGAAATATATCACCAGTATGCAAAGAACCATGGGATTTCGGACACGGCGTTATGGCTGCTGTATTCTCTGTATGAGAACAGCGGTACTTACACCCAGAGAGATGTCTGCGCGGACTGGCATTACCCTCCCCAGACAATCAATTCCGCCCTGAAAAGCCTGGAGAAGCAGGGAGTGATCGTTCTGGAGGCTGTATCGGGAAATCAGAAAAACAAGAGGATCTTTTTGACAGATAAGGGGCAGGAAATTTCACGGACCGTCATTGCGCCGCTGGTTCTTGCGGAACAGAGAACGTTTCGGAGATTGCAGGAAGAAGAACGGGAACTTCTGTTGTCTCTTACAGGAAAATATGTAGAGCTTTTGCAGAAGGAAATGAACGAAGACGGGACAAGCCTCCGTTGATGTATGAAAGTACAGGAAGATGATTGGAAAGGAAAAGGTGTATTTATGGATTCTACAGAATTATTTTCAAAAACTCCGCCGCTGAAGCTTTTTTTCCTTGCCGCCATTCCAGGGGCGATCAGCATGCTGGCTTCGGCGCTTTATCAGACCATTGACGGTGTTTTTGTGGGACAGTTTTTGGGAAATACAGCATTTGCGGCGCTCAATCTGGCGATGCCGTTTGTCATCATCAATTTTTCATTGGCGGATCTGATCGGTGTCGGATCCTCCGTCCCTATCTCGGTCTGTCTGGGACAGAAGAAAGAGGAACGGGCAAACAATATTTTTACCTGTGCCTGTCTGATGATTGTCGGGGCAGGCGTGCTGATCGGAGCTGTTTTGTTTGCTATCGCGCCGCTGCTGATCCGGCTGATGGGAGCGGAAGGAGAATTTGCGGAGCTTGCCGTCCAGTACCTGAGGGTTTACGCAGTCTGCTCTCCGGTGACGACCATTATTTTTGCGGCGGACAACTATCTGAGGATCTGCGGTTTTATCCGGGGCAGTATGTTTTTGAATATCCTGATGTCCGTACTCAGCGCAGCTCTGGAGTTTCTGTTCCTTGGTGTGTTCCGTTGGGGAATCTGGGGAGCGGCTTTGGCAACCTGCTCCGGCATGATGATCTGTGCCGTGATTGCGCTTGTGCCCTTTTTCCGTGGAAAAGCGCTGCTTCGGTTCTGCCGTCCCCGATTTGAGGGAAGAATGCTCCGGCAGATCATCTCCTGCGGAAGTCCGAACTTCCTGAACAATATCGCAGGAAGGATCACATCGATCCTGATGAATGTGCTCCTGGTGCGTCTGGGCGGAGAGACAGCCGTTTCCGTCTATGGTATTCTGATGTATGCTGACGGGTTCATTCAGCCGCTTCTGTATGGAATGTGCGATTCCCTTCAGCCGGCGGTTGGATACAACTGGGGCGCGCAGAAATTTTCCAGAGTGCGGGCAATCGAAAAATGCTGTTTTACTGCCAGCGGGGTCGTGTCTCTGTTGTCAGTGTTTGTCATCGCCCTTTTCCCGGAACAGATCACGTCATTGTTTGTGGCGGATGCGGGCAGTGAGATTCTGAGCATTTCCGTCACCGCACTGCGTCTTTTCAGCCTTACTTATATTACCCGGTGGTTTTCTTTTGCAGGCCAGAGTTTTATGCTTGCCATCGAGAAACCGCTGCCGGCATCTGTCATCTCCGTTTCCACTGCGCTGATCTTTCCACTGGTTCTGATCGGAGCGCTGTGGCCGCTGGGACTGACAGGCATCTGGCTGAATTTCCCGGGAACTTCTGTGCTTGCCGCGGTTCTGGCACTGATCATTCTGAAAAAGCTGAGCCGCGAATGGAAGCGGCAGGACGCAGAGTAGAATGGGCAGGGGCTGCTTGAAAAAGAAAACGGAAAGCCGGAAAACAGTTTTGAGAAATCCTGTTCTGTGATATAATAGTATTCTATACAGATGATCTGTGGTTGCTGTTCACTGTGTGTGCAGCAACCATTTCTGCAATCTTCCGGTATTTTGAGGATCGGGAGATTGCAACAGAAACAGGAAAAGGATGATACCATGAAACGACTTCTGAGCGATGTCTGGCAGTTATTACAGAAAAACTGGATCAGCCTGCTTATTTTTGAAATTTTTTACCGGATCTTTTTTAATGAGCTTGTCACGCGGACAGCGGATGCAGCCGTTGAATTTTCTTTGAAATCTCAGGGTTACAGCTATATGACTGCGGAAAATTTCATGGAATTCATCCGTTACCCGCTGACGATTCTTTTCATCCTGCTGGGGCTTTTGCTGGTGATGCTGCTGATCCTGTTTGAAGTCTGTGCGCTGTTCGGATGTATGGAAGCCTCCTGGAAAAAGCAGAAGGTCCATGTGCCGGAAATGCTTTGCATGGGTGCTGTCGGGTGCGTCCGCTTTCTGCGGAGAAGGCCGGCGGGATGGGCGCTGTACATTGCCTGTTCCGTGCCCTGTCTGCTTCTTCAGGCAGTCTATGGGATGATCGTGCACATGAAACTTCTGCAGAATACCGTGGTCAGGATTTTTGAGGCATTTCCGAATTTTGTGCTCCCGGGTATTCTGGCGGGAGTGCTTCTGGTTTTGTCGATCCTGTATACGTATTCGCTTCCGTTCCGCATACTGATGGAAGAACCGGAACGGAAGACCTTGCAGAGGGTGTGGAATGCGCTGGGCGGCAGCTGGAAACAGGTCGGCAGGGCGCTTGGAAAGGAACTGAAAAAGTATTTTCTTTTGCAGGTTTTGCTGTTGGCTGTGCTGTTTGTTCTGTACCTGGCCTCCCATGTGCTGATCGTACTGTATGTCATGGCGGCGGGTCAGCCTCAGGCGCTGGTCAGTTCCGTACTGGTCTATGCGGACGGTGCAAAATATGTGCTGAGCGGGATCGCTGCGTCATTGGGGATCACAGGAACATTGTTGTATCTCTATCTGTTCTTTGTGAGGGCAGACAGAGAAGATTATCAAATCGAACGTAAAACGAAAAAAACGCCTTCCCGGCTGCGCAGGATCCTGGCGGGCAGGGTGACGGCGGTTTTGCTGACCGTCCTGCTTCTTGGGGCGGAAAGTGTCTATCTGATTTATATGGTCCAACGGGAGCATCCGAGGGCGACGGCTTCCGCCGAATATATTTCTGTTTCCGCCCATCGGGGAGGGGCAGGAAAAGCGCCGGAAAATACCATAAGCGCACTGGAGTATGCCATTGAGAGTATGTCGGATTTTGCCGAGATCGATGTGCAGGAAACAAAAGATGGGGAAGTAGTGCTGATGCACGATTCCAACCTGAAGAGGACCACCGGTCTGAATGCGAACATCTGGACAATGACTTATGAGGAACTTCAGCAGCTGGATGCCGGGGTGCGTTTTAATAAAAGTTTCCGCGGAGAAAAAATACCGACCCTGGAGGAGGCAATGGAGACGGCGCGGGGAAAGATCCAGCTGAACATCGAGGTGAAGTATAACGGGCATAATCAAAATATTGTCCGCAAAGTCGTCCGGATCATAGAGGAACAGGACTTTGTGGACAACTGTGTGCTGACTTCCATGAATTATAAATTTCTGCAGCAGGCAAAAGAGCTGAACCCGGACATCCGTACGGGCTATACGATGAATATGACTTACGGGGATCTGGAAGATATGGACGGTGCAGATTTCTTTTCGGTGAAGCACACCTATATCACCGAACAGTTTGTGGAAAAGGTCCACAATCTTGGAAAGGAAGTCTATGCGTGGACACTGAATTATCAGGGCGATATCCAGCGGATGGTCAATTGCGAGGTGGACAACATCATCACGGATGAACCTGAGTTGGTCCGCCAGGTAATCCTCGGTGAGACCAGCCAGTCTCCGGGCTTTGCAGAACTGCTGAAATATGCTTTGAAATAGGTCTGCAACTATGATATACTGTAGTTATTAAAGGTGTGTTTGAGATTGCTTCCTGCCAGTTGCAAACACACTCCAGGGGAGAAGCTCCCGAAAGGGACGAGTGCAGAAAAAACAGCGGTTCAGCGGACTGCCGAAGAGCAGATCTGTTTTCGGAACGGGAGGCTGGGCAGCGGCAGGTGAAGAAGGGTTATAGTTATATGAGTAGAAGTAATAATACGGGGGTAAGAACAAGAAAAAGGATCATAGGGTATTATGATTACAATTTGCTGGCATGTCTGATCTTGCTTTTGTCTTTCGGACTGATCGTACTGTACAGCGCCAGTGCGTATGAAGCTTATGCCAGTGCCAATATTTCAGATAATATGTATTTCTTCCGGCATCAGCTGAGAAACTCTGCGATTGCGTTGATCTGGGCGGTTTTTTTGTCCAAGATTTCCTATCATTTCATGGCGCGTTTTGCCGGGGCTCTGTATGCGGCGGGGTTTGTGCTGATGGCTTTGGTACAGTCTCCGCTGGGTGTGGAGGAGCTTGGCGCCAGGAGGTGGCTGAGAATTGGTCCGATCCAGTTCCAGCCGTCGGAGGTTGCAAAGATCGGAGTGATCGTATTCCTGCCAATGGTTCTTCTCAAGATGGGGAAGAAGTATAAGTCCTGGAAGGGGCAGCTGCTGATTCTTTCTATGGGAGCGCTGCAGGCAGTGGGCGCCTGGAAACTGACGGAAAATCTGAGTACAGGCATTATTATTTTCCTGATCACGGTGGTGATCTGGCTGATCTCTTATCCGGATATCAAAAAATATCTGATTTTCGGCGGAGGCATTGCCGTTGCCGGGGTGGGAATCCTTCTGTATCTGAAGGATCATCTGAATCTGCTGGAATCGGAGGACGGAGGTTTCCGGATCCAGCGTATCTACGAGTGGCTTTCCGGCGGAAGCTATCAGATCCATCAGGGGCTCTATGCGATCGGTTCCGGAGGATTTTTCGGCAAGGGCTTGGGCAACAGCACCCAGAAGCTGGGAACGATTCCCGAGGCGCAGAATGATATGATCTTTTCCATTGTATGTGAGGAACTTGGGGTATTTGGAGCGATTCTTCTGCTTCTGATGTTCGGATACCTTCTGTACCGGCTTTTCATGATCGCCCAGAATGCGCCGGACCTTTATGGTACACTGGTGGTCACAGGCGTTTTTGCCCATATTGCGATCCAGGTGATCCTGAACCTTCTGGTTGTTCTGAATATGATGCCGGCAACCGGCATTACCCTGCCGTTTATCAGTTATGGAGGAACGTCCATGATGTTCCTGATGACAGAACTTGGGATTGCTCTTTCGGTTGCAAATTCCATACGTTTTAAGGAAACAGTTGTTGTGCAGGAACATGAGAAAAATGTATTGACAAATGTATAAAGAACAGATACACTCATTCATGAAAAAAACAGCTGTCTTCTGGACGGAAAGGAGTTAGAGTACGATGTTAGAAAAGATGAAAGAGATTCTTGCAGAGCAGTTGGGCTGCGATGCCGACATGATTACAGAGGAGACTTCTTTTAAGGATGACCTGGGTGCAGATTCCCTGGACCTGCTGGAAGTGATCATGGCACTGGAGGATGAATACGGAATCGAGATGAACACGGAGGATCTCTCCGACCTCAATACCGTAGGTGATGTGATGAATTACCTGAAAGAAAGCGGGATTGAAATCTAAGAGTTTCCTGACTTTCGTGGGATAAAAAACAGAAAAGGGGGCCGAATACAGATGAGTAGTTTGGAGTATGTAAAGAAGGTACTGGCAGATGCGGAACGTGTGGTATGTCTGGTAGGACGAGGAACGACCTTCCAAACAGGATGTCAGCTGTATGACGGGGATTTTGAGTACGAGATCGAATCCCGTTATGGCCTCTCAGTGGAAGAGATTTTTTCAGAGTCCTATTATAACAACCGGACAAGAGAGTTTTTCGAATTCTACAGAGAAGAGGTTCTGAAACATTGCGGAGAACCCAATGCGGTTTATCAGACGCTGGCGAGGATGGAACAGGACGGCAAACTGATCGGTATTATTTCCCGGAGTATTTTCGGACTGTGTGAGCGTGCCGGATGTAAAAACGTTGTGGATATCCACGGAACCATTTTTGAAAACAGCTGTCCGCGATGCGGCAGAAAATATGATTACCATTATATTCTGGATCATAAGCCGATTCCTTACTGTGAAAACTGCAGGGCGGTGGTGCGGCCTCAGATCGTGCTGACCGGCGAGATGGTCAGCAATGACAAGGTTACCCGCGCGACAGAACTGGTATCCAGAGCGGATGTTCTGCTGATCCTTGGTTCTACCATGCAGTCTTATCTGACCAAGAGTTTTATCAAATATTTTAACGGATCCAAGGTACTGCTCGTCAACTGGGCGGAGCATTATTCGGACGTCAAGGCGGATGGAGTGTGCATTGGAAATCTTCCGGAAATTCTCCCAAAGATATATCCGTAGAAACAGTTGCCAACCGGCGAGTGCGTGGTTTATAATAAGGTGGTTCCGGAACGTATGTCTGATATACAGGCGTACGTTCCGGAACCACCTTGCTGTCAGGGCAGAATGGAACAAAACGGTATTTTTTCGAAAGACAGATAGAAAGAAAAACAGGAGTGAAAACAAATGAGCAAAGTAAAAACAAGGTTTGCACCGAGTCCTACAGGACGTATGCATGTGGGAAATCTGCGTACTGCGCTGTACGCATATCTGATCGCGAAACATGAGGGCGGAGATTTCATGCTCCGCATTGAAGATACAGACCAGGAGCGTTTTATGGAAGGTGCGCTGGATATCATTTATCATACGCTGTCCGAGACAGGACTGCACCATGATGAGGGTCCGGACAAGGACGGCGGCTGCGGCCCATATGTGCAGAGTGAGAGAAATGCTTCCGGACTTTATCTGAAATACGCGAAACAGCTGGTAGAGCAGGGAGACGCCTACTATTGTTTCTGTGACCAGGAGCGTCTGAGCCAGTGCAAGAGAAACGTCAATGGAAAGGAAATTTCCATTTATGACAAACACTGTCTGCATCTGTCCAAAGAAGAAGTGGAAGCAAATCTGGCGGCAGGCAAGCCCTACGTCATCCGCTTCAATATGCCGACGGAGGGGACCACAACGTTCCATGATGAGATTTACGGAAATATCACCGTCAACAATGAGGAGCTGGAGGATCTGATCCTGATCAAATCCGACGGATACCCGACGTATAATTTTGCCAACGTGGTGGACGATCATCTGATGGGGATCACCCATGTGGTGCGCGGCAACGAGTACCTTTCCTCTTCGCCGAAATACAATCGGATCTATGAGGCGTTTGGCTGGGAGGTGCCGGTTTATGTCCACTGTCCGCTGATCACCAACGAGGAACACCAGAAACTGTCCAAGAGAAGCGGCCATTCTTCCTACGAAGATCTGATCGAGCAGGGATTCCTGACGGAGGCGGTAGTCAACTTTGTGGCGCTGCTCGGCTGGTGTCCGCAGGACAACCGTGAGATCTTTTCCCTGGAAGAGCTGGTGGAGGCTTTTGATTACCACCATATCAGCAAATCTCCGGCGGTCTTCGATATGACAAAGCTGCGCTGGATGAACGGAGAATATATGAAGGCGATGGATGACGAAAAATTCTATGAGATGGCGCTTCCATATCTGAAAAAAGCCATTTCCAGAGATCTGGATCTCCGTAAAATTGCCGGAATGGTGAAGACCAGGATCGAAGTGTTCCCGGATATTTATGATCTGGTGGACTTTTTCCAGGAGGTTCCGGAGTATGAGACCTCCATGTATGTACACAAAAAGATGAAAACCAATGAGGAGACTTCTCTGACACTTCTTCAGGAAGTTCTTCCGCTTCTGGAGGCACAGGAGGACTACAGCAACGACGCGCTGTTTGAGATGCTGTCCGCCTTCGGAAAAGAGAAGGGATATAAGACCGGATATATTATGTGGCCGATCCGTACCGCGCTGTCCGGAAAACAGATGACGCCGGCAGGGGCGACAGAGATCCTGGAGATCCTTGGAAAGGAAGAGTCCCTGAAACGTCTGAACGCTGCGGTGGAAAAGCTGCAGGCTGCCCTTGCCTGACTGCCTATGGAGTATAACGAGGCACAAAGGCAGGCGGTAGAGCATATGGAAGGACCGATGATGGTTCTGGCAGGTCCGGGATCCGGCAAGACAGCCGTGATCACCGGACGGACCTGCCGTCTGGTGGAGCAGGGGGTTCCCGCCGGCGCGATCCTGGTAGTGACTTTTACGAAGGCTGCCGCCAGAGAGATGAAGGAGCGATACCTGAAACGGATGAACCGACCGTCCACTCAGGTGACTTTCGGAACGTTCCACGGGGTGTTTTATGGGATCCTGAGAAACGCCTATCGTCTGTCGGGCGAAAATATTTTAAGCGAGGAACAGAAACAGCGGCTTTTGAAAGAGCTGGTGCATACCTACTGCAGGGATACCGAGGATGAGGAAGAGCTGATCGCGAATCTGAACCGGGAGATCGGAACTGTGAAAAACAACCGGATCCAGCTGGAACATTTTTATTCAACGGCATGCCCGGAAGAGACTTTCCGTACCATATACCGTACCTATGAGGAATGGAAACAGAAGAACAGAAAACTGGATTTTGATGATATCATGGTCTGGTGTTATGAATTGTTTCAGAAACATCCGGAGATTCTTTCCCTGTGGCAGAAAAAATTTCAATACATTCTGATTGATGAATTTCAGGATATCAATCCGATTCAGTACGACATTGTCCGGATGCTGGCAAAGCCGCAGGACAATCTGTTCATAGTAGGAGATGACGACCAGTCCATCTACCGTTTTCGAGGAGCACGTCCGGAGATCATGCTCCATTTTCCAAATGATTACCCAAACGCAAAAACTGTTACGCTGGATATCAATTACCGGAGCAGCGGCGCCATCGTCCGCCGGGCAGGAAAGCTGATCGCCCATAACGAAAAAAGGTTTCCGAAGAATATCACCGCGAGACATGGACAGGGTGCGGCGGGTGCTATGCGGGAATATGACACGGTAAAAGAGGAGCTTCAGGATGTGACAGACGGAATCCGTGCCTGCGCAGCGGAGGGAACGCCGTATGAGGAGATTGCTCTTCTGTTCCGCACCAACGCGGGAAGCCGGATGGCAGTGGAACAGCTGATGGCAGACAATATACCCTTTCAGATGCGGGACCGTCTTCCGAATCTGTATGAACACTGGATTTCCAGGGACATTCTGACGTATCTGAAGCTTGGAATGGGAAGCCGCAGGAGAAGTGATTTCCTTCAGATCTGCAACCGCCCCAACCGCTATCTGGCAAGGGACGCTTTCGAGAGCGCCCAGGTCAGTTTTGAGGCGCTGTACGATTATTATGAAGGCAAGGAATGGATGTGCCGTCGGATTGAAAAACTGGAACAGGATCTTCAGCTTCTTGGCAGGATGACGCCCTTCGGCGCGGTGAATTACATCCGGTTTGCCATGGGGTATGAGGAATATCTGAAAGAATACGCGGCATACCGGAGAATGAAGCCGGAGGAATTTCTGGAACGTCTGGATGAACTGCAGGAACTTTCCCGCGGGCATCGTACGGCAGAAGAATGGTTCCGCCATATTGAGGAGTACAAGGAGACGCTGGCGGAAGAGGCACGGAGAGCGCAGCAGGAAAAATCCGGCGTTACCATTTCCACGCTGCACAGCGTAAAGGGCCTGGAATACGACTGTGTTTACATTCTCGACGTGAACGAAGGGGTTATGCCGTATCAGAAAGCAGTGCTGACGGAAGATATCGAGGAGGAGCGGCGGATGTTTTATGTGGGTATGACAAGGGCGAGAAAACAGCTGACGATTTGTACTGTGAAAGAGCGGTTTGACAAAAAGATGGAGCCGTCCCGGTTTCTGGAGGAACTGCTGTAAGATATTGTAAAATGAAAAAAATATATTGACAAATAATTAACAAAGATGTATAGTAAGGGCGAAACAGGGAAATACTGCTTCCGGAAAAATGTTTAAAACATGGCAGCCGGAAAGCAGAGAGGTTTTTGATCCAAGGAGGAACGGCATATGAAAATTTTATTTTACGATACACAGACATACGATAAGGAATCTTTCAGTAAAGAGGCAGGAAATTATCCGGGCGTGGAGATGGATTTCCTGAAAAGTACGCTGGCGCCACAGACGGCACCGCTGGCGCAGGGCTATGACGCAGTATGTGCCTTTGTAAACTCTGATGTGGGAACGGGAACGGTGGAAGCGCTTCACAAGGCGGGCGTGCGCCTGATCCTGATGCGCTGTGCAGGTTTCAATAACGTGGATCTGGAACTGGCTGGAAAATACGGAATGGAAGTACGCCGCGTACCGGGATATTCACCGGAAGCCGTGGCAGAACACGCGATGGCGCTGGCTCTGACTGTAAACCGCAGAATGCACAAGGCTTACACCAAGGTGCGTGAAAATGATTTCAGCCTTGGCGGACTGATGGGTTTCAACTTTTATGAGAAGACCGCCGGAATCATCGGAACCGGAAAAATCGGAGCGGCGATGGCAAGAATCTGCCGTGGATTCGGAATGAAAGTGATCGCATACGATGTTTATGAGAACGAATCACTGAAAGATTTCGTGACCTATGTGACACTGGATGAACTTCTGGCGCAGAGCGATCTGATTTCTCTTCACTGCCCGCTGATGGACAGCACTTATCATATCATCAACCGCGAGACCATCGCCAAGATGAAAGACGGAGTGATCCTTGTCAATACTTCCCGCGGCGGCCTGGTAAAGACAGAGGATCTGATCGAGGGAATCCGGGCACGCAAATTTTTCGGCGTAGGCCTGGATGTATATGAGGAAGAAACCCCGAATGTTTTCGAGGATCGTTCCGACGAGATTCTGGAACACTCCACAACGGCGCGGCTTCTGTCTTTCCCTAATGTGATGATTACCTCCCATCAGGGATTCTTCACACAGGAAGCGCTGACCGCGATTGCGCAGACGACCCTTCAGAATGCTCTGGATTTCGAAGCAGGTCTGGAGACCGGAAATATTGTAAAAGCATAACCTGACGTACGGTAAAATCGGATGTCCCGCAGCCTGCTGCGGGGCATTTCGTTTACAGAAAGGATCCTTGCGCGGCGGTAAAAAAGAAAATGCTTTCAAAATACAGGAAAATAGTGTATAGTAAGTAACAGAAATAAAAAGAAACCACAATCCTTTGCCGTATCTTCACCCGGATGGCAGAGGGAACAGACAGAAAGGGGTGCTGCCGGCGATGGAGTGTGAAAGGGCAGAAAAGCTGATACAGGCCTATGTACGGGACAGAATGCCGGAAAAAGAGATGGAAGAGTTCATCGCCCATGTCCGCAGCTGTCCGGCCTGCTATGACGAGCTGGAAACTTATTTTATCATCAATCACGCCGCCCGTTATCTGGATAATGATGAAACGGCGTCCTACAACCTGAAAGGACTTCTGGAGGAAGACCTGAAAGAGAAAGAGCGTTCGGTACGCAGAAAAAGACATAGGAACGTGTTTTTTTCCGTACTGATTTTTTTGCTGACGGTTATGCTGATCCTGTTTACCATGCATTATCTGAATTTTATTGAGTTACCCTGGCTGAAAGGATTATTTTAGTATGAGTGAAAAAATTGTTTTGATCGATGGGCACAGTATTCTGAACCGTGCTTTCTACGGTCTTCCGGACCTGACGAATTCCGAGGGGCTGCACACCAATGCGGTCTATGGTTTTTTGAATATTCTGTTCCGCACGCTGGAGGAAGAACAGCCGCAGTATCTGGCGGTAGCCTTCGATGTCCATGCGCCGACGTTCCGGCATCAGATGTACGCGGACTACAAGGGAACCAGAAAACCGATGCCATCCGAACTGCGGGAGCAGGTGCCGATGCTGAAGGAAGTCCTGAGGGCGATGGACATCGAACTGGTGGAGAAAGCAGGATACGAGGCGGACGATATTCTTGGAACGCTTGCCGAGCGCTGCGAGAAAGAAGGAATGGAAGTGACGGTCGTTTCCGGAGACCGGGATATCCTGCAGCTTGCCTCAGACCGGATCATGATCCGGATGCCGAAAACGGTTCGGGGAAAAACAACCATCGAAAATTACCATGCAAAAGAAGTTCTGGAACGATACCAGGTGGAACCGAAACAGATCATCGAGCTGAAAGCGCTGATGGGAGATACTTCCGACAATATCCCGGGGATTCCGGGGGTCGGGGAGAAGACGGCGACAAAACTGATCGTGGAATACGGCAGTATTGAAAATGCCTATGTCCATGTGGAGGAGATCCGGCCCAACAAGGCGAAAGAATCTCTGAAAAACAATTACGATCTGGCTGTGATGAGCAAGAAGCTGGCGACGATCGATACGAATGCCCCGGTGGAATGTGACCTGGAACATGCAAAGATCCGGAATCTGTACACGGAAGAAGCATACGAGATGTTCCGAAGGCTGGATTTTAAAAACCTGCTTGGAAGATTTGACTCCGCGGCGGTGAAAGAACAGGACAGTCTGTTCATCCGGGTGGAGACGGATCTGGAGGAAGCGGAAGCACTGTTGAAACAGGCGGCGGTGCAGCCGGCTGTGGGGCTGGAACTTCTGGAAAGTACCGCTCATGAAATTCTGGGACTTGCTGTGGCATGGGAAAAAGACGGAGAGCCGGAAGTTTGTTATATCCCTGCTTCAGAAACGGTGACTGTCGGCTTTCTGAAAGAGAAGACGGAAGAATTGTTTGCCGCAGTAAAAAAAGTCTGTGTGATGGACATCAAAAAACTTCTGAAGAACGTAAAAAATATCCGTCCGGAACAGGTATTCGACGCAGGAATCGCGGCGTATCTGCTGAATCCTCTGAAAAATACCTATACCTATGATGATCTGGCAAAGGAATATCTTCAGGTTTACCTGCCGTCCACCGAAGAAATCTTTGATACCGCAAAACTTCCGGATCTGGCCGCGGTTTCTGACGAGCTTGCCGGCTGTTACGCGGGAAATATGGCCTATGCGGTGTACCGGGTGCGTGAAATCATGGAACAGCGCCTGGAGGCAGAAGGCATGAGCCGCCTGTATCAGGAAATCGAGATCCCGCTGGCGTTTACCCTTGCGGATATGGAAGAAGCAGGGATCCGTGTGGAGGCGGAAGAGCTGAAAGCGTACGGGGAACGCCTGCAGGTGAGAATTGGTGAACTGGAAGAGAAGATTTATCAGGAAGCCGGGGAGACGTTTAATATCAATTCCCCGAAGCAGCTTGGGGTAATCCTGTTTGAGAAACTTCAGCTGCCCGGAGGGCGCAAGACCAAGAGCGGATATTCCACGGCGGCGGATGTGCTGGAAAAACTGGCGCCGGATCATCCGATCGTTTCGGATATCCTGGAATACCGGCAGCTGGCAAAACTGAAATCCACGTATGCGGACGGACTGTCTGCGTTCATTGGTCCTGATGGAAGAATTCATTCCACCTTCAATCAGACGATCACTGCGACGGGACGTATCAGCAGTACGGAACCCAACCTTCAGAACATTCCGGTCCGTATGGAACTGGGGCGTCTGATCCGGAAAGTTTTCCTTCCGGCGGATGGATGTGTGTTTATCGACGCGGATTATTCCCAGATCGAGCTTCGCGTGCTGGCGCATATGTCCGGAGACGAGAAACTGATCGCGGCTTACCGGCAGGCGGAGGATATCCACAGGATCACTGCTTCCGAGGTATTCCATGTACCTTTCGATGAGGTCACGCCGCTGCAGAGAAGAAATGCGAAGGCGGTGAACTTCGGGATTGTATATGGTATCAGTTCCTTTGGGCTGAGCCAGGATCTGAGCATTTCCAGAAAAGAGGCGCAGCAGTATATCGAAAAGTACTTTGAGACCTACCCGGGAATCAAAGGATTTCTCGACGGCTGTGTCGAGCAGGCGAAGGAGCAGGGATATTCTGTGACTATGTTCGGGCGCCGAAGACCGGTGCCGGAACTGAAATCCAGCAATTTCATGCAGCGTTCTTTTGGCGAACGGGTGGCGATGAATGCACCGATCCAGGGAACGGCAGCGGATATCATCAAGATCGCGATGATCCGTGTCAATGAACGGCTGAAACGGGAACAGTTGAGAGCCCGTCTCCTGCTTCAGGTGCATGATGAGCTGCTGATCGAAGCGCCGCTGGAGGAAGTGGACCAGGTACAGAGGATTCTGGAAGAAGAGATGACGCATGCGGCAGATCTGAAGGTAAAACTGGAAATTGACATGCATACCGGAAACAGCTGGTATGAAGCAAAATAAAAGGGGATGGTACAAATGAGAATTATCGGAATTACCGGCGGTGTCGGCGCCGGGAAAACGGAGGTAATGACCTATATCGGTCAGAACTATGACGCTGTGGTGATCAAAGCGGATGAAGTGGGATATGTGCTGATGCAGCCCGGAAAAGAATGCTATGCGCCGATCGTCCGCCTGTTTGGCCAGCAGATCACAGACGAGGCGGGAAATCTGAACAGAAAGAGGATCGCGGAGCTGATCTTCCGGGATGAAGAAAAACTGGAACAGATGAACCGGATCGTCCACCCGGCGGTGAAAGATTACATCCGCCGTGCGATCGAAAACGAAAAGAAACAGGGGACCTCCTATGTGTTCATTGAGGCTGCTCTGCTGATCGAAGATCATTACGACGAGATCTGTGACGAGCTGTGGTATATCTACGCGGATGAGCGGGTGCGTAGAGACCGTCTTCGCAGGGACAGAAACTATTCGGATGAGAAGATTGACGGAATTATGGAAAATCAGCTTTCCGAGGAAGAGTTTTCCGAACACTGCGATTTTGAGGTTGACAACAGCGGGGAATTCGAAGATACGAAAAAACAGATTGACCAGAGGATGAGTAAATATGAAACTTTGTAGTATTGCCAGTGGTTCCAGCGGAAACTGTATTTTTGCGGGAAGTGAGAGAACCAGCCTTCTGATCGACGCCGGGATCAGCGGGAAGCGTGTGGAAATGGGACTGAACAGCCTGGACCGGACGGCGAAGGAACTGGATGGGATACTGATCACCCATGAACACATTGATCACGTACAGGGACTGGGCGTTCTTGCCAGAAGGTACCAGATACCGATCTACGCCACAGGGGGAACCATTCACGCGATTCTGGAATGCCGGAATCTGGGAAAATTTCCGGAGGGCATTTTCCATGAAATCCGGGAAGATGAGCCTTTTACGCTGGGAGATATGGATATCCATCCGTTTGCGATCTCTCATGATGCCGCGCAGCCGGTAGGCTACCGGATGGAGCACGGCGGGCGCGCCGTGGCGGTGGCTACGGATCTGGGAATTTATGATTCCTACATTGTGGACCATCTGAAAGGACTGGACGCAGTGCTTCTGGAAGCGAACCACGATGAAAAGATGCTGGAGGTTGGCTCCTACCCGTATCCTCTGAAACGGAGGATTGCCGGTGCGAAAGGACACCTTTCCAATACCATGGCAGGGCAGCTGTTATGTGAAATCCTGCACAGCAATCTGAAAGAAGTGCTTCTTGGGCATCTGAGCAAAGAAAACAATTACGAGGCGCTGGCTTATGAGACGGTAGCTGCGGAAGTGACGGCAGGGGATAATCCTTTCCATTCTTCCGATTTTCATCTTTCCGTGGCGAAGCGAAGCGAAGTATCACCGCTGATTGAGGTATGAAGAGAGAAAAGGAGAAAAAAATGAAGAAAACCATTATCACTGTCGTAGGAAAAGACACCGTAGGAATCATTGCAAGAATTTGTAACTATCTGGCGGATAACCAGGTAAATATCGAGGACATTTCCCAGACGATCGTGCAGGGATATTTCAATATGATCATCGTTGCAGATATTTCCAGCAGTTCCAAATCCAATGCGGAGATGGCAAAGGAGCTGGAGAAGGTTGGAGAAGAGATTGGTGTTGTCATCCACTGTCAGCATGAAGATATCTTCAATATGATGCACCGTATCTGAGGCAAAGGAGAAAGAATAGATGATTAACCTGTATGAAGCAAAAGAAACCAATGAGATGATCACCAAGGAAAACCTGGATGTACGGACGATTACCCTGGGCATCAGCCTGATGGACTGCATTGACTCCAACCTGGACAAAGTGAACCGCAGGATTTACGATAAGATCACAACCATGGCGCGAAATCTGGTGGCTGTGGGAGAAGAGATTGAGGCGGAGTATGGAGTTCCTATCGTCAATAAGAGGATCTCGGTGACCCCGATCGCCCTTGTGGGCGGCGCTGCCTGCAAAAAGCCGGAAGATTTTGTGACGATCGCGGAGACGCTGGACCGGGCGGCAAAGGATGTAGGCGTCAATTTCCTTGGCGGTTATTCCGCACTGGTGAGTAAAGGAATGACGCCTGCGGATGAGCTGCTGATCCGTTCGATCCCGATGGCAATGGCAAAAACGGAACGGGTGTGCAGTTCTGTCAATCTTGGCTCCACAAAGACCGGCATCAATATGGACGCGGTCAAGCTGATGGGAGAGATCATCAAGGCAACGGCAGAGGCGACAAAAGAAGACAGTTGTATGGGCTGTGCGAAGCTGGTAGTGTTCTGCAACGCGCCGGATGACAATCCGTTTATGGCAGGGGCGTTCCATGGCGTCACTGAGGCAGACGCGATCATCAATGTGGGCGTTTCCGGACCGGGTGTTGTAAAAAGTGCGCTGGAGAAGGTACGCGGCGCTGATTTCGAAGTGCTTTGTGAGACGATCAAGAAGACAGCGTTTAAGATCACCCGTGTCGGCCAGCTGGTTGCCCAGGAAGCATCCAGAAGGCTGGGTGTCCCGTTTGGAATCATTGACCTGTCGCTTGCTCCGACGCCGGCAATCGGAGATTCTGTGGCGGAGATCCTGGAAGAGATCGGTCTGGAATCTGCGGGAGCGCCGGGAACAACAGCCGCGCTTGCAATGCTCAACGATCAGGTGAAAAAAGGCGGTGTGATGGCTTCTTCTTATGTGGGCGGCCTGAGCGGTGCGTTTATCCCTGTTTCTGAAGATCAGGGAATGATCGATGCGGTGAATGAGGGCGCATTGACCCTGGAAAAGCTGGAAGCCATGACCTGTGTCTGCTCGGTGGGACTGGATATGATCGCGATTCCGGGAGATACAAAGCCTTCTACGATCTCAGGAATTATCGCTGACGAGATGGCGATCGGTATGGTAAACCAGAAGACGACGGCGGTACGTCTGATTCCGGTGATCGGCAAGGGCGTCGGTGATACCGTGGAGTTCGGCGGTCTGCTTGGATATGCCCCGGTGATGCCGGTGAACCAGTTCTCCTGCGAGGCGTTTGTGAACCGGAAAGGAAGAATTCCGGCACCGATCCACAGTTTTAAGAATTAAACAGAACAAAGCAGAACAAAATAGAACAGGGTGTCTGCCCGAAGAATTCGCATATGGATGCGGCGCTTCACGGGCGGACACCCTGTTTTCAGATCTTGTTTTGGGATATGTGCTAAATAATTTCCACCGGGACACTCCGTTCCTCCGGCTGCGGGACCTGTGTCCTGCAGGCGAGGGCGGAGTGGTAGAGGTTGGATGCGAACAGATCCTCGCGGGCTGCTGATGAAGGCATTTTTTTGAGACTGGTGACCAGCGGAAGGGCGGTATGCTGTTTCAGGTGGGTGAGCAGCGGCGCGGAACTTTTTCGAAAACCGAGAATCCGGAGGTATTCCATGGGGCGCGGTGTCCTGTCCAGCTGCAGGAGGATATGGAGCAGAGAACGGTTGATCCTGGTTCTGGTGGTCTCGCGGGTTTTCAGGAGTTCAGCGAACTGGCTGAAGCCGGTGTATTCGTTCAGGCGCCGGTGGATGCGGTTGGCGAGAGATTCCGGAACGTCCAGCCAGCCGGTCAGAGTTTCGGGAGTGCTCTGGAGGAGCTGATATTTCAAAGGCAGGGAGAAGTCGTCTTCCGTCAACAGAGAATTGCTGCGCACCGCTTCGTCCAGAGCGGCAAAAACATTTTCCGGGACATAACCGGCAGCAGTTTCCAGGCTGTTTTCCATCATTGCCCTGCGGACGGCGGTGGCGGAAGCGTAGGTGTGTTCCAGAATGCCGGAGTGGTAATTGTCGCTGGTCCGGGTGACGGTGACCGGCTGGATCGGACTTTTCAGCCGGAGCAAAGCCCGCAGGTATTCGATGGCAAGGATGTTGTTCGGGGACTTCAGAAGATCGTCCGGAAGATCGGAACGCCGGGAAGTCAGGCAGGTCTCAAAGGCTTTCTGGCGCGCGGCAGGGTAGGAGGCGCCTTGTTTCAGGAATGTCTGAAGCGTTGTACGGTACTCTTCCGGTTCCTGTTCCAGAATCTCTGCGGCGGTGGCCAGAAGATCCAGATCACCGGATTCGCTGCCGAAGCAAAGGTGGGTGACAGCGTTCAGTGCGTCCAGAATATACACGGCTCCTGAGGAAAAATCCATCGCGCTGGCTGTGGAATAACGGACCGGAAGTTCCAGGACCAGGTCCGCGCCGTTTTCCAGGGCGAGACGGGCGCGAAGGTGCTTTTCCAGAATCGCCGGCGTACCTCTCTGGACGTAATCGCCGCTCATGACGACAATTATATAATCTGCACCGGTAAGTGCACGGGCTCTGGCAAGCTGATAGGCATGGCCGTTGTGGAAGGGATTGTATTCTGCGATGATTCCTGTGATGTTCATAGGGGCTTTCCTTTCATTATTCCTGGTCAACGATATAGGTCCGAAGGAATTTCGCACAAACGAAAACCAATGGACTGTACGGAAATAGTGAATCCATTTGTCTTGTATCGAAAAAAATACATCTGTGTCAGGGAAATGATACAATAAAAACCCAGTAAATACAAGGGTTTCCGGGCACAAAACACATTGTTAAAATTATAACTAAACTTGCCGGTAGAGGGAGAACGTACTATAATGAAATTAATGAGCAAATTTAGCGAAAGGAGTCAAAGAATCATGGGATTTATTGACACAATCAAAGAAAGAGCAAGAGCAGACAAAAAAACAATCGTTCTGCCGGAATCAGAAGACAGAAGAACATATGAGGCAGCAGCACAGATCCTTGCAGAGGATCTTGCAAATCTGATTATTATCGGTTCTGAGGAAGCCGTAAAGAAAGGCAGCGAGGGTCTGGATGTATCCAAAGCAACCATCATCGATCCTGCAACTTACGAAAAAACTCAGGCATATATCGACAAGCTGGTAGAGCTTCGTGAGAAGAAGGGAATGACCCCGGAAAAAGCGAAAGAGACCCTGATGAACGATTACACCTACTATGGCGTTATGATGGTAAAGATGGGCGATGCAGACGGTCTGGTATCCGGCGCATGCCATTCTACCGCAAATACCCTGCGTCCGTGTCTGCAGGTACTGAAGACAAAACCGGGTACAAAACTGGTATCCGCATTCTTCCTGATGGTAGTTCCGGACTGCGAGTATGGAGATGACGGTGTCTTCGTATTCGGCGACTGCGGACTGAACCAGAATCCGAATCCGGAAGAGCTGGCTGCGATCGCAGAGTCTTCCGCAGAGTCCTACAAACTGCTGACCGGCAATGAGCCGCGCGTGGCAATGCTGTCCCATTCTTCCATGGGAAGCGCAAAACATGCAGATGTTGACAAAGTAGTGGAAGCTACCAGAATCGCAAAAGAAGCAAACCCGGATCTGGCTCTGGACGGAGAACTGCAGCTGGATGCAGCGATCGTTCCAAGCGTAGGCGCTTCCAAAGCTCCGAACAGCAAAGTGGCAGGACATGCCAACGTACTGATCTTTCCGGATCTGGATGCAGGAAATATCGGATACAAGCTGGTTCAGCGTCTGGCTAAAGCAGAAGCATACGGCCCGATGACTCAGGGAATCGCTGCTCCGGTCAACGATCTGTCCCGCGGATGCTCCGCAGAGGATATCGTAGGCGTTGTTGCGATCACAGCGGTACAGTGCCAGAATCAGTAAAAGGAAATGTAAATAAGTCGGAGGAAAGATAGAATGAACGTATTAGTAGTAAACTGCGGAAGCTCTTCCCTGAAATTCCAGTTGATCAATTATGATAACCGTGACGTGATGGCAAAAGGCCTTTGCGAGCGTATCGGCATCGACGGACGTCTGGTTTACGAACCGAAGAACGGGGAAAAAGAAGTGACAGAGGCAGCGATGCCGAGCCACACCGAGGCGATCCAGATGGTTCTGGATGCTCTGGTAAACGAAAAATCAGGCG
>ERZ1036420.318-NODE-318-length-44608-cov-5.266985_pt1 | contig 44608 bp, 38 predicted proteins | sample MGYA00514220_ERZ1036420 | MGnify/ENA primary metagenome ERZ1036420 (study PRJEB33795, sample SAMN09464938) | human gut metagenome | host: Homo sapiens | place: USA: Stanford, California | collected 2016-10 | study: EMG produced TPA metagenomics assembly of the...
ATCATCGTGTCCAGTTTTTGCACCCCTGTGTCCAGTTTTAGTTTACCACTTCAGAGTATTCAAGCCCTTTTCCGGATAAAAAAAACAAAATTCCGGAAAAGGTTATTTGAATACTCTTTTTTGTTTCTGGGATTTTGCCGGAGAGCAGAGTGGTTTTAAGAGAGAAATATGGGCGGCAGTTATGCCGCTTATCAGGTACACAGCTAAAAAAATCTTGATTATTGTTACTCTGTTAAACACCCTTGTACCTATGGTAAAAACCTATATCAGAACAGGGGTAACAAGTGAATCAGTTATAAAGTGCGTCCGATGGGCCTCATTAGCCTGTCCGGGCGCATTTTATATATATGAAAATTTTTTAAAAAATTTTCTTCCCGAACCGAACATCGGGCATCACCCATTCGGGACTATGGATGAAAGGGAGATAGAGACTTCATCCATGTGCTGGTGGAAGGGGAAGGAGGTGAACTCTTATGGGGAAATCTTCTTCCAATGATGAACTGACGATTCGGAATCAGTTTGACCGGATATGCAAGTTGGCGTTGAAAGGTGAGGCCGTTGATTATTATCGGCATATTACCTATCGGCAAAAACATGAAGTGTTGTTTTCGGAACTTTCGCAGAAAGAACTGGACAGCATTTTCACTGTGGACAAGTACAAAGTGGAAAACAAATGCTTCCGGGTACTCGGATATGACATTGAAGTAAATGACACATTACTTGCGGAAGCAATACAGTCGCTTTCTGAAAACAAACGGAAAGTAGTGCTGCTGTCTTATTTCATGGATATGAGCGATGCAGAGATTGCCAGAACAATGAATCTTGTGCGAAGCACAGTCCATGAGCATCGGAGGCGCTCGCTGGAGCTGATGAAAGAAATGATGGAGGAATATCAAAATGAGCAGGAAAAGTAGAAAAAATGAAGCGTTTGATCTGCCTTCTTTCCAGATTATTCGGGCGGCTTCAAACGGAGATATTGAAGCAATCAACGCGGTACTGAAACACTATGAAGGTTACATAGCGGCATTGTCTACCAGAAAGATGTATGACGAGAACAGACAGGTTCATTACTGTGTAGACGAGACATTGCGGAGACGGCTTGAGACAAAGCTAATCACTAAGATTTTAGCATTTGAAATTTAGCCCAGAGTAAACGGCAGAAAATATCCCTTTCTATTTTTGCTGTTTTATAGGGCAGGCGTACCTTGACAACTTCATATTTTACCCTGCAGGACGCAGAAAACAGTGGAGCTGTGCGACGGATACGCCATGACTGCCTGTGTCCGGCACTTTGCGTCATCATGGCGCAAAATTGCCGGGCATTGAAAACGAAGAAATTTCATTTTGGGAATTGAAGTAAAGGTATGAGCGAGAAATATTCGATCACAGGCAAAGTTACGGGGATTTTGCGCGAAGATACTGTTTCTGATAATGAGACTTCCGGAGATAAGCTGCTCTGGTTCGAGAGGATGGTGTGATACCAATGAGGCTGTTCCCGACAGCCGCCTGCAGGAGAGCATTATTTAGAAAGGGGTATCTGATATATATATATGGATGATAAGAAATTATTGCGATATAGTATGCAGCTATCTATGTTAAAGCAGTTGCTTTCTAAGAAATTGATTAATGAAACCGAGTACCAGATAATACAAAAGCGATTGATGAAAGACTATGGCATTGTGTCCAACATTACTGCTTGACGGTATATCTGTATCTGTATTATAATTCAATCAACACTATGGTAGGAATACAAAGGAGGGCGGAATGGAAGTTGAATTGATTAAAGCACATGATCCATTTGAGGGTTCTGCCAGACGGAAGATTGAGCGGTTGAGAGTGGCAGCTTATTGCCGAGTAAGTACGGACGATGAAGATCAGATAAAAAGTTATAACTCAATGGTTACGCATTATACAGAGCTAATTAAGAATAATAAAGACTGGATATTTTCAGGTATATATGCTGATAAGGCAATCACTGGGACAAAGGTTGATAAGAGAGATGAGTTTCAGAGGCTGATTCAGGATTGCATGGATGGCAAGATAGATATGATTATTGCTAAAAGCCTTCCACGATTTGCCAGAAATACTCTGGATACATTGAAATATGTTCGTATGTTGAAAGAGAGAAATATTGCTGTTTATTTTGAGGTTGAGAAAATTAACACATTAAAGGACGGCGAATTTCTAATGACTATTTTAAGTTCTGTTGCACAGCAGGAAGTTGAAAATACTTCTGCGTATGTGAAAAAGGGCTTGAAGATGAAAATGAAGCGGGGAGAGCTGGTAGGATTTCAAGGCTGTTTGGGATATGATTATGATGTGGAAACAAAATCTATCTCAATCAATGAGGAAGGTGCTGTGGTTGTACGATATATTTTTGATAGATATGTGGCAGGAGCAGGCAGCACAATGATAGCCAGAGAACTGAATGAGCAAGGACATCTGACAATCAGAGGAAATCCCTGGACTTCATCCAGTGTTATGGGAATCATTAATAATGAAAAATATAAGGGAGATATTTTACTTGGAAAAACCTTTACGGTTGATCCGATTTCAAAAAGACGCTTAGAAAACCTTGGAGAGGAAGATCGGTATTATATACATGATCATCACGAACCAATCATTACAGAGGAACAATTTGAACGGGCACAGGAAATGCGGAATCGGAGAAATGGAAACCGGAAACATAATGTTGCTCCAGGAAAGCGTGAAAAGTTCAGCCGGCAGTTTGCATTTAGCTGTATGGTAGAATGCGGATTCTGTGGCTCCAATCGTTCTCGTAGGCGATGGCACAGTAGCTCTAAGTATAAAAAGACGATATGGCAGTGCGTTAAGTCAACAAAAGAGGGGAAGAGATTTTGCCCGGATAGCAAAGGTATTCCAGAGCAGGTTATAGAAGAAGCATTTATTGAGTCTTATAGGATGCTGTGTAATGATAATAAAGATGTTCTAGAAGAATTTTTGAAGCGAACCGAGAAAGCACTTGGAGAAAATTCGGTTGAAGATCAGTTGCATAAGTTGGAGAAAAGCATTGAAAAGGTTTCTCTAAAAAGAAAGAAGCTACTTGATAATTATCTGAAAGGTATTATTGAACAGGATATTTATGAGGAAACGGATGTAGAACTGAAAACTGAACTGACAAATATAAGAGCAAAGGTAGAGTATTTACGGCAACAGTCAAATGAAAAAAGTTTATTGCAAAGGAGGCTTTCAGACTTTAAAAAAGCATTATCTCATAATGAAGTGCTTGAAGAATTTGACAGAGGAATATTCGAGAGTATAATTGAAAAAGTAATAGTCGGTGGACTAGATGAAGATGGAAACAAGGATCCCTATAAAATTACTTTCATATATAAAACAGGATTTAAAAATGAAATTGGAAACGCAAAAGAGAGATTCGGAAAGTCATCAAGTATTGGAGACAAAGTGAAAAAAATGTGTTCCGATATAAGTGACGAGGTAAAGGGTGTGTGTTCCGATGTTAGTGTCAACACATGTGGAGACTGTGTGCCTCTTGAGCAACCGAAAATCAAAGCCTGATACTCATGTGGATCTGACCCTGGATATGGAAGACTATTACAGGATCAAGGATCAGGAGAAACAGTCAAATAAATAATACACAGAACTTAAATCGGCAGCTGCTGATGCGTGAATGCATTGGCAGCTGTTTTTGGTGTGCCCGGCGGGCACACGTTCTAACGGGTGAAAGTCCCTGACCCGCCCGGCAGTGGGAAGGGTGCAGCCAATGGCAAGGGCGTCATCGTGAGGTGGGGTCTGAAGGAAGCCGGAGGCAAATCACTGGCCTGTAAAAGTTGCCCGGATAGGCTGAGAAGCGTGGATGAGGTTGCCAAACAAACCAAAGTCCAATAACTGCACGGAACGCCAACAGTAGACGGGGCAGGTATAAGTGGGAAAGAGCGTGTGAGTACCCGGGGAGGTCTCATGGACATGACAAAGACGATAAAACATTCGTAGCCATGGAGTAAAGCTTGCCATGAGAAGTCAGCAGATGTCATAGTACCGGAACAGCTATAGATGTCCCGGGAAGGACGGAACAATAGGATTTTACCGAAACAAAGGGAAATGCCGTATGCGGGTACACCCTAAGTCAATCAGGAAGATGAAGAACCATCTCAGAGAATTGACAGTAAGGGGGAACAAGTGGAGCAACCCGGAGAGAGAAGAAAAACTCAGGAGATATACGACAGGGTGGATAAACTATTATCGGCTGGCGGATATGAAAAGCCTGATGGAGACCACGGACGAATGGCTTCGCCACAGAATCCGTGCAGTGTATTGGAAACAATGGAAGAAAGTGCGGACGAGATATAAAATACTCCGGACACTACATCTACCAGAATGGAAGGTGCATGAATTGGCGAACTGCCGGAAGGGAACATGGAGAGCGGCGAGTACGCTGAACTCTGTACTCACCAAAACAGTAATAGTGGACAGACTTGGATACCCATCCATGACTGCCCACTATCTGAAAGTACGTGTAAACTATTGAACCGCGTAGTACCGAACGGTACGCTACGTGGTGTGGAAGGGGAGAGTCAGATCTCCCCTATCCGATCCAGCGACAAGAAAGGTTCCGTGTCTGACCGGGATTCTGGCGATCGTTTACCGGCGGGGAATGTCCTTTGGAACATTTCCGGTGATAGATTCTGATGAAGATACAGAAATAAAACGATTAACTGGAAAGATGCTCCATGTTCATAAGTTACAAAAGAAAGGAGTGTTTTTGTGCGTAAAATAGAAAATTATATGATGTGTTGCAGAATTAATTCCGGGATATTGACGGAAATAGAAAGAAAACGTATAATCCATTTATAAGTAAAACGTTAAACAAAGCGAGAGGAGGGAAACTGTGAATAACAATTTACAGGAGATGATACAACCGGTCTGGAAGGGAGAAAAACTGTATCGGGAGACCTTTGCAATGGTTTTGGAAGAGGGAATCTGCCGTGCACGTTTTCTGTTTCATCCGTCAAAGGTACTCAGGGTGGAAAGCTATGACGGGGCAAAAACGTATCTGGAAGGGAAAGATTATGTTGTGGAAGAGGATTATCTGATAAGAACAGCAGACAGTGAAATTCCCTTTGCCGACTGGAAGAAGTTTTATTTTGACACCAGAGAAGAGGCTGTCAGAGAAATGGAAGAACGAAAAGAACCGCTGGGTTTCGGACCGGTACAGACGGAGGAGGGCAGCTACGTAAGCCTTGCTGCCGTTGGGGCACCTTCTTATGTGACTGAATGTCAGGTGACGGTTACGTATCTGACAGAGGAACAGTGGACATATGAAATACCGGAAAGACAGCTGGAACAGCTCCCCGGACTGGAAGAAAGGTTCAGAAAAAAACTGCCTGTAAGGCTGGTGCTTTTTGGCGACAGCATTTCCTGCGGCTATGACTGCAGCGGGATGTACGGTCTGAATCCGGGGCAGCCGATCTGGCCGGAACTTGTAAAACAGGGAATAGAAATCGAATATGGTGTGCAGACAGAATTTTATAACACCTCGGTTTCCGGAATGGATACTGACTGGGCAGTGCAGAATGCGGAAGAAAGAGTGTGCCGGTATCATCCGGATCTGGTAATTCTGGGGTTTGGGATGAATGACAGATGCCGGGGGGCAGAATACCGTGAAAAGACAAGACAGCTGATAGAAATGGTGAGAACACAGAATTCAGAAACAGAAATTCTGCTGATGGCTACTTCACTGCCGAACCCGATACTGCACACGCCTCCTTTTTACTTCTGCGGATATCAGGAAGAGCAGGGGGAGGCTCTGAGAGAACTGTGCGGAAAAGGAATTGCGCTGGCAGATATTCAGACGGTGCAGAAGAATATCATGAAAAAGAAGCGATACATTGATCTGACCGGAAATCTTCTGAATCATCCCAATGACTATCTGTCAAGGATTCAGGCGCAGATTGTTCTGGAGACGATGAAAAAAAGTTGAGACAGGGGGGAAGTTTATGCGGTTGGAATATCAGAAGTACCGGATGGAGTTCAGGGACGGGGGGTTGGAAATCAGAAAGAACGGACAGGTGTTATACTGCAACTTGATGCCTTTGTTTGTCACAGTAAAAACCAATACAGCGATTAATGTGGATTACAGCGGTGCATATCATGCAGTTCGCAGAACAGAGGATAAGATTCTGGCAGAAGGAATACTGGAACTTCCGTCTGGGAGCAGTTTTCGGTTTGAAGATTTTTATGGGGTGGACAATTCAGGTTTCTGGATGAAACGGAAAGTACAGGTGCTGAAAAAGGGAAGTGACCTCGGATTTTCCACTCGGTTTTCTCTGAAACTTATGGAATCAGAGGATCCGGAACAGTATGACTGCTTTGCGCCGGGCGCATGGTACAGACAAAATCAGTTTGCACCGGAAGAGCTGATCGGGAAAGATCTGAGTCAGGAATATTTCTGGCAGCTGGAAACCAAATTTGCTCTTCCTGTTTTTGCGATGCAGAATCAGAAATCAGGGGAAACGATAGCCGTTGCCCGAAGACATGCGGATATTAAGATGCGGACTCTTGAAGTGGAACAGTCAGAAAATTACGTGGATGAAAATTTTACAATTGGTTCTATCGGAATGAGCAGGCCTTCGGAACAGACCCTGAATTATATGTATTATGGATTTGCGGTGCGAACGCCGAATGCAGTCTGTCCGAAAGGATTGTTTACCGACTATGTATATCCGGGAGCAGAAGGTCAGATACCAGGAAAAAGTCATTATGCCGGTCTGGATTTTCAGAATCAGCCGATGGACTTTAAACGTATGAACCATCCCGTTCGTGAAGGGTTTGAACAGGCGTATTCTATCGTGATTACACCGGCTTGCAGAAAGAATTACGGTGAAATGATGAAATATATCTGGCGGCTTACGTGCGTGAGAATGTCAGATCAGCTGTTTTCTGTAGATAATGAAAAGCATTACCATAACTGTATGCAAATCTTCCTGAGATATACCGGAAAATACGGAAAAGCCTATGGACTTCCTTTTGCATGCCAGCTTCCGAATATGGATATATCGTCAGTATCCTTTCAATTCGGTTTTGTTGGACAGCAGCCGGGAATCGGATATCTTCTGCTGCGTTACGGTAAAGAAGAACATTTGAGAGAGGCGGAAGAAAAGGGATTGGGAATACTGGAATTCTGGACGCACACAGAACAGACAGAATGTGGTCTTCCTGGAATGTGCTATAATCCGAATATCAATGGGTTTGAACCATATCCGTATTATCTGAGAATGATAGCCGACGGGATGGAAGCGATCGCTGACGCCTATGTATATATGAGAAATATCGGAGAAGAGAAACATGACTGGTTGAGTTTCTGCCGTCGTACGGCAGATTGGCTGGTTCGAGCACAAAATGAGGATGGAAGTTATTACAGAGCTTACTATGGGGATGGCTCTGTGAGGATGAAGTCCGGCTCCAATACACCGAGTGTGATAAGATTTCTGGTTCAGATGTATCTGATTACGGGAGAAGAAAAGTACCGCAGAGCGGCTGAAAAGGCAGGAGAGTGGTCGGCGCGGGAGCTGTGCCCGACGATGGAATATCGTGGAGGAACCTGTGACAATGCAGATGTACAGGACAAAGAGGCGGGAATTTACGCGTTATTTGGTTTTCTGGCGCTTTATGATCTGACGGGAAAGAAAAAATGGCTGGAAGCTGCACAGGAGGCTGCGGATTATACGGAAACCTGGACTTATATGTGGAAATTTCCGGTAGCCGTTCCGTGGAAAAAGCATCCGTTTGCCAGATATACGATCAGTGGACAGAGTATCATTACCATTGGAGGTGGTGCGGATGTATACATGGCTGCCTGTGCATATGTATATTATCGTCTGTATCTTTTGACTGACGATCCTCACTATCTGGAATTCTCCCGTTTTATTTACAGAAATACAAGACAGGCAAATGATATCGATGGAAGTTGTGGATACTGCATGCCGGGGCTTGGACATGAAAGCGGTGGTATTTATACACAGAAGATGAGAAGTCAGTACCATTGGTTGCCTTGGTGTACTTTTGTGGAGGCGGAGCCGTCCATGCGTTTTCACAGTACTTTTGGATATTACGAGATTGAAGAAATTGAAAAAATGCCGGAAGAGGAAAGAAAAAGGAAAAATCAGATCTATCGGTCTTTTCCGAAAGCAGACCTTATACAGCAGAGAGAAATATAGTACGGAAAATTTTATAATCACAGCAGAGAGCTGAGAAGGAGATCGAACATGGTAGAAGTAAAAGAGCAGAGCGCATATCTGATGGTGTACACAAGAAAAGTTCTTGCGGATTCCTATCCGGATGGACTGGCGCGGAGCGTCCATATGGCTGTCAGCCATGATGGGGTATGTTATACCGCACTGAATAAAAATTACGGAATACTGTTTGCGGAGGCGGAAATTCTGCCGGACAATACCCTGGCACCGAGAGGGGTAAAGGAACCATGGATGTTTGAGGCAGAAGAAGGATATGGAATTGCGGCAGTTAGGGTACAGGAAAACGGAACACAGGAATATGAGTCCGGAGCAGATGTTCTTTTCTGGTATACGGAAGACCTGATTTCCTTTGAACAGAAGGCGTGTGTCCATCTGGTTGCGGATACTCCGGTAGAAGTTGTTCAGTGTACCTGGAAGGAAGAGAAGAAAAGGTATGAACTGTTCTGGAAGGATCAAGAAGAAAAATGGTATCAGGCAGAAGTGGAAAATCTGTGGAAAAATCAGACGGTATGCGGAAAGCAATCTTTCTGCGAGAAAAAACCATTCCGGTGGTTTCAGAAACCGGAAGGAGCAGAAGCAGGCAACATACTGGAGATACGTTCTGATGTCTGTGCCAGGGCAGAATCGAGATGGAAACCGGTGGTTCACACGAAAACTCTGGTGCCGGATAAGGTAAAGGTGGGACATGTGGAGGACCTGAATTCGGTACAGGCACAGGCTGTGTATTCTGATGGTTCCGTATGTGCAAAAAAAATAAAATGGGATCTTCCGGATACAGAGAAGAGAGGATACGGGAACTGCGAAATAACAGGAACCGTGTATGAAGAGGGATACAAATTTCCTCTGGCCGTTGGCTATGGAGATCCTGTGCTCTTTTTCTGGGAAGGAAGCTGGTATTTTATTGCAACAAATGACAATGAAGAGGATATAGCTCTGTATGCAAGAAAGGCGGACAGTGTGGCAGAGCTTTTTGCGGAGGAAACTCCTCAGACAATTATTCTGGATCTCGATGAGGAAAAGGATTTCATGCAGACATTCTGGGCACCGGAATTTCATGTCATAGGGGGTGAACTTTACATTCTGTTTGCTGTGAGCGGAAAAGTATGGGGACCGCAGTGTCATATGATGAAGCTGAAAAAAGGAGGGGAAATCCTGAATCCGGAAGACTGGGAGGAACCGGTCAGAGTAAGGAAAAAAGACGGAAGTTTTCTTGGAGAAACGGGAATCACTCTGGATATGACGTATCTGAAAACCGCGAGGGCATCTTATATGGTATGGTCTTACAGAGAACATATCGGGACACCGAAGGACACAGGATCCATGCTTTATATTGCAGAAATTGATGAAAACAGACCATGGCAGTTGACAAGTGATCCTGTCCTGCTTTCCAGACCGCTGTATGGATGGGAGAATGTCAGCGGCACAATCAACAACGAAGGGCCTCACGGATTTGTGAAGGATCACAGGGTTTATCTCGGGTATTCCGGCGGATCCGCCAATTCGTATACGTATGCAGTGGGACTTCTGACGGCGGATGATGATGCGGATCTGCTCTGCGTGGAAAACTGGAAAAAATCAGAGACACCGGTTCTGTCGTTTTATTCTGTGGAAGGAGAGTACGGCCCCGGACATCATTCGTTTTATACGGATGAACAGGGAGAACTGATGATTGCGTATCATGCAGAGGATGCCCTGGATCATGTGATACGCTGTGATGGGATACGAAGAGTGCACTTTGATATTGAGGGCAGACCGCGATTTGACATGAGTGTTACGCAGAGTCTTGATCCTGAGTTGTGCAGGATAAAAATATATGTAGAAAAAGAGCTGGGAGAAGATTGACTGGTATCATCATGGGAAAAGAAAGATATGGTCGGAGACAGAAAAAACAAAGTATGATATAATGAACCAAAATGGATATTTGCAGAGAATAAGACTGTGAGAGAATAAAGAGTCCACTTTTTCACAATGATCGAAGAACAGGAGAATTTTAAATGGTTACGATAAAGGAAATAGCCAGAGAGTGCAATGTTTCGCCCACCACTGTCTCAAATATTCTGAACGGACGGCCGAATGTAGGGGAAGAGACGAAAAAAAGAGTTCTGGAAGTTGTCAGAAAGAGGGGATATCAGCCTAATTATATTGCCAGAGGTCTCCGGATACAGAAAACACGAATGATCGGAATTATTGTGGAAGATCTGGTACAGTTCAGTACGGCAGGTGTTGTGGACGGAATCATGGAACAATGTGAAAAGCTAGGGTATCGTACCATAGTCCAGAACCTGAGACTGTATTCCCGATGGAGTGATGCATGGTTTGATGATGAAAATGCATATTATTCAATTCTGAATCCGGCTCTTCAGGAAGTCCGGCAGATACAGGCGGATGGAGTGATTTATGTAGCAGGACATGAAAGGTATATCAGATGTTTTCCGGAAGATTTTTCGCTTCCCGCGGTGATGAGTTATGCTTATGAAAAATCAGGGACGATACCTTCAGTGGTATTAGATGATGAACGGGGAGGGTATGAAATTACACGGTATCTGATTTCCATGGGACATCAGAAAATAGGTGTGATTGCAGGAAAAGAAGATAATATACATACGCAGAAACGTCTGCTGGGATATCAGCGAGCATTGTATGAAGAAAAACTCTTTTTTAATCCTGATGTCGTATGCTATGGAAAATGGAAAAGGGAGTCCGGTTATCAGATGACGGGAAAACTTCTGGAAGCAGGGGTTTCTGCAATTTTCTGCATGGCAGATCAGATGGCTGGAGGAGTGTATGACTATCTGGAAGAGCATGGATTAAAGGCAGGAAAAGATCTGGCGGTTGTCGGGTTTGATAATCAGGATATGGCAGAGTACTTCAGTCCGCCGTTGACGACAATGAAATTGCCGCTCAGAGAGATAGGTAAGAAAGCAGCGGAGATTCTTCTGACGGAGCTGGAGGGGGAAGAAAAACAGACACAGGAAAATGAAATAAAAATTCCATGCAGTCTGGTCGTGCGAGGATCCGTTATGAAGGAGGACAGAGAGGAGACGTAAGCATGGAAAGACATGCAATGCGATGAAAATCAAAAAGGGGCAGATGGAGATCATGGATTGGATGACAGGAAAACATCATTCTGCAATTATGTGCCTTGCTTGGCACGAGGGGAAATAAAGAGAACCAATGAGAAAAACGTTCGATTTTCTGGGAGGATAACAGAAAAATCGGACGTTTTTATGTTTTTAATGAAAGTATAATGCTGGGAAACAATACTTTGGAATAAATGTCGATGACACGACATGGAGGCATCCAATATGTCAGATATCTCTGTTATGACTTTGCGGGAAAACGCTATAATAAAGATAAAAATGGGAAAAATGCAGGGAAAGACGGAACGGGATTTCTTTTGGCTTTACAGTGAAAAAACAGGGAGGAAAAAGAGATGAAACTGTGGTATCGACAGCCGGCATCCCAGTGGTGCGAAGCACTTCCGACAGGAAACGGAAGACTGGGCGGCATGGTATTCGGAAAAGTAAAAGAGGAGATGATTCAGCTCAACGAGGACAGCGTCTGGAGCGGAAAACCGCTGAACCGGATCAATCCGGACGCGGCAAAGTATCTGGATGAAGTGCGGCGGCTGCTGCGGGAAGGAAAGCCGGAGGAAGCGGAGCGCCTTGCGATGTATGCGCTTTCAGGTACCCCGAATTCTGAGCGGTCTTATCAGACCGCGGGAGAACTGTATCTGAATTTCCATGGACAGGAGCAGGAAGAAGGATATCAAAGAGCGCTGGATCTGGAAACCGGTGTTGTTTCGGTGGATTACATGGCAGGCGGTGTGAAGTATCACAGGGAAGTGATCTCTTCCTGGCCGGCGCAGATTCTGGCGGTCCGTCTGGAGTGTGACCAGGCAGAAGGACTTTCCTTTGACTGTCATCTGGGAAGATGCCATAACTGGACCGATGAAGTCTGCACAGAGGGAGAAGACACCGTATGGTTTACGGCGGGCAGTGAAGCAGACGGAGGAATCGGATTCTGTGTGATGGCACGGATTGTGACGGAAGGCGGAACCGTCAGAAAAATCGGAGAGCATCTGCTTGTGGAACAGGCAGACAGTGCTGTGATCTACCTGGCTGTTGAGACCAGTTTCCGCCATCCGGGCGCTTATGTGGAGGCGGCACGGAAACAGATTGCAGGGGCAGCGGAAAAATCCTGGCAGGAGCTGCGGACAGAACATATCCGGGATTATCAGGAACTGGCCGGTCGTGTCTGCCTGTCTCTGGAAGGAATGGAAGCTATGGATGAGATTCCGACGGATATCCGGCTGCAGAGAGTAAAGGACGGTGAAGAAGATTCCGGAATCGCGGCTCTGTATTATCAGTATGGAAGATATCTTCTGATTGCTTCCAGCCGCGAGGGTTCGCTTCCGGCCAATCTGCAGGGAATCTGGAATGACAGTCTGACACCGGCATGGGAAAGCAAGTACACGATCAATATCAATGCCCAGATGAATTACTGGGCGGCGGAAAGCGGAGCACTTTCCGAATGCCATCTTCCGTTTTTTGAACTGCTGGAACGTGTCTGTGAAAACGGAAAGAAGACAGCACGGGAAATGTACGGATGCCGCGGATCGATGGCGCATCACAACACGGATCTTTACGCGGACACAGCACCGCAGGATCACTGTATTACGTCTACCTTCTGGCCGATGGGAGAGGCGTGGATGGCCACTCATATCTGGGAACATTACAGTTATACTATGGACCGTGAATTTCTGGAGCGGTATTTCCCGGTACTGGAAGAAAACGTGCTGTTTTTCCGGGATTTTCTGATCGAAGGACCGGACGGAACGAGAATTACCTCCCCTTCCATTTCACCGGAAAATACCTATATTCTTCCGAATGGAACCCAGGGCCATCTCTGCGAAGGTCCGATGATGGATGTGGAGATTCTGTACGAACTTTTTGACGGATACCTGAAAGCCTGCAGGGTATTGGGAAAAGAAGGAGAAGAGGTCTGTGCTGCGAAGAAGCTGATGGAATCTTTTCCAAAGCTGAAAATCGGAAAGTATGGTCAGCTGCAGGAATGGATGGAGGATTATGAAGAGGCGGAGCCGGGACACCGCCATATTTCTCATCTTTACGGAATGTACCCGGGAACCATGATAAATCCGGAACAGACGCCGGAACTGATGAAGGCGGCAAGAGTAACGCTGGAACGCCGTCTGGCCAACGGAGGCGGCCATACAGGATGGTCGCGGGCATGGATCATCGGACTGTGGGCAAGGTTCGGAGAGGGAGAAAAAGCATATGAAAACTTCCGGGCGCTTCTTACCGGAAGCACATTCCCGAATCTGATGGACAATCATCCGATGGGAGACGGAGCAATTTTCCAGATCGACGGAAATTTCGGAGCGGCAGCGGCGCTGGCGGAAATGCTGGTACAGAGTCAGACGGATACGGTGTATCTGCTTCCTGCGCTTCCAAAGCAGATGAAGACAGGTTCTGTCAGAGGATTGAGACTGCGGGGCAAAAGTGAACTGGACATGGAATGGAAGGACAGCAAGGTGACCCGCGTGCGCATCGTGTCCGGGTATGACCGGAAGATGAAGCTGCGTGTCAACGGGGCAGAAAAGGAAATTGAACTGAAAGCGGGAACTGCGTATGAAGAAACATTCTGAAAGGGAAATGCATTCCTTCCCGGCCTCAGGCGTGATCCTGAAAGATCCGGTGTTCCGTCACCGGCAGGAGCTGGTCCGGAAGTATCTGGCAGAATTCGATCTTGAACGACTGATGTACAGTTTCAGAAAAAACGCAGGAATGGAGTCGGATGCGGAACCTCTGGAAGGATGGGACTATCTGCTGGGAAACATGGCGGAGGGAAACGATGTGCTTTCGGATCTTCATGCGAATACGCATCTGCCGATGATCACAGGAGCGCTGCACCGGTACGCGGTGACCGGAGAGGAAACGTATCGAAAGGCCGGCGTGAATTTCTACCGGATGATCCGTCCGAGAACCTTTGCCAACGGAAACAGCAGCTCGCGGGCGGAACATTTTCTCCGGGGCGGAGTATCGGAACAGGCGGAGCACTGGGGAGCGAGCCGGCTGGACCGCACGTACCTGACCGGAGGGGAAAGCGAAAGCTGCTGTGCGCACAATACGGAAAAGATTCTGGAATATCTGCTCCGGTATGACCCGGAACACAGGCTGCAGTATCTGGAACATCTGGAAAGCCTGAAATACAATGCGGTGCTGAATGCATTCAGCGGAAAAACGGGATTGTCCCAGTATCATCAGCCGATGGGGGCGGACAGCAGAAAAAAATTCAGCAGCCCGTACGGGGATTTCTGGTGCTGCACGGGAAGCGGAGTGGAAGCGGCGGCAGAGCTTCAGAAAAATATCTGGTTTGAGGAGAAGGGCCGGATTTTTCTGAACATGTTTGTGTCGTCCGAACTGCATCTGGAGGAACCAAAGGCAACCCTCTGTCTGCAGTCGGAATTCCCCAAAAAGCCAGGGGCCTGCCTGCAGGTGGAAACGGATCAGCCGGTATCCCTGGAACTTGCTTTCCGCCAGTCGGGTGTGAAAAACGTGCAGGCGCATGGAGCCGTCTGTGAAACCAGCTGTGAGGATGGATTCCTGGTTGTAACGGGAACGTTTGGCGAAGGGAGTTTTCTGGAACTGGAGCTGCAGGCGGAAATCCGGGAAGTTCCGCTTACGCCTGAACCTGCCAGCAGTCGGGGGATATACAGGAAAATCGATGAAAAACAGAAAAAGAAACGGGGAGGCAGAAACGAGATGCTGCACGGAACGGCAAGAGCATCCGGGGAAATCCTGGAATGGTATGAGAAAGACGGAAGCTATTATCTGAAATCGGAGGCGGGAATTCTGCGTATTCGGCCTCTGACCGGCCAGAGTGTCCGGGTATCCTGGACGGAAAACGGAAGTTTTTCCGGAACACAGGGGGCAGAGCTGGAAATTCCCAAAAGACCGGAAGCGGCAGAGAAAGAATGGGAGCTTTGCGAGGAAGAGAAAAAAATAAGGATCAGAAGTTCAAGGCTGTGCATCTGTGTGGAGAAAAGCACAGGACGTCTTGTGTTTGAGAAAGCGGACGGAACGATACTCCTGTCGGAAGCACCAAAAGGCGCCAGAAGAATGGAGGCTTACCAGACCGGAACACTTCTGGAAGGACAGGAAGAGGCGGTGGAAACCGTTCAGACGGCAGATGGGGCAAAGAAGGTGCTTCGTCACGCCAGAAGAAAGATGGATCGGACGCTGTACCGGACCCATATCGGATTCGAATTTTCTGAAGAGGAGTGTCTGTACGGGCTGGGACAGCATCAGCAAGGCGTTCTGAATCTGAGAGGAACCATGCAGTATCTGCATCAGGCCAACCAGAAAATCGCCGTTCCGATGCTGCTTTCCAGCAAGGGCTACGGAATCCTTCTGACGACACAGGGCGCGGCGGTGTTCCATGATGACAGCTTTGGTTCATATTTCCGGACGGAAGGGGATGAAATGCTGGATTACTGTTTCCTGTCCGGAGAAACGATGGAGGAGGCGGCAGCGGAAAACCGGCGTCTGACCGGAAAAGCAGTGATGCTTCCGAAATGGGCGTTCGGATATCTGCAGTCAAAAGAACGATATGAGACGGCCGAAGAGATCGAGCAGACGGTACAGAAGTTCCGGGACAGCGGCTTCCCGCTGGATGGAATTATTCTGGACTGGCAGTCCTGGGAGGGGGATCTGTGGGGACAGAAAACCTTTGATGCCAGGCGGTTTCCGGATCCTGCCGGAATGGTCCGGAGAATCGGGGAAAAGGGTGTTCATTTCATGATGTCCATCTGGCCGAATATGAGCAGAGCGTGTGAAAACTTCCGGGAATTTGAGCAAAGAGGGCTGCTGCTGCCGGGGACGGAGATCTATGATGCGTTTTCCGAAGAGGGAAGGGCGTTGTATGCAAAGCAGCTGGAAGAGGGGCTCGGCTGTCATGGGGTGAATGCCTGGTGGTGTGATTCAAGCGAGCCGGTGACGCCGGAGTGGAATCACAAAGAAGAGCCGGAACCGTCGCGTATGTATCAGGAATATGTGGAGGAAGCCGGAAGCTGCATGCCGATGGACCGGATCAATGCCTACGGGCTGTATCATGCAAAGGCGATCTATGAATCTCAGAGAAACAAGAGCGGGGAAACACGCGTGATGAACCTGACCAGAAGCGGATATACGGGAAGCCAGAAGTACGGCACGGTCCTGTGGTCTGGGGATATTTCCGCCAGCTGGGAGACGCTGCGCCGTCAGATCACGGCAGGTCTTTCCCTGTCCGCCAGCGGTCTGCCGTACTGGACCGTGGATATCGGAGCCTTCTTTGTGACGGAAGGAAATGTGTGGTTCTGGAACGGGGAATATCCGGAGGGAACAGCGGATCCGGCCTACCGGGAACTGTATGTCCGGTGGTTCCAGTTCGGAGCCTTTCTCCCGGTCTTCCGCAGCCACGGAACCGAGTTTGCCAGAGAGCCGTGGGAATTCGGAGCTTTGGGGGAACCGTACTACGATGCGCTGAAAAAGATGTGTGAAGAGAGATACCGTCTGCTGCCGTATCTGTATTCGGCGGCGTGGCAGGTATACAAGGAAGACCGGACAATGCTGCGCCTGCTGGCCTTTGATTTCCCGGAGGACAGAACGGCCTGTGAGCTGAAGGACGAATATCTGCTTGGTGATTCTCTTCTGGTCTGCCCGGTGACGGAGCCGATGGAGGAAAACGGCAAAGCAGAGCGGGAGCGGAAGGAAACAGAAGATCCGAAAGCGGCAGATCCGTGCTTCCGGCGCAGGGTCTACCTTCCGGGAACGATTGGATGGTACGATTACTGGACGGGCAAAAGATATGAGGGCGGACAGTGGATCTTTTCGGATGCTCCCCTTGAGAAGTTTCCGCTGTTTGTGAAAGAGGGAACGCTTCTGCCGACGATGGAACCGAACGTGTGCACCCGCCGGATGGAAGGAATGCCTGTGACGGTAAAGATTTATCCGGGCAAAGACGGAACCGCTGTTCTGTATGAGGATGCCGGAGACGGCTACGGATATGAAACAGGAGAGTTCTGCGAGACCAGACTGGTATGGAACGAGCGGGAACAGAAGGTTTCCTGCGAGACCACCGGAGATCTCAGATGGAGAAAGGGGGACATCGGCTTTGAGATTGTGCGGGAGAGAAGGATCTGAAATGGAAAGGACAGAGAGAAAAAGAGAGAGCCGTCTGCTGAATAATGGCTGGAAATTTGTCTACGGATTCCGCGAAGCGGATGAGACCGGCGACTGGGAACAGTGGCCGGATGTCGGACTGCCGCATTCGTTCGGAATTCCGTATTTTATGGAAAACGAATTTTATGTGGGATACGGGTGCTACCGAAGAGAACTGCAGCTTTCCGCAGAAGATCTGAAAAAACGGCTGCTTCTGGAGTTTCACGGTGTGTTTCAGTGTGCAGAAGTCTTTCTGAATCAGATGCCGGTCGGGGAGCACAGAGGAGGATACACCTCGTTTGTCATTGATCTGACCGGAATGTGCAGAGAGGGTCTCAATGAACTGTTTATCCGTGTGAACAATGAATGGGATGCACAGCTTGCGCCGCGGGCGGGTGAGCATCAGTTCAACGGCGGGATCTATCGCGATGTATCCCTGATTCTGACGGATCCGGTCTGTGTGGACTGGATGGGAACCTTTGTATGGACCAGACAGCTGGAACCGGATGCTGCACGGCTGGAAGCGCAGGTGACGATCCATGTTCCGGAATCGGAAGAAAAGAAAAAGCGTTCTCTCCGTCTGGTCAACAGGATTTCTCTGGATGGAAAGACGGTGGCTGAGAGGGAGCATGCTCTGGAAAACGGCTGCTCACAGACCGTGCCCATGGAGTTTTTGTTGGAGGAACCAAGACTCTGGTCGCCGGAAGATCCGGTGAGATACCGGATGACGAGTGAACTGTATGACGGAACAGAGAAAAAAGATGTTTATGACACAGATTTCGGAATCCGTACGATGCGGTTTGACAAGGATACGGGATTTTATCTGAACGGAAAACCGTATAAGATCTGGGGAGCCAACGTACATCAGGATCATGCCGGATGGGCGGACGCAGTGACACGGGCAGGAATCACAAGAGATATTCAGAGGATCAAGGACTGCGGCATGAATTTTATCCGGGGATCCCATTATCCGCATCATCCGTTTTTTGCCGAGGAGTGTGACAGAATCGGTGTACTCTTCTGGTCAGAACTCTGTTTCTGGGGAACCGGGGGACTCAAGCAGGAGGGCTACTGGACAAGCAGCGCCTATCCGGTACGGGAAGAAGACCAGAAGCCTTTTGAGGAAAGCTGCAAAAGGGCGCTGGAGGAAATGATTCTGGTCAACCGGAACCATCCGTCGATTATTATATGGAGCGTCTGCAACGAACCGTTTTTCAGCGACGAAGAGGTGCTGCCGAAAGCCAGAAAACTGGTAAAACAGCTGGTGGAACAGGTGCATGTGCTGGATCCTTCCAGAAAGGCGGCCGTGGGAGGCGCGCAGAGAGGCGGTTTTGATGTTCTGGGAGATGTGGCAGGATACAATGGAGACGGGGCAAGTCTGTATCAGGATCCCGGATTTCCGAGTTTTGTGTCCGAGTACGGAAGTCAGGTTTCCTTCCGTCCCGGTCCGTTTTCCGCTAATTTTCATGACGGAGTGGAGGTGGAAGACCCGAAGTGGCGCTCAGGAAAGGCGCTGTGGTGTGCCTTTCATCACGGAAGTATTCTGGGCAATATGGGAGCCATGGGAATGGTCGACTATTACCGGCTTCCGTTGAACGCCTGGTACTGGTATCGACAGGAACTTCTGGGAATCCCGGCGCCGGAACCGTCGGTCAGAGGAATTCCGGACCATCTGCAGCTGACTGCCGACCGGGAGGAGTTTTTGGCCGACGGGCAGGAGGATGTATGGCTTTGTGTCACAACGGAAGACCGCCAGGGCAGACGGGTGGACTGCGACCGGGACGTAACGCTGGAAGTCGTGGAGGGCGACGGAATTTTTCCGACGGGAAAGAGTATCACTTTTTCTACGGAAACCAACAGTTTTCTGGACGGGCAGGCTGCCATTGAGTTCCGAAGCTATTATGGCGGCATCAATCGGATTGAAGCGAGATCAGAAGGAATGGAACCGGTGCGGATTCAGGTGACAGCGGTGGGAGAAAAAAGGAACCGGACACTGGTGCCGATGGAGCGCCCTCCGTATCTGACGCCGGCTCCTGTTGCAGAGGAATATTACGATCTGGCCAATGCCCGTCCGGTGTTTGCAAGCAGTGCAAAGCCGGGGCATGAGCCGAGTCAGGTGACAGATACGGGAAGCGGCTGCTGGATTCCCAGGGAAGAGGAAAATGCGTGGATCTGTCTCGACCTGGAAGGAGAGAAGGAGATTACCGGTGTTGAGGCTGTGTTTGCGGGAAGAACAGGAGAAGAGACTGTGACGGTCTGGGTTTCCTCCGACGGTGAAACATACGAGCCGATGACTCTCGCGTGGAAAGAACCGCTGTATCAGAGGATGGAGACGAAAAAAATACGGTTTGTAAAGCTTTTCTGGAACAGGGAAATGCAGGGAGTCCGTTTCCTCAGAGTATGGGCGGTCAGATAACGGAACAACGGATGTCTGCAGTCAGAAAGCAGGAGAAGGTACAGAAAGGAACTGTGATATGAAAGAACGATTGGACTGGGAAAACCAGCGGGTCACACAGAAAAACAGGGAGCCGATGCACAGTCCCTGGGGAGCGTGGGAATCCGCAGAGGAAGCTGCCAAAGGGGAAAGAGGAAGTTCGGGCAATGTGCTGAGTCTGGACGGAACCTGGAAGTTTCATCTGGCGGCCGGACCTGACTGTGTGCCGGAGGAATTTTATAAAGAAGAATATGATGTTTCAGCGTGGGATAACATAAAAGTTCCCGGAAACTGGGAGACGCAGGGATACAGTTATCCTGTTTATACCAATTATGTCTATCCCATGGGCAGGGCGGATGAAGAACGATATACGATCTGTGCCAGCAGGAAAACGGGAAAGAGAGAGATGAATCCTCCGTTTGTGACCGGTGATAATCCTACGGGATGTTATGTGACGGAGGCAGAGCTGCCTGCGGCGTGGGACGGAAAAAGTATTTATCTGAGTTTTGAAGGTGTGGAATCCTGTTTCTATCTCTGGGTCAACGGAATCCTGGCAGGATACTCCCAGGACAGCAAGCTTCCGGCGGAATTTGAAATCACGGAACTGGTACATCCCGGAAAAAACAGGATTGCGCTTCAGGTGATGCGGTTCTGCGACGGAAGTTATCTGGAAGACCAGGATTACTGGTCGTTGTCCGGAATTTTCCGTCCGGTGGCTCTTTATGCAAAGCCGAAGATTCATATCAGAGACTGGAAGGTATTTGCGCTTCCGGATGAAGTGTTGAAAGACGGTCAGGTGACAGCCTGGTGCTATGTGAACCGGGAAGACGGCTATGCGGATACTTCTGTGGAAATGGAACTCCTGGACCCGGAGGGAAGGAGCCTGTGCAGAGTGCAGAGTCCTGTGGGAGGACAGGCCAGCATGTATGACAGAAGCCGTTTTCCGATGGAAACGGGTGCCGCCTTTTTTCAGATCGATGTGAAGGAGATTCTTCTGTGGTCGGATGAGACGCCGCACCTGTATACGCTGGTATTCACACTGAAAAATGAGGCAGGCGAAGCTGTGGATTTTGAACGCCAGAACATCGGTTTTCGAACGGTTGCAATCGGAGAGGACGGAGTGCTGCGGGTAAACAAAAAGCGTCTCATTGTGCGTGGGGTTAACCGTCATGAACATCATGCGGAGTATGGAAGAGCAATCCCGAAAGAATGGATGGAGAAGGAAATCCGTGTGCTGAAGCAGCTGAATTTCAATGCGGTCAGAACGTGTCATTATCCCAACGATCCCAGATGGTATGAGCTGTGCGACCGGTATGGAATTTATCTCGTGGATGAGATCAACATAGAGACACATGGGATTGAAAGAACGCTGTCCACGGATCCTGAGTGGGCCGGAGCGTATCTGGAACGGGCTGTCAGAACAGTACTGCGCGATAAGAATCATCCGTCGATTCTGATCTGGTCGCTGGGAAATGAGTCGGGATCCGGAGCAAATCAGGCGGCTATGGCCGGATGGATCCGGTATTATGATCCGTTCCGTCCGATTCAGTATGAGAGCGGCGATCCGTCATCACTGATCAGCGATATCCGTGTTCCGATGTATCCGGATCTGAAATGGGCAGCTAGGGAGGTACAGGATCCTGCGGACCGCCGTCCGATGATCATGTGTGAATATGCCTATGCCAAGGGAAACAGCAACGGAAATGTCTGGAAATTCTGGGAATGTGTCAGAAATTACCCCAGATTTCAGGGGGGATTTGTCTGGGCGCTGACGGACAAGACCCTGATCTATCGGGATGAGACAGGAGAACCACACTGGGGATATGGAGGAGATTTTAACGAAAACGTGGTGGATTCCACCCCGGATATGTGTCTGGATGGAATTCTGACCCCGGATCTGGAACCGCATCCGGGTGCTCTGGAACTGAAAATTCAGCAGTCTCCGATTGAGATACGTCAAAAGCCGGGGCGTCCGGAAGAGATCACGCTTGTCAACGGGTTCTGCTGGAAAAATATGGAAGAATATCAGCTTCTCTGGAGGGTGGAAAAGAACGGAAGTTCCATACAGAGCGGATGTGTGGAGAACCTGGAAGCGGAACCGGATCAGGAAACAGAACTTCGGCTTCCGCTGGAAACGGAAACCATGGATCCGGATTCCGATTATACCTTGAATCTTTCTGTGGTGCTCAAAGAAGATCAGTGGTGGGCACCAAAAGGATACCCTGTGTTCTGGAAGCAGTTTGTGCTTCAGAAAAAGCGTACAAAGAAACAGGAGAAGAGCGGAGGAAGTCTGAAAACCTCCGTTCTGGGAGACGTAATAAAGATGGAAGACGGGGAAACGGCCGTTGTCTTTGACACAAAGGCCGGGCGGATCACCGAATGGACCGTCAGAGGAAAACAGCTGCTGATGTCCGGGCCGGAGGAAACGTTTTACCGTGCACCGACGGGAATTGACCGCGCCTGCGGCGGTGTGGCGTCTTCCTATGCGGATGCATGGAAAGAAGCAGGGCTGGATCAGCTGAAAGGAACCACCGAGACGGTAAAAACGGAAATCGGAGAAAAAAGTGTCCGGATTACGGTAAGGAGAACCTGGGAATCCGGAACCGGAAGAGAAAAGATCTGTACAGATCTTCACTATACGTTTGAGAGCGGAGGAAAGATCCAGGTGCGCATGGACACCAGCGTGCCGGAAGGATATCCCTGTCTGCCGAGAATCGGGACGGAACTGCAGGTTCCGAAGGAGTTCTGTGAGGTGAACTGGTATGGACGGGGAAAGACGGAAACGTATCCGGACCGGAAGATGAGTGTTCCCATCGGTGCTTACCGGGAACAGGTAGATGAGCAGGAATGCCCGTATCTCGTACCGGGCGAGTGGGGCGGTCATGAGGATACGGAATGGATGGAACTGAGAGATCAGGCAGGCTGCGGCATCAGAATTCAGGCAGAGACGCCGTTTCATTTTGACGCACACAGAAACAGTATCCGGGAGTATGAGCAGGCGGCCCACTGGCATGAACTGCCCGAAGGGGACAGAATCTGGCTTCATATTGACGGAATCTTTGCCGGACTTGGCGGAGATACCGGATGGTTTCAGACCATTCATCCGGAATATCAGATCGGAGCAGGAGAATATACGATGAGCTATCGGATGGAACCGGTGTGATTTTGTCTTTCTGAGGGGGGAGACAAAGCGGGAAAACGGGAGAAGGAGGAAGCAAAAAGATGTTTGAAGCAACGTTTGAATCACTCAGAGAGTTTGAGTGTCCCGAATGGTTCCGGAACGCGAAGCTTGGAATCTGGAGTCACTGGGGGCCGCAGAGTGTACCGATGTTCGGAGACTGGTACGCGAGGAACATGTATGTTCAGGGAAGCCCACAGTACAATTATCACGTCCGGACCTACGGCCATCCGTCCAGATTCGGATACAAGGATGTCTGTGCACTCTGGAAGGCGGAAAATTTCCGTCCGGAAGAACTGATGGAGCTGTATTACAATGCGGGAGCACGGTATTTTGTGGCGCAGGCCACCCATCACGACAACTTTTTCAACTATGATTCCGGAATCAACCGGTTCAATTCCGTGAAGGTGGGACCGCACAAAGATATCTGTGCTCTGTGGGAGCAGGCTGCCAGAAAGTATGGAATGCGGTTCGGACTGACAGAGCATCTGGGAGCCTCCTTTTCCTGGTGGAACACGAACAAGGGAGCGGACTCATACGGGCCGTACAAGGGAGTTCCGTATGACGGCAACGATCCGGAGTACAACGATTTCTATCATGAGAACCAGGAACATGTGATTCCGGGAAAAAACGGTGAGATGGCCCAGTGGCTGACCGGAAACAGAAACTTTCAGAACTACTGGCTGAAATCTGTAAAAGAAATGATCGATACGTTCCATCCGGATCTTCTGTATTCGGACAGCGGACTTCCGTTTGAGGAGGAAGGCTATCAGCCGGGGCTGGATGCGGTCAGCTATCTGTACAACGACTCGATTGCGCGTCATGGAAGAAACGAGGCGGTGTATCAGCAGAAGTCAAGAAACGAGGAAATTTACCGGGTCGGTGTGCTGGATATTGAAAAGAGTCAGCTGCCGGGGATTATGGAGAGAACGTGGCAGACAGATACATGCATCGGAAACTGGTTCTACGACGTGCAGCAGAAGTACAAACAGCCGGGCCATATCATAGAAATGCTGGTGGACATTATTGCAAAGAACGGGGTCATGCTGCTGAATATCCTGCAGAGGCCGGACGGAAGCATCGATGAGGAGGCAAGATATATTCTGGAGGAGATGGCTGCGTGGTACCGTGTCTGCGGGGAAGGCGTTTACGGGACAAGGCCGTTCCGGGTATTCGGGGAAGGAGAGGCAAGAGTTCTGATCGACGGCTTCCGGGAAGACCGGACGGAGTGGACTCCTTCCGACTGGAGATTTACCAGAAAAGGGAACACACTGTATGCCTTCCTGATGAAAGTGCCGGAGAACCGCGTGGCTGTGCTCAAGTCACTGACGCAGGAGGAGAAGGTAAAGAGTGTCCGCCTGCTGGGCGCCGGAGATATGGAATACAGCCAGAACTACGGAGTATTGACGGTAAAACTTCCGGAGACACTGCCTACCGGGTATGTCAACTGTCTGGCGATTGAACTGTAACAGAAATTTATTCATTTTGTGGATCTTCCCAGAGAACTTCAGGAAGAACTGATCGCAAGATTTTCCTGATGGTAAGGATCCTGTCGACTGGCAGGATCCTTTTTTCTGGTACAGGGGTTCATCAATATTACCACAAAATTCTGAAAATTTCTGTCAGGTTGCCGGGATGTATTTTGGAACAGAAACAGATATAATCTTCTCTGGAAGAAAGAATAACGGATTTTATGCAGGGAAAGAACTGGAAATGAGAGGACAGAAAATGAAAGTAAATGAACTGCTGGATGAGCAGGCGGCAGATCTCTGGGATTCGGGAAAAACGGCCGGAAGCAGAAATTTTGGAATTCTTTATCAGGGAAAGCCTCTGACGTCACGTCAGCGGATTTTCTGGAAAGTCTGTGTCTGGGATCGTGACGGGAGAGTATCACAGTGGAGTGAGGCATCCTGCTGGGAAATGGGGCTTCTGGAGGAGAAAGACTGGACAGCCCGATGGATCGGGCAGGGAAGTGTCAGACCTGAGGAAAAGTCCCATGCCCCTGTGTTCCGGAAAACGTTTCAGGCGGAGAGCCGGGAGTTTTCGGAAAGAGCCAGAATTTATCTGTGCGGCCTCGGACTGTTCCGGATGCTGGTAAACGGCCGAGAGGTTTCGGATTCTTTTTTTGATCCGGGGGAAAGTCATGCAGGGAAAACGGTTTATTATGTGACTTTTGACCTTCAGCCGTTTTTGTGTGCAGGGGAAAATACAGTGGAAATCTGGCTTGGAAACGGTCAGTATACCGGTTTTCTTCAGAATCCGGTTATGGCCATGCCCGACTGCAGTGAACTTCCGGAACATCGGTATCAGAAGAACGACGGGCTGGTTGCCGATGGAAGGATCTGTGGAGAAAAAAAGGTGATTGCCCAGATAGAACTGGAAGGTAAAGACGGTGTCCGCAGATGTCTGGGAACGGATGAGACCTGGCAGTGGAGCAAAAGCCCCTGTGTGTTTCAGAATTGGTATGGCGGAGAGGATTACGATTCTGTGGAGTATGAAACCTGCTGGAAGCCGTCATCTGCCGCAGAGGCCCCGGGAGGAAGTCTGACCGCGAGGGAATTTCCGCCGATCAGAGTGCGGGAATTGCTGGAGCCGGAGAACATCCGTCCGCTGAAAAACGGAAACTGGCTGGTGGATTTCGGAAAAAACGGAGCAGGGGTTCCGGAAATTATCCTGCATGGTACCACAGAAGAACAGAGAGGAACCTGGATCCGTATGTATCCCGCAGAACTCCTGAGGGAGGATGGAGAAGGCGTGGATCAGGCTTCCTGCACGCAGAGCTGGAATGAAAAGTATCACTGCAGTATCCGGGATTCTTACAGGATTGCAGGAAGGGGCGAAGAATCCTGGCATCCGTTTTTCTGCTATCATGGATTTCAGTATTTGGAAGTGGAGGGATTTCCGGGAATACCACAAAAGGAAAATTTCCGTTACCGGAGAATCTGCACGGACAATGAAAAGACAGGATGTCAACACTCCCGGAATACTGGAACTATGACGAACTCTGGTATGGAATGGCGCGCAGCAGGAACCATGCGATGATGGGACATGTAAAAGAATGGATCATGAATTATCTTCTGGGAATCCGGCCGCTGGAACCCGGATATTCCAGAATTCTGATTCAGCCGTTTTTCCCGGAATCCATCAGATGGATGGAAGGAAAAATCCGATGTCCTTACGGGGAAATCAGACTCTCATGTCAGACAGAGAAGAAGGAAGAAAAAAGAGTAGTGACACTGAAAGCGGAACTTCCTGTGGGGATCCGTGCAGTTTTTATGGAACCGTATTTTGAGGGAAAATGCAGCGATGGAAAGCGAATTCTGAAAGAAACAGGTTCCGGAATATGGGAATTTCAATTTCAGGAGGAAAAGGAAGATGGAACAGAGAAAACAGATCAAACCTGGACTTTTCGGTCTCCAGGTGTCTGCGGACAGCCGGAGAGGTGAATTTGATATTAAAAATGAAGTTCTTCTGCAGAAAAATACGCCGATCGATTATTTGTTTTTCGGGGATTCGATAACACACTTCTGGGAGCTGAACGCATATTTTCACAGACAGGGACAGCATATCATCAATCGTGGAATTGGAGGAGACAATACCGTGTACGCAGCCAGGCGGTTCGAGGCGGATGTCATTCAGCTGAAACCGAAGCTGTGCATCTGTATGATCGGCGTCAATGATGCCTGGGATCTGGAGTATGATCCGTGGAGCAGAACGGAAGGAAAAAGCATCGAGGAAGTGTTGGAACGTGCGCTTGAGAATTATCGTTTTATGATGCAGAAGGCGAAGGAACATGAGATCCGGATGGCAGTCTGTTCGGTTCTGCCCACCAATATGGACTTTACTAACCATGAACAGGAGCGGGAAGAGTATATTGTGAGACTGAACAGCCGTCTGAAAGAAATGTGCCGGGAATTTGATTTCCTGTATGTGGATTATCATTCCGGCATGGTACAGGAAAACGGAAAGACAATTCTGGACGGAATTACATGTGAAGGTCTTCATCCGAACGTAAAGGGATACGATATCATGGCCGGGATCTTAGCGGATACACTGGCGGAAAATGGGTATGAGATCTGAAAAAATTATGAGATGAGACGAAATGACAGAAACGGAGGAGAAACTATGTCAGGATACTTGTTTGCACATTTTATCGGAGAGCATAAGGACGGAGAGCAGATTTACTTTTCCGTGATCCGTTTCTGGTGCGTGATCCGGGAAAGAAAAAATTCTATCTGATTGCCACAGATCTGAGAATTGAATCCGGCTGCGGCTGGGAGAAAGCACAGTATGAAGGGAGCAGAGATCTGATTGTATGGGAGTCGGAGGATCTGGTTCACTGGAGTGAGGAACGTGCCTGTACGGTTGGAATTCCGGAAGCAGGCTGTGTCTGGGCGCCGGAGGCAGTTTATGACAGCGGGAAAGAAGAATTTCTGGTATTCTGGGCTTCTATGGTAAAAGCTCCTGCGGATGAGGAAGCGAAACAGAGAATCTATGCGTCGTGGACAAAAGATTTCCGCCAGTTTTCCGAGCCGTTTGTCTACATGGAACGGGAACAGCATGTGATTGACAGTACGATTGTGGAGAATCAGGGACGGTACTACCGTTTTACCAAGGATGAGACAAATAAATGCATTATCCTGGAGGAGAGCGAATCTCTGACGGGGACCTTCCGGCAGATTCCATCCGAAACACTGTCCGGCCTGCTGGGAGTGGAAGGCCCGGAGTGTTACCTGCTTCCGGACGGAAACACCTGGTGTCTGATTGTGGATCAGTTTGCGGAAGAGAAAGGGTATCTTCCGGTTTTTACGAAGGATCTGGGCAGCGGCGTGCTGGAAATTGCGCAGGAAGGTTCCTACGACCTTGGAACCACAAAGAAGCGGCATGGAGGAGTGCTGGTTCTGGAAGATGAAGAATACGAACGGCTGGAGCGGTATTTTGACAGAGAGTATCCGGTGATTGAGGGACTTTATGCGGATCCCGATCTTATCTCTGTCAATGGAACATGGTATCTGTATCCGACCACGGATGGTTTTAAGGACTGGTCCGGATCGAAGTTCTCCGTATTTTCCTCAGACGATGGAAAGAAATTCACCTGTGCGGCTCAGGTGCTGGATTTTGCGCAGGGACAGGTACCGTGGGCGGTCGGAAGTGCCTGGTCACCATGTGTGGCTCAGAAAAACGGAAAATTTTACTTCTATTTCTGCGGAAAGAGAGAAGACGGAATTTCCTGTATCGGAGCCGCAGTTGCGGATCACCCGGAGGGACCGTTCACTGCAATGCCGGAGCCGATGCTTACGATAGAAATGGTTCGGGAACTTGGAGTTGAAATGTCACAGGTCATCGATCCGTCGGTATATGAGGAGGATGGACAGTATTATCTGCTGTTCGGAAACGGGGAAGCTGCGGTTGTGAAACTGGCAGAGGATATGGTACACATTCTTCCGGAAACCATGAAACATCTGGAGGGTCTCTATGATTTCCGGGAAGCGGTAACTGTGCTGAAACGGAACGGACTTTATCACTTTACCTGGTCCTGTGATGATACGGGAAGTGAAAATTACCATGTGAATTATGGGACATCAGACAATCTTTACGGACCGGTTTCTTTTGAAAAGGTGATTCTTGAGAAAGATAAAAGGAAAGGTGTGCTCGGAACAGGGCATCACAGTATCTGCAAAGTTCCGGACCGGAATGAGTACGTGATTGCCTATCACCGGTTCGGCACACCGCTGGAACAGTATCCGGAAGGAAAGGGATGGCACAGAGAAATCTGCACGGCACCTCTGGAGTTTGATGCGGACGGAAAAATGAGAAAAGTGATTGTGTAAAAACAGAAGATCCCCGGGAAAGCGAAAGGTCGTACTGCTTCCCCGGGGATTTTCCGGTATGCGGAAAATCGTTGTCAGTAATGCAGAAATACACGAATCAGTATTGCCGCCAGAAGAATCTGTACGGTTCCCACAGCAAGTCCGTAGCAGAGGGCTTTCGGTCCTTCTGCTGCCAGATCTCTGAATTTTACCCGCATACCGATGGCTGCCAGAGCGATGATTTCAAACTGTCCGCTGATTGTGTGAGCGAGATCCGAAAGAGATTCCGGAATCAGACCAATCGTGTAAAGAACAGCCATCAGGAAAAAGCCGATGATAAACCATGGAATGCCGGTTCGTACAGCATTGTTCCCGGACGGAGTGCGATCAAAAAGTTTTCCTTCTTCAGTGGCGTTCATTCGGGAAAAAGCAAGAGCAACAAAAACGATAAAAACAATCCGAAGAATTTTGAAAATGGTTGCACCGGCGATATATTCCTGACCAATCAGATCGGCAGAAGCGATCACCTGTCCGATGGACTGCAGGACGCCGCCTGTCATTGCGGTGGTCGGGAGCATTTCATGATGATACAGAATCTGGGTGACAAGCGGAAGCAGAACCATCAGGATAGTGCCTGTAAGATTTACGATGGTGACAGAGATTCCTTTTTCTTTTGCATCAGCTTTCAGAACAGGGGAAACCGTGGCAATGGCACTGGATCCGCAGACGGCATTTCCGGCGGACATCAGAAGGGAAAATTTTCGACTGAATTTCATCCGACGGCCGATCAGGTAAGCTGCGGCAATGGTTCCTGTCATCTGAAAAGCGATAAACAGAAGACCGCCAAGGCCCAGAGAAAAAATATCTTTCAGCATAAGTGTGGCACCGGTCAGGACAATGGAGTATTCCAGAAGATTCCGTTCGGAAAAGGAAGTGCCTGCATTCAGATATGCATGGTTCAGAAAGGTATTGCCGCACAGAATGCCAAGGCCGATGGCAAAAACGGCGGCTCCGACTGTCGGAAAAAAACGGGCGGCTGGTGCTGACAGATAAGGGAAAAGAACTGTATGAACTGACACGGAGACTGCATACGATGGACCGGCAGATTGCATTCCGAATGAGACAGGAATCGGAGGTTCCGATTCGTTTCGGTGTGACGCGTTCCATCAATGAAGGGGTGATGCCTCTGATTGCCGGAGATCTTCTGGACCATTATCCGGACCGTCCGGTAGAAATGACAGTAAATAATACAAGAACACTGCTTGAACTTCTGGAAGACGGGATTGTTGATTTTGCATTGATCGAAGGGAATTTTGAGCATGGAAAATATGAGTGCAGAGCGTGGATGGATGCAGAGTTTCTGGGATTCTGCGGAAAAAAAGGAAAGTACAGCAGGATGACGGGACTGAGCCAGGCATTTCAGGCACCGCTGCTGCTGCGCGAGCCGGGAAGCGGGACCAGAGATATTCTGGAAAGTGTGTTGTCTGCCAGAGGATTTGAACTCAGTAACTTTCAGAAAATCAGTCAGTTTGAAAGCATTCCTGTGATATTGGAACTTGTGAAGCAGGACAGAGGTATTACCTTTGCTTATCGGGTAGCGGTCAGAAAAGAACTGGAGCGGGAGGAAATTGAGCCTCTGCCGGAACATGTCCTGTATCTGAAACGCCAGTTCTGGTTTGTAACACTTCCATCCTCACCGTTTGCAGAAGATTTTCTGGAACTGTTTGATTTTTTCAGAAAAACAGTCCGGAAGAGAATTCCGGACTGAAGGGAACTTTTTTTGATGAGAAACAGAGACATATCAGTTTTCTCCCTGTTTCCTCCATTCTCTTGCGGACATCCCGTAATACTGGCGGAAAGCTGCCGAAAAATGTTCTACGGAAGAATAGCCGAGCTGGATGGAAATATCGGTGATCGTATGGGAGGGATTCTTCAGCAACAGCCGGGCTGCCGCCATTTTGGCTTCAAATTTTTTCTGGAGAAATGTCTTTCCGTAATGCTTCTGAAGCAGGCGCTCCGTCTGCCTCTGACTTAAGCCAAGACGGGAAGAAAGCTGTTCCAGCGTAAGATCCCGGTATTCATACAGAAAACATTCTTCGATAATCAGGTAGTTGCGGTCCGCCAGAGAGGATTCCGGTGAAGTTTCCTGGTTTCTCGGCATCTCCAGATTCCGGACCGTGAAAACAAGCAGCTGGCAGAGAAGAGCTTCCAGTACCGTGCGGCAGCCGATCTGCCTGTGTTCCAGCTCAGAAAACAACGCTTCCATCAGAGGTCTGAGATTCTGTCTGTCCTGTCCCAGAAACTGTTCTGTCCGGAAAAAGCGATTCAGAAAATCCGGATTCTGTTCCTGGATCAGAGGACGGTTTCTGGAGTCAAACTTCAGGTAGACACAATATTCCACCATGGGATCTTCCGGATCCGGAAGCTGCGAATGTTCCACATGAGGGCCGGTGATAAAGAGTGTGGAAGGACGTACCTGGTACGGCACATGGTTCAGGGTGACGGTACCTTTTCCGGCGGAAATATAGTGGATTTCCCAGCTGTTGCTGCTGTGGCTGTGACTGGGGAAAGAACGGCGCAGTGGTTCAAAGGAGAATTTCAGCGCGTGGCACCGTACATTGCCGATGGAAAAGGAAAGGTCAATTTTGTCGTAGAATTTTCCCGTGGTAATCTGTGTCTGTTTCATAAGTCAGCCTTTCTGTTGTTTCTGTCTGTTTATTATAAAGGGTCCCGGAGGTTTCTTCAACTGAAAGATTACGACTTTCGATGATCCGACATCAATCCTCTGCTTTTGTCGCTGTCCTCTCTTATTCCGTGCGGAAAGACTGCTATAATAAAGACATAGGAAGGAACGATTCGCAAGAGAGTCAGAGAATAAGGAGGAATGATAAAATGGCAGTCAGAATGCTTCCCAAAACAATGGTAGGTGCGACGCTTCCGGGCAACAGCACGGTAGAGATGAAGGAATTTGAAATTCCGAAACCGGGTCCGGGAGAGGTGCTGATCCAGACAAAGGCAACCACTATCTGCGGCAGCGATATCCGTTGTATTTACAGAGAACACACAGGAAAAGGAGCAGAAGGTTATATTCCCGGTATGGTAGCCGGCCATGAGCCATGCGGAGTTATCGTGGAAGAAGGAGAAGGACTGAGACGATTCAAAAAAGGAGATCGCGTCATTGTGTACCATATTTCCGGATGCGGTGTCTGCAATGATTGCCGCAGAGGATATTATATTTCCTGTAAAAGCCGTTTCCGCAGAGCCTACGGATGGCAGAGAAACGGAGGAATGGCGCCGTATATTCTGGCAGAGGAGAAGGATCTGATTGCACTTCCCGATGAACTGACCTACAAAGACGGCGCACAGGTAGCCTGCGGCTTCGGTACCGTTTATGAAGCAATTGAAAAAATCGGCATCTGCGGAAATGATGCTGTTCTGGTTACAGGACTTGGTCCGGTAGGTCTGGCAGCGCTGATGCTGGCAAAGGCGATGGGAGCAAACAAACTGATCGGTGTGGAGATGAATGACTACCGGATTGATCTGGCAAAGAAACTCGGACTTGTCGATCATGTATTCCGTCCTGGTGAGGATACCCTGGAACAGATCCTTAACGTGACCAATGGAAAAGGTGTAGAGCGTGCGATCGATGCAAGCGCCAATGATGCGGGACGTCAGCTGGCCATCCGTGCGACCAGAGAATGGGGAAAAATCGCATTTGTCGGAGAGGGAGGAACCTGTACCTTCATGCCGAGCCCTGATATCATTCACGGACAGAAGACCATCTACGGTTCCTGGGTGACCAGTCTGTGGCGTATGGAAGAACTGGTGGAGCGTCTGGTCAGATGGAACATTCATCCGGAAGATCTGATTACGCATGAATTTCCGATCGAGAAAGCCGGTGAAGCTTATCAGTTGATGGCAAAAGGAAACTGCGGTAAGGTTGCGGTTGTATTTGATCAGGACTGAAGCCGGAACGGGGCCGGCAGAAGAAATGCAGAAATTATCTGACGGTTCCCGGGATCAGAATAAATTGGAAAGGGTGGCAGAACATGGAAACGGAAAAGAAAAACGTGATTCCGGAAGCGGTGGATCCCGCACAGGTGCCGAAACATACGCTGTATACGGGATGTGAGATTCCGGCGGTCGGAATCGGAACCTTTGGCTCCGACAAATACAGCGCAGCAGAAATCGCGGAAGCTGTATACGGTGCAGTGCGCGGCGGATACCGGCTGATTGACTGCGCAAGCGTTTATCAGAATGAAAAAGAGATCGGCGGTGCGCTTACACGGCTGTTTGAAGAAGGAAGTGTAACAAGAGAGGAACTTTTTATCACAGGAAAAGTATGGAACGATATGCACGGAGAAGGTATGGTAGAGCGTTCCTGCCGTCAGAGCCTGGAAGATCTCGGAGTTGATTATCTGGATCTGTATCTGGTGCACTGGCCGTTTCCGAATTACCATGCACCGGGCTGCGACGGGGATTCCAGAAATCCGGATTCCCGGCCGTTTTTTGCAGAGGAGTATATGCAGGTATGGAGACAGTGCGAACGCCTGGTGGAGCTTGGACTGGTCCGCCATATCGGAATGTCGAACATGACAATTCCGAAACTGGAGGCGGTTCTTCCGCAGTGCCGGATCCGGCCGGCAGCCATTGAGATGGAACTGCATCCCGGTTTCCAGCAGCCGGAACTGTTTGTGTATGTGCAGGAACATGGCATGGTACCGATCGGATACTGCCCGATCGGCTCTCCGTCCCGTCCGGAACGTGACAGGACGGCGGAAGATGTCGCTGACACGCAGATGCCGGAGATTGTGAAGATTGCAGAGGCGCACCAGGTGCATCCGGCCATTGTGTGCATCAAGTGGGCAGTGCAGAACGGACAGATTCCGATTCCGTTTTCCGTGAAGCCGGCGCAGTATCTGGAAAATCTCAGATGTGTGGTGACGGATCCGCTGACGGAAGAAGAAATGGAAATGATCCGCCGTGCGGATAAAAACTGCCGTCTGGTCAAAGGACAGGTCTTTCTGTGGCCGGGGGCTTCGGACTGGAAGGATCTGTGGGATGAAGACGGAACAATCTGCGGATGGGAGGAGAAAGGAACATGCTGAAAGGAATACCGAAACTTTTATCTCCGGAACTTCTGAAGGTTCTCTGTGAGATGGGACACAGTGACCGGCTGGTGATTGCAGACGGAAATTTTCCGTCTGAGAGTATTGGAAAGGATGCCAGGGTGATTCGCATGGATGGTCATGGAACTGTGGAAGTGCTGGAGGCAATTCTGCAGCTGTTTCCGCTGGATACCTATGTGGAGCATCCGGTTCAGCTGATGGAAGTGATGCCGGGGGATCCTGTGGAAACTCCGATCTGGGCAGAATACGCAGAGACCGTAAAGAAGTATGAGAAAAGAGGAACGACAGCAATCGGAACCATTGAGCGGTTTGCTTTTTATGAGGAAGCAAGAAAGGCGTACGCAGTCATCGCTACAGGAGAAACGGCGCTCTATGCCAATGTGATGCTACAAAAAGGAGTGGTGACGGAGTGAGCACGGAAACCTTTCGATGGGGGATTCTGGGTGCGGGACAGATCGCGGTGAAATTCTGTGATGCCGTAAAGAGCATTGCAGACTGTACTGTGGCGGCTGTGGGAAGCAAATCCTTTTCGCGGGCAGAAACATTTGCCCGCGAAAACGGGATCAGCCGCTGGTACGGGGACTATGAAGAACTGCTGAAAAAGGAAAGGCCGGATGCCGTTTATATCGCAGCGACTTCGAACGACCATTACCGGCTGACCATGATGGCACTGGATTACGAAATTCCGGTTTTATGTGAAAAAGCAATGTTTCAGAACAGCGGGCAGGCCTCCGTTGTTTTTGCGCGTTCGGAAAAAGAAAAAGTATTTGTCATGGAAGCGATGTGGAGCCGTTTTCTTCCGGCAGTACGGACTGCGGCAAAGTGGCTGGAACAGGGAAGAATCGGCAAAGTGACGGCGGCGGAAGCGGCGATCGGCTTTCTCGCTCCGTATGATCCGTCCAACCGGTATTTCAGTCCTGCACTCGGAGGGGGGTGCTGCGCTGGATCTGACCGTATATACGTTTGAACTTCTGACAGGCTTTTTCGGGAATGGATTCTGTTGTACGGATATCACCGTATATCCGTCGGAGACAGGGGTCGATGAGACGGAACATATTGTGCTGGAGTATCCGGAATTTCCGGCGGTGATGACCACAAGTCTCAGGGCGCCGCTGGAGGAACGGCTGGTACTCTGCGGAACGGCTGGAAGGATTGTGGTTCCGCGCCCGCATATGGCAGAGGAAGTCTTTCTTTTTGACGGCAGCGGAAATTGTGTGGAAACATACAGAGATACAGAAACAGTTAACGGATTTCAGTATGAAATCCGGGAAGTGATCGACTGTATCCGGGCGAGGCAGACACAGAGCAACGTGGTTCCGCACAGAGATACCAAGGCATGAGGGGCTGGCTTGGGTTCAGTGAGGCCAATGGAAAGTTTAAGGAGATTATTGATCTGTATAACAGTGTGAAGCCGCTTCCCAGAGGATATGCGGTGCAGTATTCGGATGAATGGTGTGATACCTGTGTGTCTGCTGCAGGAATCAAGGCGGGATGCAGTGAGCTGATCGGTAGGGAGTGCGGCGTTGAGGAGCATGTGAAGATTTTTAAAAAGCTGGGGATCTGGATTGAAGATGGTACTATTACACCGGAGCCTGGGTATGTGATTGTCTATAACTGGGATAAGGCAGCACAGCCGAATGACGGATACAGTGATCATATTGGTTTTGTGGAGAAGGTTTCCGGCGGAATGATTACTGCTATTGAAGGTAACCGGGGTGAAAAGGTTGCCAGAAGGGTGATTCCCCTGGGATGGGGATATATCCGTGGATATGCGGCTCCGCAGTATGAGAAGGCTGTGAATGGAAATGGTGGGAATCCTGGTACAGGAAAGAAGAGTGTGGAAGCTGTGGCGAAGGAAGTGCTTGCCGGAAAATGGGGGAACGGCGAGGACAGAAAGAAGAGACTGCAGGCTGCAGGGTATGATTATCCGGCAGTGCAGGCGAAGGTGAATGAGCTGGTGAAAAGTAGCAACAAAAAGAGTGTGGAAACTGTAGCAAAGGAAGTCATTGCCGGAAAGTGGGGGAACGGTGAGGACAGAAAGAAGAGACTGCAGGATGCGGGATATGATTATGGGGCAGTGCAGAGAAAAGTGAATGAGTTGATGAGATAGTAGGAAGCCTGCTGTTGTCTGTGGAGAAATCTGCGGATGATGGCAGGCTTGTTTTCATATATATATTCGCGAAAATTACAAGAGATGATGGGAAAAAGTGGGAGTTATCAATGCATAACATATGAAGACCAGAATTATTGTTATAATTGAAAAATTTTGATACAATCATTTCAAGCAAAAGATCTGTTGCAAACTTAATGGAAAGAAGGTGATCCTTTGATTGGACACGGTATAGATGTACATTACGAGAATAATCATATAAACACTGTATTATTTCCTGATAGAAGAAATATATGCTATCATGCTGGAAATATGCTGTTAGAAATGGCTAAAGAGGAAACTAGATATTTATTGATTGAAAAGTTAAAAAATATGATTCATAGTTTTCCAGATTATGCAACTTCTTTAAATGTTGAGAGTGTTACAAATGCGCTCAGGTGGCTGTATGGTACTGTTGAGTGCGAAGATTTACCTGTTGCAACGGAAATCTTCAGAAGCTGTTATTCTGAGATAATAAAGATGATACTGGAGGATGAAAGAGCTGTAATTGAGTGTAACTGTGTAGGAGATTTTTTAATGAAATGCTATCAAAAATTTAGCGAATGTATGGGGATTTTTTGGTTTGGAGTGGACTCATTAGCAAATGTGAATAGCAATATTGAAGATCCTTTATCTGAGGAAATGGTTGCATTGATAAAAAAAGATGCTGACAGGATGTATCCGGTTTTGGGAAAAAAATGCAGTAATCGGAGAGTGAAAAAAACAGAAGAATATGAAGTCAGAGAATGGACGACTTTTAATATAAAAATGCCTATACAGGTCTTGGAATTTGAATATTGCCGGATGAGAAAGACGGGGAATTTCCTAAAAAAATGTGCAAATTGTGAGAGGTACTTTATAGCGAAGAACAGGAAAATGATTTTCTGTGAAAATCCTTCTCCACAGAATTCAAATAGAAACTGTAAAGAAATAGGACCGCAAATACGGAGACAACAAAAGAGAAAAACAGATAAGGAAGAGAAACAGTATCATCGCGATTACACAAGTAAAGCAATGGCTGCAAAAAGGGCTCGCGATAAGGGAGAAAGCGATGATCACTTTTATGATGAAATGAGAAGGTTATCGGAAGCACATAAGGAAAGTAAGAAAGGAATTAAGGATAATGGATGAAAAACAAAGTAGTTTAAGTGATGAAGTTATTATTGAAATTGTACATAGCATAAAGGATATTGTTAGTGAACTTATAGACAGGGCATTTCCGAAAAAAGAAAATAAATAGGAGAAGCGAATGAAAAGATCAGAAATAGCAGAATTTATAGAATCAATGGAAGAGATTGGTGACAACTGGACGGAAGAACAGGTAGAAGATGTGTATGGGGATATGAGCCTTAAAGAAGCTCTGGCAGGCAGAAAGGCTAGTGTTGGAAGAATGATAGATATTATTGGAAAAATAATTAATAAGTAAAGATGATGATAATGAAAACCTGTTATCGTTTGTAGAGATATCTGCAAATGGTAGCAGGTTTTTTATGGGATAAATTTGTAGTGGTATATCTGAAAGGAATTGATGTTTGGATTGCAGTTTTTATGCAACGATTTCTTGTTGCTCTTGACAAAACCTTTTTTAGAGTTTAAAATTATAACAGTGTTATATAGCACTGTTATATAGGAGGTGTGCAAAATAAACGGAAATGGAACGACTTTAGAAAATATCCACCGGGCAGCGAAAGCGGAATTTTTAGAAAAAGGATATAAAGACGCTTCCCTGCGGAATATTGTGAAATCCGTGGGAATGACTACCGGAGCCTTTTACGGATATTACAAAAGTAAAGAAGAACTTTTTGAAGCCATCGTTGGTGAGCATTATGAATATATTCGCAACCGTTTTATAAAGGCACAGCAGGAGTTTGCCGAACTACCAGCTGCCAGACAGCCGGAAGTCATGAGTGAAATTTCGGGGCTTTGCATGGATGATATTCTCCATTATGCGTATGAGCATTTAGAGGAATGTAAACTGATCCTTGTCTGTTCGGAAGGAACAAAATTTGCCGGGCTAATTGATGAAATGGTGGAGATTGAAGTGGAAGGGACTCATGCCTATCAGGAGGTTTTAAGGAAGCTTGGAAGGCCCTCTCCGCATATCGATCCTTCGCTGGAGCATATTCTGATCACTGGAATGTTTCATACTTTTTTTGAATTGATCATCCACGAAATGCCGCTCAAAGATGCCGAAAACTACGTCAGAGAAATGCGCGCCTTTTATACGGCGGGATGGATGAAAATTATGGGGCAGTAATGCTTTATAATTTTTGTCTAGTAGTTAGCTATAACTAACCTAAATTTGGATATTGTAAGAACATAGACGTGTTCTCTTTATCATAAACACAAAGAAAAGGAGGAATTTTTTTGAAAAAACAATCCAATTTATCACGCCTGCTGGAAATTGCAGGCAGCCATAAGTACCTGACCTATGCTTCCTGGGTGCTTTCTGCCATCAGTGCCTTGATTGCTCTGGCGCCATTCTATTACATCTGGAAAATGATCAAGGAAGTACTGGAGGTGGCACCAGATTTTGGCCAGGCACAGAACCTGACCGGCAATGGCTGGATGGCAGTATTGTTTGCAGTCCTGGCGGTGCTTGTCTACATAGCCGGGCTTATGTGTTCCCATTTAGGGGCATTTCGTATTGCCACAAACCTGCGTATCCAGACCATGGAGCATATTGTTAAGCTCCCTCTTGGGTTTGCCGAGAGTTTTGGCAGCGGAAAACTGCGCAAGATTGTCAACGAATCCAGCGCAGCCACCGAAACCTATCTCGCCCATCAGCTTCCCGACAGAGCCAATGCCATTGCAACCCCCTGCGGTCTTTTGGTGCTGTTGTTCGTGTTTGACTGGAGACTGGGACTATTGAGCCTTGTTCCGGTTGTGCTGGGATTTCTGATCATGATGACAATGACCGGAAAGCAGATGCAGGAAAAGATGAAAGAATACCAGAATGCGCTGGATGATATGTCCAACGAAGCGGTAGAGTATGTCCGCGGTATTCCGGTGGTAAAAACCTTTGGCCAGACCATCTTTTCCTTTAAGAAATTTAAAGACTCCATCGACCGGTATAAAGTATGGGTGATTGCTTATACCAAGCAGCTTCGGGCACCGATGATGTTTTACACGGCAGCGATCAACGGAGTTTTTGCCACACTGATCGCCGGAGGACTGTTGCTTACACAAGACGGTGTGACTTCCGGTTTCTTACTGGATCTCATTTTCTATATCATTATTACGCCGGTTATTTCTGTTACACTGACACGCATCATGTTCCAAAGTGAAAACGCCATGATCGTCGACGACGCTTTACAGAGAATTGACAGCGTTTTGAATTTGAAGCCTCTGGAGGAAACGAAACATCCAAAGCATCCGCAAAACGCTTCCGTGGAACTGAAATCGGTTCATTTCAGCTATGATGGAGAACAAGAAGTATTAAAAGATATTTCACTGACCATTCCTGCAGGGCAGACGGTAGCTTTTGTAGGACCGTCCGGCGGTGGTAAGACAACCCTTGCCAACCTGATTTCCCGATTCTTTGATCCCCAGAGCGGAATGGTAAAAATCGGTGGTGTTAATGTGAAAGACATCCCGAAAGAGGAACTCATGAATACAGTGTCTTTTGTATTTCAGAACAGCCGCCTGATCAAGGCATCCATTCTGGAAAATGTGCGTATGGGAAAACCGGAAGCTACCCGTGAGGAAGTTCTAGCTGCCCTTCATCACGCCCAATGCGATGATATTCTGGAAAAACTCCCACAGGGTGTGGATACGGTCATCGGTACAAAGGGTGTCTATCTTTCCGGCGGCGAGCAGCAACGAATTGCCATTGCCCGTGTGATGCTGAAAAATGCTCCGATTATCATTCTGGATGAAGCCACTGCCTTTGCTGACCCGGATAACGAAAGCCGCGTACAGGCTGCTTTCTCAAAACTTTCCGAGGGAAAGACGGTGATTATGATTGCCCACAGGCTTTCTACCGTAACAAATGTGGATCAGATCTTTGTCATTCAGGACGGACGGGTTGCTGAGTGCGGAAACAGCCGTGAATTGCTTGCCAAAGACGGTATATTCAGCCGTATGTGGAAAAATTATCAGACTTCCGTGCAATGGAAGGTAACAAAGGAGGTGCAGTGATATGATCAAAAAACTGCAGAAAAAATATGCCCTGTCTGAACAGGGAGCAAAAGACCTGATCAAAGGCTGCCTGGCCTGTGTCCTTCAGAATCTGTCTTTTATGTTCCCAGTAGGACTTTTATATTACCTGGTCGGCGATCTGATGAACGGGGGTGTTCCCGGTGGGAAAATTCCATTTTATGTGGCAGGCTGCGTGGTGTGTATCGGCTTGATTCTGCTGACCACTTTCTTTCAATACAATGCGACCTATTTTGCCACTTACAAAGAAAGCGGTATCCGCCGCATTACCCTGGCAGAGCATCTGCGAAAAATCCCCCTTTCCTTTTTCGGGAAAAAGGATTTAGCCGATCTTACCAGTACCATTATGGCGGACTGCACCTTCCTGGAGCAGAGTTTTTCGCATTTTATCCCTGAGCTTGCGGGCTCGATCATTTCTACGGTTCTGATTTCCATCGGTCTGCTCTTTACAGACTGGAGAATGGCACTGGCTGCCTTATGGGTTCTGCCGGTTGCCTTTGCGATTGTGGGATTTTCCGCAAAGATTCAGGAAAATCTGAATCAGAAAGCCATGGATGTGAAGATGGCCTGTGCAGACGGGATACAGGAGTGTATTGAAACGGTCCGTGACCTGAAAGCGAACAATGCGGAACAGGTATATTTAAAAGGGCTGGAAAAGAAAATCCGTGCCGTGGAATATCGTTCCATTCTCAATGAATTTGGTCTTGCTGCTTTTGTGGTTTCCGCATCATTGGTTCTGAAGCTTGGTATTGCAACGGTTGCGCTGTTGGGAGCTGTTCTGCTCATACAAGGAAGTCTCTCCGTGCTTACATTCTTTATGTTCCTTCTGGTGGTATCCCGTTTGTATGACCCTCTGCAGGGCGCGCTCCAGAATCTTGCGGCAGTCATCAGTACACGAACCAACATTGCCCGTATGAATGAGATTCTCGATCATCCCATCCAGCAGGGCAGCGACAGGCTTTCCAATCAGGGGTATGATATTGTCTTTGACCATGTCGGATTTGCCTACAATACCGGAGAAACTGTATTGAAAGATGTCTCCTTTACGGCAAAGCAGGGAGAGGTTACGGCTTTGGTCGGACCATCCGGCGGCGGAAAAACAACCGTATCCCGGCTGGCTGCAAGGTTCTGGGATATTAACAGAGGAAAGATTACCGTGGGAGGTATGGATGTATCCCAGATTGACCCGGAAACACTGCTTTCTCTGTATTCCATCGTATTCCAGGATGTTACCCTGTTTGACAATACGATTCTGGAGAATATCCGAATCGGAAACAAAGACGCCACAGATGAACAGGTCATTGCTGCTGCGAAACTTGCTAATGTAGATGAATTTGCGGAAAAACTGCCGGATGGATGGCATACCAATATCGGAGAAAATGGCTGTGAACTATCCGGCGGAGAGCGTCAGCGTATTTCCATTGCCCGTGCATTTCTGAAAAATGCGCCGATCATTCTTTTAGATGAAGCTACTGCTTCCCTGGATGTGGAGAATGAAACCCTGATACAGACAGCCCTTTCCCGTCTGATCGCAGATAAAACCGTTCTGGTTATCGCCCACAGGATGCGTACCGTAGCCGGAGCAGATAAGATCGTTGTCCTTTCTGATGGCACCGTGGCAGAAGAAGGATCACCAAAGGATCTGGAAGAAAAAAATGGTGTGTATGCCCATATGGTAAAACTGCAGACAGAAAGCCAGAACTGGAAACTTGCGTGAAGAAGCCTCTGAAAAATATCTTATAGGAATTCAAAGAGCAATTTGAGTAGAAAAAGATTTTTAAATCTGTTAAAATAAATGAAAAAGAATTAGCGATAACTAACTCTAAAAGGGTGGGAATTATGAAAAAATATATTATCTCAATTTGTTGGATAATAGGAGCAATCATTTGGAGTATCATTGCGTGGACATATTTTTCCGAAAATAAGACAGGGCTGGCACTCGTTCAGATTATTATTGCTTTTTTGTTTTTTATTCATGGTATAAGAGGATGCATAAGTAAAAAATAAGAGTAATTGTTGGGGAGAATTCTATGAATCAATATACAATTAAAAAGAATTCATTACAGGAAACCTTGATCATTCCTTTGTATGCCCGATGGCTCTGTTCCCAGAAATTCCCCGGATTGTTTCAGGATGAAACAGCCGGGGAGTTGATTAAAAAAGTGGATTATGACTTTTCTGCATTAGAAAAACAATCGGAAAGTATCATGCATAGCTTTGGTGCATTGGAAGTAGCCATGCGCCAGAATGATCTTGCATGGGAGATACAGGACTATCTCTATCAACATCCAAACGCCGCAGTCATTAATCTTGGCTGCGGACTGGAGAACACCGGACGAGTGTGCGACAACGGTCAGTGCCATATCTGGAATATTGACCTGCCGGATGTGATCGCGCTGCGGAATCAATTGCTTCCTTCCGGAGAGCGGGAAGAAAATCTGGCATTTGATTTAACAGATTCGAATTGGATGAAAGCTATCCGGTTTAATCCTGAGGATGGTGCAGTGATGTTTGCCGCTGGTGTATTCTACTATTTTACTATAAACCAGATGAAGCAGTTTATTAAAACAACGGCAGAACATTTTCCGGGAGGACGTCTGGTTTTTGATGCAGCAGGCAAAACCGCTGTAAAACTAATGTTGAAAACCTGGGTAAAACAGGCGGGGATCAAGGATGTCGATGCATATTTCTCCGTAAAGGATGTCAAAGGAGAGTTGGAGTGTTGGTCACCACTGCTCTCGGTTTCCAGCTGCGGGTATATGCAGGGCTATCAGAAACTGGAGGGACCGGGGGTAAGATCCATTCACCGCCTTCTGGCTAAAATCGCCGACGGACCGCTGCATTTGCAGATTGTGCGAGTGCGTTTTAAGGAGGAATCTGGATGAACTGGATGCGAACGATATTAGACGGATTTGCCATGGCAGCCTATTTTAATTTGTTTGCTGCTGCCGTGGCACTGTACAATCCCCGACTGATGTTTCCCAGCTACCCGCCTGCCATTATCAGGAGTGCGCCGGAACCGCCCTCAAAAGCGGAGAATCGCTTTTACTGGCTATGGATCTTTTTTGGGGAGCTTCTGCCCCTCTTGCTCTACGGGGCAGTCAGTATGGTGGAAGGGGGCACTCATGGGTTTTGGCAGATGGCGCTGACAGGATATATCCAGTGGATGATGATAAACCTGTGCGACCTGTTTTTTCTGGATATCTTTCTCATCCAGAAAAGGGCGAAACGCCGTTTTGTAATTCCTGGTACGGAAGGGCACCCTGGCTATGGGTTCAAAGTGTGGATGAAAAGCTACGCATTGCCGGAGCATCTGTTGCAATGGCCATTGCTCCTGTGTCCCTTGATGGCGGCGGTGCAGGCAGGGATAGGAGTATTGTTGATGAGATTATTAATATAGAGGAGATAATGTAATGAACAAGAAAGAATTAAAACAGGAGAATATTCGACTTGGAACTCACGGGGAAGACTACGGAAGCTGGATGTCCAATCCCGTGTTCTATATTATCGGCGGCATCACGGCTCTGGCCGTGGTTTTGGCCGTACTCTCTTTTTCGGTGTTCCACATCACGGTTCTCGGTGTTCTGTTCTCTGTTGTTGCGGCGGCGCTGATGGCCCTGCTGGTCTGGATCACATGGATCAGGCGCCAGTATGCCTTTGGCGGCGGCGGGATCATGGAACAGGTTCACCGGGTCGTTCTCTCTCATCTGGACTATGACGGCCAGGGCAGTCTCTTGGAAGTCGGCTGTGGCTCCGGAGCACTGGCAATCCGTGCGGCTCTGACATGGCCAAAAGCAAAAGTGATTGGTGTTGATTACTGGGGAGCTGTGTACAATTACAGCAAGGCGATCTGCGAGAAAAATGCTGCAAGTGAGGGCGTGGCTTCCCGCTGTGTATTTCAGCACGGTGATGCGAAGCAACTGGATTTTCCTGATGAGAGTTTTGATGTAGTCATCAGCAACTATGTCTATCACAATGTTATGGGTGCTGATATGCAGAAACTGCTGCTGGAAAGCCTGCGTGTATTGAAAAAAGGCGGTGTCTTTGCACTCAACGATGATATGAAACCAAAGATGTACGGTGACATGGAAGGTTTTGCGCAGAAACTACGGGATATGGGGTATCAGGATGTTCGTCTCATTGATACTGCGCAGGAAGCTTTTGGTTCCCATGGCCGTGCTGCCATGATGATGCTGGGATCGTCCCGGCTGCTTGTCGGCAGAAAATAATTCATTAAAACAGCATTCTGGTGATATGTCAAGAACTTTTTGAAGATGATTTTGATGTGTTTTTCA
>ERZ1036420.325-NODE-325-length-42879-cov-5.015762_pt1 | contig 42879 bp, 40 predicted proteins | sample MGYA00514220_ERZ1036420 | MGnify/ENA primary metagenome ERZ1036420 (study PRJEB33795, sample SAMN09464938) | human gut metagenome | host: Homo sapiens | place: USA: Stanford, California | collected 2016-10 | study: EMG produced TPA metagenomics assembly of the...
TCCGGCACAGAAAAACGCTGAGTATCCTTTCGCAGAATATTATGTTCTGCGAAGCAATTTCCGATGAAAAAAACGCAGTACCGGCATTTCCATACCGCATACTGCGTTTTTCTATTCTGCTCCAGCGGTGTTCTCCCGCTTTTGCTTTCGCCTATTCAGTTTCCTTTTCCAGATACTCCCGGAGCATTTCCATCTCCTGGCTTCTCAGGCAGTTTTTCCATCTGCTGTCCTTCATTTTCTTCAAGCATTCCTTCAAGGGCATCCACTGAACCGTTTCCACTTCCTCCTTCTGGAGCTTCATCTGTTCCGGTTCCACATCCATGGGAATCACATACACTTTCGCGATCTCATCATCCAGAATCTTTCTGCCATGGAAGAAGTCTTCCGAGCGGTCATGGTTCCACCCGACAAATTCCAGGCTGTCCTTCCCGACAGAAATCCCAAGCTCTTCTTCCAGTTCTCTCACCGCCGCTTCCTCGAACGTATCACCCGCCTGTAAATGACCGGCGCTGGAAATGTCCCAGCATCCGGGATGGGATTCCTTGTCCGCGCTCCGTTTCTGCAGCAGCACTTCCGTCTCCCCATTCGCTGACCTGCGCGTCAGCCAAGTGTGTACCGTTCCGTGCATTCTCCCATCCCGGTGCGCCACGCCGCGCTCCATCACGATTCCCGTCCGGCTGCCGTCGGCACACCGCTCATCGAAAAGTTCCATGGGTTTTCCGTTCCACACCGCTTCCGCCAGCTGATCGCCCTGATAGGACAGCTTCAGGGAAAAGAACGGACATTCTTCATTCAGAAGATGGAAAAAAATCTTATCCCCTTCCCAGAGATCCAGCATCAGAACCTGATCCTTCGGCACCCATTCCAGGGTGCCCTCGTCGCACTCTGCCGGTATCCCGGTAAATTCCTCCGAAGTATACAGACACATATACTCGCAGAGCCCGCTGTCTGTGCAGAATGTCACAAGTCCGCGGAATCTCCATCCGGTCAGCGTATAACCTGTTTCTTCCTTCACTTCCCGTACCAGGCATTCTTCCGGGGACTCTCCCTGTTCAAAATGCCCTCCCACACCGATCCATTTGTCTTTGTTCACGTCCTGTTCTCTGGCTGTCCGGTGAAGCATCAGATACTTTCCGTCCCGCTCCAAATAGCAAAGCGTTGTCATACAGCTTCGTTCCGCCACACTCATCTCTTTCACCTGCATTTCCTTTTTTCAATATAACAGTTCTTTCGTTTTTGATCGACTGATTTTCGTAACAGTTCAGTCCAGGTCTGCGCACATGCTGCACAGACCGTAAGAACGTGATTCAGGAGTGCAAAATCCCATCGCCGAAGGCGATTTTAAATGGATTTTGCATGTAACGGTTCAGCAGAGTTGAACCGTTACTAATTTTTCTCTCCGATCCAGTTGTCACGGTTGATCGCTTCCGTCTGGTTCTTTTTCTCACAGATGATCGTCTGCAGCTCCTGTCTGGAGTAATTGACAATCCCCTTGCCCAGGTATTCGTGGCTTCCTCTCCGGAACACGCTCACCACATCGCCTTTCTGGAAATCTCCCTCCATCGCTGCGATTCCTCTTGGCAGAAGGCTCTTTTCGTATTTCTGCAGCGCGTCTGCAGCGCCTTCGTCCACATAGAGGTTGCCCATGCTCTGGGCGTAGAATGCCATCCACTGCAGACGGGTCTTCATATTGTGTACCGGAGCTTTGAAATACGTTCCCTGGGCGGTTCCCGCCACGGCCCCCAGGATCGAGCGCTCCTCCCGCGAAGAACAGATAAACACCGGAACGCCGGCTTTCGTGGCAAGCCTTGCCGCCGTCAGCTTTGTCCGCATTCCTCCGGTTCCGTTGCTGCTTCCCGCTCCTCCAGCCGCTTTGAGCAGATCGTCCGTGACTTTCTCCACCACGTCGATATGGCGCGCGTTTTCATCCTTCGTCGGATTCGCCGTATAAAGTCCGTCGATATCCGTCAGCAGGATCAGCAGATCCGCATGCATCATCGCCGCCACCTGGGCGGACAGCGTATCGTTGTCCCCAAGCTTCAGCTCCTCGATGGCGATCGTATCGTTTTCATTGATGATCGGAACAGCCCCTCGGTTCAGCAGGACAGAAATGGAACTGAAGATATTTTTATATCTTCTCCGGTCTTCAAAATCACTCCGGTTCAGGAGGATCTGGGCGCATGGAATCTGCGCCCGCTGAAATTCCCTGGTATATTCTTCCATCAGAAGCCCCTGCCCCACCGCAGCTGCCGCCTGTTTATCGGCAATCCGTGTGGGCCGTTTGTGAAATCCAAGTCTTCCAAAACCGGCGGCTACCGCGCCGGAAGAAACCAGGATCACCCGATGCCCCATATGGCACAATTCCGCCAGCTGTGTTGTGATCCCGGTGACCTGCTCCTGACTGAGGCTTCCGTCTTCCTTTGTCAGTGAACTGGTTCCGACTTTTACTACAATTGTCTGTTTCTCCATGGTGCTGTCCTTTCCCTGTCTCCTCTTCCAATATCTGTCCGTTTTTGTCCGGCTTTCGATTCCCGTCTCTTTCCGGTTTTTTCCTGTCGGCACGTCAGATCCGCAGCCGTTCCCTCGCTCAATGGTTACTGTACTTTTTGGATTTCATCCTTCCGGTTGGTTTCCCGGATGATATAATGAGGGCGTTTCTTTACTTCCATATATGTTTTGGACAGATACTGTCCCATGATTCCCATACAGAACAGCTGAATGCCTCCGATAAACATGATAATGCATACCAGAGACGGCCATCCGTCCACTGGATCGCCGAACATCAGCTTCCGCACACAGATAACGATGATCATAAAAAACGCGATCAGAGTAAAAAGAATACCTGACCAGGATGCGATGGTCAATGGTGTCTGCGAAAAGTTTACGATGCCGTCGATGCTGTATTTCAGGAGTTTCCAGAAGTTCCATTTGGTCTCTCCGGCAACCCGCTCCGTATTTTCATAAGGAAGCCATTTTGTCTTGAAACCGATCCATCCGAAAATCCCTTTGGAAAAGCGGTTATATTCGCTCATCTCCACAATCGCGTCCACCATATCCCTGCGCATCAGGCGGAAATCCCGCGCGCCGTCCACGATATCCGCATCGGAAATCTTATTGATGATCTTATAAAACATTCTGGCAAAAAAAGAACGGATCGGAGGCTCTCCTGTCCGCGAAACCCGTCTCGTAGCCACGCTGTCATATTCTCCGCTTTCCAGCGCCTCCACCATCTCCGGGAGAAGCGCCGGCGGATCCTGCATATCCGCATCCATCACCGCCACATAATCGCCTGTGGCGTTGCAGAAACCGGCATACATCGCCGCTTCCTTTCCGAAATTTCTTGAAAACGAATAATAAAATACTCTTTCATCCTCCGCTGAGATTTCCTGAAGCACTTCCAGGGTACGGTCTTTGGAACCATCGTCTACAAACAGGAACTCAAACTCGAATTCCGGCATGCCGGCGCTTACCCTCGCAACCTCTTTATAAAAAATCGGCAGTGCCTCCTCCTCATTATAGCAGGGGACGATCAACGATATCTTCCGCATAATGTGAAAAGTCCTTTCTTCGGCATCATTTTCAAAGCGTGCCTGCATAGTTATTCCCGCGGGCAGCGAACCAAGCAGACATGCTTGCATGTCCATTTGGCGGCTGCCGCATAGATTTGGTAACAGTATAGCACAGAATATCAGCGGAAACAATCAGCAATTCCCGCCCCATTTCTGTCCGCATCTTGCATTTTTATGGTAATACCGATATAATTTAATCATTAAACTTAAGGAGGATATTCATTATGGCAACGATCAATTATAAAGACATTTATTCTGTATTATCCGAACAGGACCAGCTGCATCTGCTGAAATATTACGGAGAACTGACTCCGGAGCGCCAGCAGGCGCTGCTGGAACAGATCAGTACCATTGACTGGGATCTGATCCGCACAGCCACACAAACCTCTTCCGAAGGCAAAGAGGACAAAAAACAGATCGAACCGCTGGGCGCCATGGAGCTCTCGGAAATCGAAGCGCGTCACGATGAGTTCGAAGCGCTCGGTCTGGAAGCTCTCCGTGCCCAGAAAGTGGGCGCCGTCCTTCTTGCCGGCGGTCAGGGAACACGCCTTGGCTTTGACAAGCCGAAGGGAATGTTTAACATCGGCGTCACAAAACCTCTGTATATTTTTCAGTGCCTGATCAACAACCTGATGGATGTGGTGAAACAGGCGGGTGCATGGGTACCGCTCTATATCATGACCAGCCAGAAAAACCACGACGAGACCACAGCCTTTTTCCAGGAGCATCAGTATTTCGGCTATGATCCGGCATATATCCATTTCTTCAAACAGGATATGGCTCCCTCGGTAGATTACAACGGCAAAGTGATGCTGGAGGCAAAAGACCGGATCAGTCTCTCCCCCAACGGCAACGGCGGATGGTTTTCCTCTCTCTGCCGCGCAGGTTATCTGAAGGAAATGCAGGAAAAAGGGATTGAATGGCTGTCCGTCTTCTCTGTGGACAACGTACTGCAGCGGATCAACGATCCGGTCTATGTGGGCGCTGTCATTGCTTCCGGATGCGACTGCGGAGGCAAGGTCGTAAGAAAAGTTTCCCCGGAAGAACGGGTCGGGGTACTCTGCAAGGAAGATGGAAAACCTGCTATCGTGGAGTATTATGAAATGACGGACGATATGAGAAACCTGCGGGACGGGAATGGAAATCTACTCTACAATTTCGGCGTTACCCTGAATTATCTGTTCCGCCTGAAACGTCTGGAAGATATCCGCAGCCAGAAACTGCCGATCCATATCGTCGAGAAAAAAATCCCTTGCCTGGACGAAAACGGCAAGGAAGTGAAACCGGAAGCGCCCAACGGCTACAAGTTCGAGGACCTGGTGCTTGATATGATCCATATGATGGACAGCTGTCTGCCCTACGAAGTCATCAGAGAAAAAGAATTCGCGCCGGTAAAGAACAAAGAAGGCGCAGACTCCGTAGATACAGCGCGCGAGCTCCTGAAGAAAAACGGCGTTCAGATCTGAGCAGGAGGAACCTTCCATTGACATCACTATTGCTTCTTATTATTTATCTTGCATTTATCAGTCTCGGCCTTCCGGATGCCCTGCTTGGCTCCGCGTGGCCGGTCATGCACCAGGAGCTGGGCGCTTCCGTCTCCTGGGCAGGTATTGTTTCCATGATCATCTCCGGCGGTACGATTGTGTCCAGCCTTGCCAGTGACCGGCTGACCCGGAAGCTGGGCGCCGGAAGAGTCACTGCGTTCAGCGTTCTGATGACCGCCGCCGCACTATTTGGTTTTTCCGTGAGCCACTCCTTCTGGATGCTGTGCCTCTGGGCGATTCCTTACGGCCTGGGTGCAGGCAGCGTGGACACCGCGCTGAATAATTTTGTCGCCCTTCATTATCCGGCGCGCCATATGAGCTGGCTTCACTGTATGTGGGGCGTCGGCGCAAGCATCGGACCTGTGATCATGGGCTGGGCAATCACCGGAGGCCTTCGCTGGAACGGCGGATATCAATCCATCGCAGGCATACAGATGGTGCTGACCCTGATCCTTTTCCTCTCCCTCCCGCTGTGGAAGAAGATGCCTTCCCCATTTTCGCATACCTCTGTCCAAACGGATCCTTCCAATCCCGCAGATAGCCAAATAAGGATGCCGGAAGATGGAACATCGGACAACGTGACTTCGGAAGACCCCGGCGAGCCTGTTTCCCAGGAACCTCCGACACTTTCCCAGATTCTTCGGAAAAGAGGCGTCCGGGAAGTACTGATCAGCTTTTTCTGCTACTGCGCCATCGAAACAACCGCCGGTATGTGGGCATCCAGCTACTGCACGCTGAACCGTGGGATTTCCGCAGAACAGGCGGCACAGTGGGCGAGTCTGTTCTACATCGGCATCACAGCTGGACGGTTTGTCTGCGGTTTCATCACGATGAAGCTCAGCGACCGCAATATGATCCGACTGGGGCAGATCCTTGCGGCACTTGGACTGATCCTTGCCATGCTTCCGCTTGGAGATCATGTTCTGCTGGCTGCGCTCATCCTGATCGGATGCGGCTGTGCTCCGGTCTATCCGTCTCTGATCCATGAGACCCCCTCCAATTTCGGCGCAGCCCTGAGCCAGTCCATCATCGGCGTACAGATGGCATTCGCCTACATCGGCAGCTGTCTCGTCCCCCCGCTCTTCGGTCTGCTGGCACAGTACGTGGACATTGCTCTTTATCCGTTCTTCCTGGCTGTTCTTCTGATCCTGATGATCGTCATGACAGAAGCGCTGCACCGGAAAGTAAAAAGAGTCTGAAGCATAACCTTTTCATTTGCCGGGGCATATTTCATTCCTGTAATTTTCAAATACGCCCTGGCTGTCCTCATCAAAAAAATCCATCCGCGCATTTCATCTGTACGGATGGATTTTTCTATTATATATTCTGTATGCTGTTCCGTTGATCAGCGTAATCAGCCCACAACAACCTGATTCTGATCTGCTGCCAGAATCATTTCTTTCTTCTCGTTTCCTTCGTAGATCTCCACCTTCAGATCCGTGTGGCAGCCCTCCACCGTGATCTGCAGCTGTCCGTCTTTCTTCACCGCGAAAACCGTATTCACGGTATTTCCAAGAAGATCCGGAATCTTCGCTGTCATCTCCGCGCCTTCCTTCGGCTGATAGATCCGAATCGCTGCGTCTTCGCTGTAGTCGTAATCCGGACGGTTCTCTTCCCTGCCCATAACAAGGATGGAATTTTCCTTCACATACAGCGGCATGGAGAAGTAATCATAGGTTCCCTGATACCATCTGCCGCCTTCTTTTGTCTCGCCGGTGAGCAGATCGGTCCAGGTTCCTTCCGGCAGATAATATTCCGCCACATGATCCTCGCGGAACACCGGAGCCACCAGAAGTGATTCGCCCAGCAGATACTGCTGGTCCAGATATCTTGCTGCCGGATCGTTCGGATACTCGAAGACCATCGGACGCATGACCGGAATACCTTCCTCATGGGCTTCCACAGATTTCTGGTAGATATACGGCATCAGACGGCATTTCAGGTTTGTAAAGAATCTGACAACCTGGCTTGCCTCCTCGTCGAATACCCACGGCACACGGTAGCTCTGGGAACCATGCAGACGGCTGTGGGTGGACATCAGTCCGAACGCCGCCCATCTCTTGTACAGATCCGGTGTCGCCGTATTCTCAAATCCGGAGATATCATGGCTCCAGAAGGAAAAGCCGCTCATCGCAAAGGAAAGGCCGCCGCGCAGCGTCTCTGCCATGGACGGATAGTTTGCCGAGCAGTCGCCGCCCCAGTGAACCGGGAATTTCTGTCCGCCTACGGTTGCGCTTCTCGCGAACAGTACCGCTTCGTTCTTGCCGCGGTTTTTCTCCAGAAGCTCAAACACTGCCTTGTTGTAAAGGTATGTATAGTAATTGTGCATTGCCTGCGGATCGCTGCCGTCATGGTAGACAACATCCACCGGAATACGCTCGCCGAAATCTGTCTTGAAGCAGTCCACACCACAGTCCAGGATTGTCTGCAGCTTGTCGGTATACCATTTCACCGCATCCGGATTGGTGAAGTCCACCAGGCCCATACCTGCCTGCCAGTTGTCGGTCTGCCACACGCCTTTTCCGTCCGCACGTTTCAGAAGATAGCCGTTTTTCACACCTTCGCGGAAGAACTCTGTTCCCTGAGCAATGTACGGGTTGATCCAGACACAGATATGCAGTCCCTTGTCATGGTATTTCTTCAGGGTTGCACGGATATCCGGGAAGCACTGCTTATCCCACTCAAAATCACACCAGTGGAATTCATGCATCCAGAAGCAGTCAAAGTGGAACACGCTCAGCGGGATATCTCTCTGCTCCATGCCCTCGATAAAGGAAGTCGTCGTCTCCTCGTCGTAGTTCGTCGTAAAGGAGGTGGACAGCCACAGGCCGAAAGACCACGCCGGAGGAAGTGCCGGACATCCGGTCAGCTTCGTATACTCTCTCATGATATCCTTCGGATCCGGACCGTGGAACAGGTAATATTTGATTCTTTCGCCCGGAACGGAAAATCCCACATACTCTACTTTCTCGCTGGCAACCTCAAAGGAAACGTTGTCCGTGCTGTCCACGAGAATACCATATCCGTTGTTTGTCATATAGAACGGTACGCATTTATAGGCAACCTGAGACGCCGTGCCTCCGTCCTCATTCCAGGTATCCACAACCTGTCCGTTTTTGACAAACGCTGTGAAACGTTCGCCAAGGCCATAAACGCACTCGCCCACCTGCAGGGACAGCTCGCTGACCATATACGGCTCATAATCTTCGCACATATAGTTGTTCGCCGGGAGCATGGTGCTCTCCTTGCAGTTCCATCTCATATATCCCAGATTGCGGAAGCCGCTGCCGGTCAGGACTTTTCCGTCCGCCTCAAAGGTATAGCCGAAGTTTTCACGCTGCACGCGCACCTGCACCTTGCCGGTATCCAGGACAGCCTCGTCCTCATTCACCTTCACGCTGACATTTTCATAAATTCCCTCTTCCTTCTCAAAGCTTGGAACATTGTTGTCATATGCCTCGTAGTGCCACGCCTCCATGGAAATCGTGTCCGGTGTATGCGCAACAAACTCAATGGTAATCGTCGGAAGATTCAGCGTCGCCCCGCGGTCCACGATCTTTTTCGTCGTTGCCAGAACTCTCATACCGCCCGGAATCTTCTCTACCTCATACGCCTGCATCGCGTAAGACGCGTTTGCCTTCTCGCTTGGCAGCCAGTAACCCTCTGTAAATTTCATACGATACTCTCCTTTCGCACCGATGTCTCTGTTCTTTTTTGATATGTCTAATATATCATATCCGCTGCTTGAAAAACAGGTCATATCCTATGAAAAAATACGTCGATATTATCTTTTTATACATTCACTATATTTCTTTTATCCTGCGCTGCAGGGCTGTGAAACTCCGTCCGGTTAAATAAATTCCGGAGCGGGCAAACAGCCCGCAACTTTCTCCGGGCGTCCTCTGCTCACCCAGCCCCGTTGCCGCTCAGTACTTTGTAGAGAAGATCCGCAAACGGCTCCATCGCGTTCTTCGCCTCCTCCACCGTATTCGTCTGTGCCCCAACCTCCAGCAGCAGCGACCGCGGCTTCAAATGCAGGTTATACCGGTATCCCTTTAGATAAATACATCTGGTATATTCCGGATAATACTGCTTTGCCAGATACTCCAGCTGAAAAGAAAACGCCAGATTATCTTCAATATAAGGGTTCGGCAGATAAGAAATCTCTCCATTCTGATTCGTCCTGCTGAGGCCATTAAAAAACATCACCTGGGCAGTGGGTTTTCCATTGACCTCCGTGACAAGATGCTTCGATTCGTCCACACCATCCCGATGCAGATCGATGACGACTTCAATCGTCGGATGCTCCTGCAGCGCCTGACTGATCACCGGCTCCGCGTAATTGTAGGCGGCGCTTCGGTCCAGCTGTCCATCCACAAGATCAAAAGTATCCGTAATGTGAAGCACCTGATACCCGTACTGCTCCTGCAGCAGCTGCACAAGATAGTCTCCGACGCCGATCACCGTCGTGGACGTGTCTCCCTCCACCGAATCCGCAAATTCTTCCTGCGAATGGGTATGGTAGATCAGGATCTGCGGCTGCTCCGGATTTTTCTCCAATTTCATATCTTTTCCCAGAAGAGTATCCACATTGATCTGGGACTCCAGCGCTGTAGTCGTGGGATCGACCACAAAAAAATTGTTCAGAAGATAATTGAAATCCGTGAGCTGCTCCCTGGGAATCTCCACCTGCTTCTGAGTCGCCGTTCCCTCCGGAATCTGAGAAGTTTCCTGCGCCTGGGCTGTCTCATTTTGATCATCGACGGCTCCATTCTGGGCAGTCTCCGTGCCATTCTGCCCCGCTTCTTTGCTCTCCTGCCCATTCCCCTGGTTCGCTCCATCGCTCTGCGTCTCCTGTGCCTGCTGATTTTCCTCTGTCACTGCCTGCGCCTGATTTTCCGCCTCCAGCTTCTGTGCGATGAGTTTTTCATTTTCCTCCCGGATCGCCTCAGCAGTCTCCGCGTCCTCGATGATCTCCTCCTCGCCGCAGTCCGTCTCCCGGAAGGAGAGGACCGGGAACTGCTCTCCCACCGTCCTCAGCACCGCAGAAAAAAAATCCTCCGGCGCCTGTTCCTGCCCGTAAGACAACGCGGGAAGAAAACTCTCTGCCGCAAGCGTGCCCGCCTGTACATAAGCCTGCCCGAGGATCCTCCCTCCCTGTCCGTCGCTTTCCCGTTCCCATATATCTCTGCATTTCCCTGCCAGATAAATTCCCACAACGATCACGCACAGAATCAGCGCCGCGCGCACCTTCTTTTCCAGATCATTCATATCATCACCTTTAATCATGATATGTCCAACCTTTCCCGGAAAGACCTGGAAACAATGTTATACGGTCAGGAAAACGCCAGATTCAGTCCTTCTGAAATCGTGAAACTCAATCGTTTCACCGTCTCATCGATATCCTTCGGTGTCACATACATGGTCATCATGGAAGGGCTGATCAGCTCCGAGAGAAACTCGTCCATCTCCGATTCTTCCAGAGATTCCAGCAGTTCCGCCACGGCATCATGGATAATCGTCGCGGCATCCACCACGGTCGGAACCCCGATGCCGATTACTGGAATCTTCATCGTCTCCCGATTCATGCCGTTCCTGTAATTTCCCACTCCGGAACCGGGACTGATCCCTGTATCCGTCAGCTGGATCGTACAGTTCAGCCTTTTAATGCTCCGCGCCGCCAGCGCATCGATCACTACCAGCACATCCGGTTTCGTCTCCTCGATCACGCCCTGTACGATCTCCTGAGTCTCCATGCCCGTCTGAGCCATGACGCCGGGAACCAGCGCGCTGACACGGATCACATGATCCTCTCCCATCGCCGCCACGCCGTATTCATTGACAATATGGCGGTTGATGCGAAGATGATCCACCACCATCGGACCAAGAGCATCCGCAGTGATCTCACGGTTTCCAAGCCCCACGACCAGCACGGAACAATCCTGATCTTTTGGCAGCATTTTTTTCAGACAGCGGGAGATCTCTTCCGAAATCTCCCGGTGATACCCGTCATCCGGAACAGCCAGATTCGGCGCCTCCATCGTGATATACGTTCCCATGGGTTTTTCCATCAGTCTCGCCCCCTGCTCCGTCTCAATCTTTACCAACGTGGTCCAAAGTTCACGTCCCCGGTTGTACCGCTTTTTAATCTCCACTCCCGGAATTTCCACTTGATCTTTCTCAAATTTTTCGCCGTTTTCCATCGCAAGGTCTGTGCGGACCTTAAACCTTCCAATCATGACAATCTCCTTTCGCTCCCTTTGTTGACAGTATTGGATCGCTGTCCTCGGGAATAAGCATCCCCATATAACGATTTTTTACTCATGCCGCGCGAAATTAATTACCGCTTGTCTTCCTCCGCAAAATAGCTTAGAATAAATAACAGTTCAGTCAGGTCTGCGCATTTACTGCACAGACCGTATGAAAACGCAGTGCCCGTCGGCATCCGCCCCGCGGCAGAAATGGAGGATACATGAAAAGTATCATCGAAGACATCAAAAATCAGGAATACAAAAAGGTGTATCTGCTTTATGGCAGCGAAGCTTATCTGAAACAGCAATACAAACACCGGCTGCTCAGCGCTCTCGTTTCTCCCGACGACACCATGAACGTTTCCCGCTTTGAGGGGAAGGGCATCGATGTGCGGGAAGTCATCGATCTTGCGGAAACGATGCCCTTTTTTGCTGACCGGCGGGTCATCCTGATGGAAAACACCGGTTTTTTTAAGAACAAGACGGAGGAACTTGCCGATTATATGGCAGAGCTTCCCGACTACATCTGCTTTCTTTTTGTGGAGGATGAAGTGGACAAGCGAAACCGCATGTACAAAGCCATCCAGAAATATGGCCGCGCGGTGGAATTCGCCACACAGGATGACAAAACGCTGATGACCTGGGTGCTCAGTATCCTGAAAAAGGAAAACAAAAAGATTACCCGGCCGGATATGGAGCTTTTCCTGGAAAAAACCGGAACGGATATGGGAAATATTGAAAAGGAACTGGAAAAACTTCTTTCCTATACGATGGGGCGTGACGTGATCACTTCCGCCGATATCGAGGCGGTATGCACCACACAGATTTCCAACCGGATCTTCGATATGATCCGGGCAGTCACGGAAAAACGGCAGCGCCAGGCTCTTGACCTGTACTACGACCTTCTGGCGCTGAAAGAACCTCCCATGAGGATTCTTTTTCTCCTGGCAAGACAGTTTAATCTGCTCCTTCAGGTCAAAGAACTGGCGGCGGAAGGCTGCGACCAGGCTACGATTGCCAAACGCACCGGCCTGCAGAATTTTGTTGTAAGAAATTATCTGCCGATGGCAAGGAAATATGAACGGGAAGCGCTGAAAAAAGCCGTCGAAGACTGTGTGGATACCGAAGAAGCGGTGAAAACCGGACGGCTCACCGACGTGATGAGCGTGGAACTTCTGATCATCAAGTACAGTTCCTGATAAAATCCTGATAAAAAACTCCCGGCCACATGACGGTATGGCCGGGAGTTTTTATGTTCTATTTATTTATGCGATTGAGTTTACAGCTTTGCTCAGGCGGGAAACTTTTCTTGCAGCGTTGTTCTTGTGATAAACGCCTTTAGAAGCAGCCTTGCTGATCGTAGAGATCGCATCTGTTAATGCGGCATTTGCTGCTGCCTTATCATTCGCAGCAACTGCAGCATCTACTTTCTTGATAGAAGTCTTTACTGCAGAACGGATTGCTTTGTTGCGTGCAGCCTTTGTCTGATTGACAAGGATTCTTTTCTTTGCGGATTTAATGTTAGCCAAACTGTACACCTCCAAACTGAATTTTCATTTGATATTTTTTTAGATTTGAGTTCTGTGTTTCGGGAACAGACACGGGCGTTCCTTCGAAACATGCTTTATTATTCTATGCTATTTGCGGATATTTGTCAAGAGCGAATCGCGGTTTTCCTGAATTTTTCGGAGCGGTTTGTTGAGCAAAGCGGACGAAAAACACCCTGCGCGGACGGCATGCGTGTACGGCGGGCGGCTGCTGGAAGACGGAAAATCTTATGCCTGTCCCATCTCCAAAAACAGAAAACCTCATTCATACTGCTTTCATTGGCAGTGTTCATCCGCACAATATCGTATCTCGGTATCCTCTGATTTTGTACCGCTTTCCATCTGTAATGCAGGTAATCGCTCCATTATCCGGGGTCGTGTAGACATCCGTTCCGACGGTCCACAAGCGTTCCAAGAGTTCCCGGTGGGGATGTCCGTATCTGCTGGACGCAGAACAGGAAATGATGCTCACTTCTGGGGATACCGCTGACAGAAACTCTTCCAGCGTTGAGTTTTTCGAACCGTGGTGCGCTACTTTCAAGTATTCCCAGTTGGTTCCTGTCTCCCCGTTCACGGATTGCCCTGGATTTCCCGATGTGATCTGGTCGTTTGATCCGTCCTGATCCTGACAGCTTTCCCGGCTGTCATTCCGGCTGTATGTTTGAAGCTCTTCCAGAAGTTTTTCCTCTCCGTCCGCCTCCACATCCCCGGTCAGAAGGGCATCGAAGTCTCCGTAGTTCAAAGCCAGCACAATACTGCCTGCATTTGGCTCTTCCTGATAATCTTCCCCGTCCGGATGGAGCACCCTCATCGTCAGGCCTCCGGCAGAAACCGTGTCGCCCTTTTGTATATATCGGACGGCTGCTCCTGCCTCATCTGCCAGGCGTTCCAGACCTTTTCCGGTTTCGCTTTTCTTCATCCACACGGGCAGGAATAGCTGCCGGATTCTTAGGGCGGTCATGTGCCCGGCGGAAAGTTCCAGAAGTTCCTGTATCCCATTCACATGGTCATCATCCGAATGAGTCACAAAAACACCGTCCAGGGTTCCAATCCCCTGACTTTTCAGATACGGCAGAATCCTGTAATTTCCTACATTCTTTTCATCCGTGCTCCCGCCGTCGATCAGCCACGTTGTCCGGTTTCCTTCGCAGACCACCAGAGAATCTCCCTGCCCCACATCCAGAGCCGTAATAGAAAGCGGATGATTCCACCGAAACAGCAGACAGGCCACAGCGATGGCAAGAAACCCTCCCTGAAAAATCCTGCCTTTCCACGAAAACCATAAGACAGCAAGAGGTTTTTCCACATTTTCCTCCCTTGAAACCCAGGAAATCCCCAAAAGCAGCGCTGTCAGAAGGAGATAATACACAACCACCTGGACAAAAGATGGCTGTCCGCAGATCCAGACCGCTCCCGGGATTCTCTGCATCCCTTTCATCACCGCCTCATACAGATGCAGCAGCAAAGATGCAGGAAGCAGCAGAAGTTTCCCCAAAGCTACGGAAAACATCCCTGCACAGCATCCGAGAATGCCGAAACCCATGACCCAGACCATCGTCGGAAGAATCAGCAGATTGGGCAGGATGGACAAAAGCGGGATTTCATAGAAAAAGTAAGCGGTCAGCGGAAGGGTAGTCAGCGTGATCACCGTGCATGCCAAAGCGTTCTCCTTCAGTCCTGTCCAGAATTGGAGCACTGCTTCTTTCTTTTGCCGAATCCTCCCCTCCTTCTCCCCGTCTGTTTTTTCATCCGTATGGAATCCCTTCTCTTTTCCTGAAGATTTTCTGGATATGCCTGTATCCCCCGCCGCTGCACGGAAAACGCCCGTCCTTTCCACAGCCTCTCCTGTTCTTCTGCCTTTTTTCCACAAAGGCCACACCAGCGCTGTGCCGAGAACCGCAGCATAGGACAGGATAAACCCGCTGTAAGGAAGATTTTCCGGCTGCCCGATCAACGTGATGACCGCCGCCAGCGCCAGAGCGCTGAGGGAATCGTAGGTCCGCCCGATCAGGCCGCCGATCACCATAATCGTAAACATCAGAAACGCTCTCCTGGTGGCTACCCCATTTCCGGTGAAAATGGTATAGAGCGCCATCATCGCCACTGCAAGAACGGAACTTACGGCTTTGTGGCACCCGATTTTCTGAAGCAGACGGTACAGTCCCATCCCGAGCATGGATAAATGCAGTCCAGAAATGCTGAGCACATGCAGCACCCCTCCCATCTGATAGACTGCTTTCGTCTCAGGCTCCAGAAGCGATTTGTCTCCGAGCAGCATCGCGGAAAGAATTCCCGCCTGGGATTCCGGCAGCATCACAGCCAGACGCTGTGCCATCCGATTCTGCCACTGTTTCAACCAGTCGCGGATTCCGGGCTCTGCCGGCTGTACTGTCCGAATCTCCTCTGCCCACATAGTATAAAAAATGCCTTTTGCCGCATACCAGGATGCCGCATCAAACTGTCCCGGATTCACGGGATGCTCCGTCTCCTCCAGAACTCCTTCTGTATTTATCACGCTTCCCGTAGGAAATATCTCTTCCTGCTGCGTGATCAGATATAACTTTTTTACTGGAATTTCGTTCTCCTGATTTTTGAGAACACAAGATGTGATAAGATAACTTTTCGAATTGTCTTTGATTTCATAGTCCTGAACCTGTCCCCGGACCTGTACGGTTTCTTCTGACTGAACCAGAGTCTCCAGCCGCCTTTTCTCGGGCTCCCCGAAGACAGGAAGCCCGGCCAGGCGCATCAGCCAGATCCCCAGTGCAAGTCCAAGACACACCAGGCACATCGGCCGTTTTTTCATTCACTGTTTTCCTCCAGATAAGACAGGTCTCTTTCATAAAATTGATTCAGTTTCATACTTTCCCGGAAGGTTACATCACTCTCACCGTCGATGGAAAACTGTACCCTCTGCACCGGACAGTTGGTTGTGATGGAATTCACCAATGCATAAATCGGGATTTCCTGGACGACACTCATTGTACCGTTCATAAAGGTATTGTCAAAATTCACATAGGCAATATTTTCCGAAGTGGTAACACTCAGAATATTCGTGTCGGAAGGCAGCACCGCATAATGCCCTTCCTCCGCCGGACCTTTGACCAGCTGCTCCACGACCACACGCTCCAGCGGAACGCTGGTGCTGTAATAGACCGATCTGGTCTCCGGTACCAGTTTGTCTCCGGTCTCATTGGCAAAATACAGGGTCAGAGTAGTATACTGGTAATTATTGATCTCACTGCCCGCATTCTCCACAAAGCTTTCCCTGGTCATTGCGCCAATGACATTTCCCGCGGAATCCTTCAGCTCCCCGTTCTCCGTCACGATCTGCACCCGGTCAACGCCGGAAATCTGCGTAAACGCGCGCACCAGCCCAACACGGACGAGTACCTCTCTCGGACGTTCCATCTGCTCATAATCGCCGCCGATCGTAAGGATCAGCGTGCTGTCTTCCAGAGAATAACTGTCAATTTTCACATCCTTCGGCATCAAACGCTGATAATCTTCCCCTTCGGGTGTTTCATTGAGTCTGTCCACGAATTCCTGGATCATTTCATCCCCCGATGACGCCTCAGGCTCGTAGGCATTCTCCACAACCTTGTTTGCCTCCAGGGAAAGATAGTACATAAAATATTCCGACGGAGCCTCTGTCTCCCCGTTTCCGCTGCATCCGGTCAGGAGGATGAGCGCCGCCAGAACTGCAAGAAGTCGTCTCATGTTCCCACCTCCTAAGCCAGATAAGTCAATGGAATACGAACGGAGAACGTCGTCCCCTCGTTTTCCTTACTGTAAACCTTGATTGCGCCCCGGTGCATGACGATCGCGCTCCTTGCGATCGCCAGACCCAGACCGGTTCCTCCGATCTCCCTGGAATGAGATTTGTCAACACGGTAAAATCTCTCAAAAATATGGTCCAGAGATTCCTTTGGAATGCCAATTCCGGAATCTGCCACAGTCACATAAAAATATTTATGGTCAGCATTCAAAGAGACTTTGACCCAGCCTCCCTCCACGTTATACTTAATGCCGTTTTCCACCAGATTGGAAATCGCAAGCGTCAGCTTTGTCTCATCCACTTCCGCATTCACAGGGCGAAAGCTGTCGAGGATCAATTCCACCTTTTTTGCCGCTGCAATCGGGCGGAGACGTTTCAGGATCAGCTCCAGCAAATCATTGATATTCATGATCGTGATATTCAGATCCGCCGCTTTCTTATCCATCTTTACCAGAGACAGAAGATCCGTGATGATCTGATTTTCCCTGTCGATTTCCTCCGTAATGTCCTGCATGAACTCTTTATAAAGCTCTACCGGGACATCCTCCTGGGCATTCAGCGAATCGGCCAACACTTTCATGGAAGCCAGCGGCGTCTTCAGTTCATGAGAGACATTGGATACAAATTCCTGCCGTGACTCATCCAGTATCCGTACACGTGCCAGCATCTTGTTGAACGCATTGGTGATCAGCTCCGTCTCCAGATAATCCGGAACAGAAATATCCTCATCCAGATAGCCGTCTGTGAGATCTTCAATGGAACGAGTAACCTTCTGGAACGGACGAACCAGAATTCCGGACAGAAAATAGCCAAGCACGAGGACCAGGACCATAACGATCATCAGTATCATTGTCCCCTTCTGCTCCAGAATATTCATATTGGCCTGGATTTCATCCGTGGACACACTCATCAGCATGACGCCAAGCGTTTCCTTTGTCTCTTTGTCCTGGATGCGGATCGTCATCTCAATATAGCTGCTCTTGGAATCATAGCGGCTGGTGTCCTTTCCATTGTAACTGTCAATGACTTCCTGAGAAACCATCGTTTTGCCGCGATCCAGATCGTACGTATCCTTGACGATCCGGAAATTTTCATCAATGATCATGATCCTGCCGCCGTAAATATTATTCAGGATATTCAGTTCACTGTTGATTGCCTCCGAGCTCTGATCCTCCAGATAATTCTGCTGCACCATCTGGTCACAGATAATGTCGCACTGATTTTTAACCGTGATACTGCGGACCGCAACTGCCCGTTCCTCATAGCTCTCAACAATCCCCTTTTCCACAATGATCATCGGAACAATCCCGATGATCACCAGGATCACGGTAATGCGGAACCGGAGGCTCCGCAGAAATTTCCACTTTATCTTTTTTCTGAAATTAAGCCTGGAAATAATAACCCACTCCCCACTTCGTATGTACGTATTTCGGTTCGCTCGGATTCGGTTCAATCTTTTCTCTCAGCCGGCGGATATGCACATCCACCGTGCGGACATCGCCCGGGTACTCATAGCCCCAGACAATATTCAGGAGATTCTCCCGGCTGTACACTTTGTTCGGATTGAATACGAGAAGCTCAAGAACGTCAAATTCTTTCGCCGTCAGATTGATCTCACGTTCGCCGATAAATACGCGGCGTCCCTCGCAGTCCAACTTCAGATCGCCTGCCTGGACCACTTTTGCCTTTTCCTCCTTGACAGCAGGCTTTGCCGTCCGGCGCATGATCGCCTTGATCCTCGCCTTGACTTCCAGGATATTGAACGGTTTGGTAATATAGTCATCCGCGCCGTATTCCAGTCCGAGGATCTTGTCCATATCCTCCCCCTTCGCCGTCAGCATGATGATCGGCACACTGGAGAATTCCCGGATCTGCTGGCACACCTGAATGCCGTCCATTTTAGGCAGCATGATATCCAGCAGGATCATATCGTACTCATGCTCCCGCGCCATCGTCAGCGCTTCCTCCCCGTCATAGGCACAGTCCACTTCCATGCCGTCCTGCTCCAGGCTGAAGCGGATTCCTTTTACAATCAGTTTCTCATCGTCTACTACCAGTACCTTTTTCGCCATATCTATCTCCTTATACCCTTTGCCGTCCATTCGGGCGCATGTTACACCTTTATGAAACCGTTATGGAATCTTTTATTTTATCAAACATTTTTTCTTTAATGCCGTCGATTTTCATAATATCCTCAATCGATTCAAATTTTCCGTTTTCTTCCCTGTAAGCGATGATCGCTTTCGCCCGGCTCTCCCCGATCCCGGGAATGGTCATCAGCCCCGCCTCGTCCGCTGTGTTGATATTTACCTTTCCTCCATCGGAAGCGCCGGAAACGCCGGACAGATCTTCCCCCGCGCTGCTCTGTTCCACAGTCTCGCCGTTCTGCACCTCTTCCACAGTCAGAACCGTTACCTGTTCGCCGTCCGACAGCATCCTTGCCTGATTCAGCGCCCTGGGATCCGCCGTATCCAGAAGCCCTCCTGCCATCTCCACCGCCTCATAAACACGGCTTCCCTCCGGAAGCGTATACACCCCCGGACTTGCCACTGCACCGCAGACATACACCTGTATCAGAACGGCTTCCGGCTCCTTTTCCTGATTTTCAATCTTTTGTTCTTCCTGGGAGGAATCGGTTGCAAAAACGCTTCCGGCTGCAGAAACATCACCGGTTACCGAAGAACTGTCTGCCGCAGAAGAACCTCCGTCCACAGACTCTGAAACCGCCTGGGATTCCCCGGCGATGGAATATGACACCGCGGTATCCTCACAACCGCAGAGCAACAGGGCCGGCAGGACCGCCAGCGTTAAGAATACAGAAAAATAGTTTCTTTTTTTCATCAGCATAACTCCTTTTCGCTTGCCGCGCAAAGGTCCCTTGTATATGCATAACTTACCTCTTATTGTATCCGACATTCCCCAAAAACACAAGATTTTTTTGGTGTGGGGACGGTGGAAAAGTAACGCAGCGGCGGGCGTGCAGGCGATGTACGGCTCGCGCTCATTCAGGGATACGGACCGCCCGGGGGACGGTTCAGGCGGTCCGGTGCCAAAAAACAGAAAAAATCCCGGAGCGGGCAGCAGACGTGTATCGTAGGCATCTGTGCAGCCGCCCACGATACACGTCTGCTGCCCGCTCCGGGATTTTTTCGTCCGCTTACACCCCCAAAAAGCCTGAACCGTCCCCCCTACTTCTCCCATTTGAAGAGGATGATGCCGGCGATCGCTACCAGCATGCCGATAAATTTCCTCCATTCAAAGCTGGTCTTCTCCATTCCAAACCATCCAAACAGTTCGATCAGCCATGCGGCGATCAGCTGCGCGATGACGATCAGCATCGCCGACTGCGCCGGTCCCAGACTGTTCATGCTCTGGATTACAGTAATGGTGATCGCGGCTCCGATCACTCCGCCAAGCAGCACATACCTGGGCGTTACCTGGAACAGTGCCGTGACCTCCTGCCTTCCGGTAAAAAACCATGCCCCGATACAGACCAAAAGCGCTGTGAACTGTACCCATCCTGCCGATACCCACAGGCTTGTCTGTTTTGTCACCTGTGTATTGAAAACTCCCTGAACACTCATTAGTATGCCGGAAACCAGCGCAATGATGACTCCTGTCATGTTTCATTCCTCCATCTGCTTCTCCCGCTGAGTATGCCTGAAATGCAGAAGCAAACGCACTTCCAGCGCAAACTGCGGCTATCAATATTTATGATAGGATATGCAGAACAGAATGGTCTTATGCACTCTCTTCTTTACTGTGCATCTTACGCTCTGGAGCAGACAGCATTTCCGTTCACCAAAAAGTGTTCAAGGCATGTCCGCTTGGCTCGTTGCCCGCAGGAATGAAAAAAGAACTGCTTCCACCACCCAATCAGGTAATGGAAGCAGTTCTTTCCGTTTTTACACATTCAAATTCATTTGTTCATCAATGCAGGCGTCCTATTTGAACGTTTGAAGCATCATTGATCCGTCATACTTTTCCGGTATAGATAATGCTTCCATCTGATGTGTCGGGCTGATTCGTAGTATCTTTAGATGGAACATATACTCCATTTTTATCTACATATTTCCATACACCATTTGTTTTGATCCATGCATGCTTAAGCATAGCTCCCCAGTCGCGGAAGAAGTATGTAGTATTGCCCACCGTGATCCAGCCGGTTTTCATCTTACAATCTGTACCGAAATAATATGTATTCTCTCCGTCGCTCCAGAGACCGACATTTAAAGCAGCTCCCCAGTCACGGAAGTAATACCATTTCCCGTCAAACTGCAGCCATTCTGCTGAAGCCATGACGCCGTCCGATTTCAGGTAATAGATATTCTCGCCGTCGTCATAGAAAGAATTATAAAGAATGCCGCCCCAGCTTCTCGTATAATACCACTTACCGCCGACTTCAATCCACTGATTGTATACCATCCAACCGTCATCATCAAAATAGTAAGTATCATTTCCCACCGTATAGAACTGATTTCTCGGATAATTCAGGGTTCCGTTCCCGATTAAATACCACCAGCGCCCGTTGTCTGCAACCCAGCCCTGAAGGTTCTTGCCATCAACCCAGCCATCTACATAATGATAAAAACAGGAACCATTGGTGTTAGCACGATAGTCACAATCGAGGAGCGTTCCGTTGTTCAGATATTTGACGAGTGTTCGGGAATCTCCCGGCTTAGAACATACAGCAACCTGATTTCCACATACCCTGATACCTCTAACCGTAGAAGATGTTGTGGAAATCTTAATTTTCACAAATCCATCTTCCATTAAAGAGGAATATACTTCATTCAGTTTTGCTCTGCTGGCATCTCCAAAAATACCATCGATAACCAAGTCATAATCACGCTGAAAATTCTTTAAGGCGGTTTCTGTTCCATCTCCAAAATCACCATCGGCTCCAGCAGAACCACAAGAATATCCGCAGGCAATCAATTTCGTCTGCATATCTTTAACGTCTGCACCTTTCGATCCTTTCGACAATACATTGCCGGAAGAACCATCCCAGCTTGCGTTGCTACCCATATCAAGATTAGTCGTAGTATGCTTTCCAGGAGTTAACAAAATATCACCAGGTCTAAGATATTTATCAGATGTTAAATATTTGCTATCTGTTAATTCAATAGCGCCAGCACTTTTTAAGACATCACGCAGAGTTCCAGTTGCTGCAGAAGGCGGCACATTTTTAAGAGCTTGAATTCCCAGTCGATAACCTGCTGCTTTGACATTAGCAGATACTCCTGAAGAACAATCGGCTTCACAAGCAACTGTAATCTGCGCAGGATCATAATTACTAGCCTTTAAATGCTGCCAATAAGTTAATCTTTGCGACAAGTCCATGTCATATCCAATAAGAGGATTTTGTGCGGCAGCTCTTGCAATATCAGCAATCATCTGAGCAATCGAACGATTTTCAAATCTGAACACATATCTCCATCCATAAGAGGGCAGATACCAAGATCGAATTTCCCATTCATGCCCTGTTTGATCTCCAGGCTGCCCGCCATGAGTTGAATTAAACTCATTATGTCCACAATTACTAAGCATATGTTTTCTCCTTTCGCTTTAATTGATATTTTGTGGTGTTTATCTATTTCCGGATTAGATAAATACCTGTTTCATAGAATGAAGCTTCTTTTCTATGAACTTAGCATACCGTGCAGACATACTGCAATACAATGCAACAAAGAAGGTTCGGCTATATCCTTTCCACTACCGGACGGATTTGGGACTTTCATCCTTGAAAAACGTGCGCTACCAGGCGTACACATAAAAAGATCCCTTTCAGAATCTTTTATTCTAAAAGGGATCTATCTTATATGCACTTAACAACTTATTTTTCTGAAAACATACTGAGAATAAGCTGCTTATTAACTAAAACCATATCCGGGAATACTATTATTTGCAAACTCTAACCCTTCAATCGGTTCATATCCAGAAACATCCATAAATATTGCCACTGGATATGAGTTAAAAGTATCCGGGAAAGTAAATGTCAAATAGTATTCTTGCCCGTCATACACTGCTTTCATACCATCTTCAACAAATACCGCTGTATGAGTTTTAAATACAACGCTTTCCTGATCTGAACTGCAATCATACAGATAAATGGTAAAATCAAAGGAGGTATCTGTTATATTTGAAGTTTTGATAATATAAGCTTCCTCTAAATCCACTGGTCCTCCATATAATTGGATTTGTTTATATTCTCCTTCGTAAATATCCACTTGCGCTTGAACAGTATTGATGTCTTCTTGACTGTCGGAAGGAGTATTCTCAACTTCACTATCTGATTCCGCTTCCGGCGCTCCTGTTGCATCCTCCGCAGGCTGTTGTGTTTCCTCTGTATCTTCAGTATTCTGTTCTTCCTCCGGCATATCCGTAGGTTCCGGCGTTGCCACTGGTTCCGTAGTCAACGGTTCCTGTGTAGGCTCCGGTGTTGTTTCAGGTGTTGGCGTTGCCTCTGCTGACGTATCGCTTTCTGACTCCGACTGACTCACGCTCTCGGTACTTACCGCAGAGCTGTCTTCCGGCTCTTTCTCCGAACACCCGGTCATCACATTCATAAATGCAAAGACAGCCAGAAAACAAAACGTAATGAATTTTCCCTTTTTCAACTTTCCCGCTCTCATAATATTCACCATCCTTTTCTTTAAATCTGCAAGGCTTCCATTGAAGCCTGTGGACAGTCCATAGAAATTCCGCCTCTGTGCCGCTGTCTGTGCCAACAGGTAATTGTACTGCATCCGTTCTTCATGAGCCCCGTCTTTCATGATCCGCTCATCACACAAAAATTCAAGATCCTGATCCGCTTCCCTCCGCATCCAATGAAGCAGGGGATTGAACCAGTATACAATGCATACCAGCTGCAAAATCAGTTTATACCACAGATCGTGATGTCTGTAATGACTCAGTTCGTGGCTCAGCAGCAATTCCAGTTCTTTCCAGGTATACCGGTCGGACGGAAGATAAATCCGAGGACGCAAAAGCCCTGTAAGCAGCGGCGTCGTCACCTTTGCGTTCATCCAGAGTTTTGGAGGGTGTGATACTTTCATCTTCCTGCATAGCTTTTGATAATTCATCTCCAGGCTTTTATCTGGTACCGGCATACTCCAGCGTTTTAACTCCCGCTGTACAATATAGCTTCCCAGCAGTTTATACAAACCATACAAAGCCGCAGCCGCCAGCCATACCACTGCCAGCATCTGATATACCGATAGCATTTGTATTCCCTGTTCCCGGAACTGTGAAGTATTTTCCGGAAGATCCGTGCTTTCTGAAGCAGCGAGACTGTTTTCCGTTGGAAGAGTCTCCCCTGCCGCTTCCTGTCCCTGCACCCGAACTTCTTCCCTGACTGCCGGAACCCGTTCTTCCGTCACCTGCTGCGGTATCTGAATGTGGATCATCTTCCCTGATACAAAGCTGCAACAAAATTTTTCACGGAATTCCCATACAGTTTTTCCAGCATTCCTTTTCCTTCTTTTTGCTGATACTCTGTCTGTGAAACCAGCCAGCGGTATTTGTTCAGATTCCCGTCTCTGTTAACAGATACAAACCCCTTTTTCTCCAGCCTGGAAAGCAGGGTGAGAATCGTTGTCGGAGCCAGTGTTTTCTTTTGATTCACAATCTTCTCAATCTCACTTCTGCTCATATCGTTCTTTTGTTTCCACAAGACAATCATAAGATCCAATTCGGATTCCGGAAGCTTTTGTATCGTTCGTTTCATCTGGCTTCCTCCTTTCTACCTCTGTAGTATAATTATATATTACACTTGTAGAAAGGTTATGTCAATACTTTTTTGTGACTTTTTATTGGAAGATGTATTTTCTGCTTTTTGTATACTTCTCCACCTTCTTTCTTCCCTATCAACACTTTCCAACCAACCTTACAGCCAAAAACAATCTCATGTTCTTTTCCGGAAAAGGAGCATGAGCGATGGAATCATTATGCAATCTAATTCAACACATAAAAGAAACTGATACCGGATGGGAATTACTGTTCAAACAGCTGCAGCCGTTGATCCGTAAATCTGCAAAAAAGCTGTTCTTCCTTGAATATGAGGATACCGAACAGGAAATTTGTCTCGCTGTCTTTTCAGCGGTACAGACCATATCACACTATAACAGCGACGGAGAATGCCTGAAATATATCGCCAATGGGATACATTTCGCATGTTCTGCTTTGTTCAGCAAATCCTCACCCCATTTGCCAACGGTTCCTCTGGAAGATTACCTTTCTTCCCGGCAGAGCAGCATGGATTCCTGTCTTTCGGATATCGAATATTTTTCTGAAATCTCAAAGCGGTTCGCCGCCGCTTCACCGCGCAAAAAGGAGATTATCATTTACCTTTTGCAAGGGTATAAAGACAGCGAAATTGCAGCCAGATTAAAAATATCCCGGCAATACGTCAGCAAAGTAAAACACGAATTTTTTCAAAAAAGGGACTGAACGATAGAAAGCGTTTTCCTTTTCTATCATTCCTGAAAGGAAGGTGATTCCATGATCCGCAGAGAATCCGCAGCTCAAAAAAAACAGTATTTGAATTTATATGCTGCCTTAAATCAAACAGTAAACATACTTTCAAAAATAGCTGTTTCACTCAGCCAGGAGGAAAGCAGAACTTTTTTCTCCCTGCAAACGAATCTCGAAATAGAGCAAATTGTAAACCATTTGAATCATTTTGCCCGGGACAAATGTTCTGTCTGCAGGCATATCTTACAGTTGATCGACACCCTGCCCGATGAAACGGAAAAAATGTTCTGCTTTTAAAATATATTCATGGGTATACCTGGGAAGAGATTAGCGAATACCTGAATTATAGTCTTCGTCAAATATACAACATACATAAACACGCTTTGGAACATCTGCAGTTTGAATCTTCCTGAGAAGTCCTTTTCCCTGTCATAAAAGAACCCTCCAAACTGGTACGTCTTACACCAGTTTGAAGGGTTCTATAACCTTTGGGATACTCCCTCATTGATCGCTAAAAACTCTTCTCCAGCTTCTCAATCATTTCATCCACATCCGCCTCGGTAATCACCAGCGGCGGCACCATCCGCAGAACATCGGAGCCTGCCGTGATCACCAGCAGCCCGTTTTTCAGCGCCTGCTGAACGATCTCACCCACCGGCCGGCCGGATACCACCAGGCCCTGCATCAGGCCTTTGCCCCGGCGCACGGTCAGGAAATCATACTTCTCCACCAGTTCATCCAGCCGTTTTTCCAGATAAGCGGAAACCTGCTGTACATGATCGACAATCTTCTCTTTTTCAAAAATATCAAACACTGCGCTGACAGCCGCACATGCCAGCGGATTTCCTCCGTAGGTCGTACCATGATCTCCCGGCACCAGAGAATGCTCCGCGGTTTTCTGATTCAATACAAACGCTCCTACCGGGATTCCGCAGCCAAGCGCCTTGGCACAGGTCATGATATCCGGCTTCACGCCGTATTGCTGCCAGGCGAACATACTTCCGGTGCGGCCCATTCCACACTGGATCTCATCCAGGATCAGCAAAATATCTTTCTCATCGCACAGCGCCCTGACGCCTTTGAGAAATTCAGGATCCGCCGGATAAATTCCGCCCTCCCCCTGAACCGTCTCCAGAATGATCGCACAGGTCTTTTCCGTAACCTGCGCTTTTACGCTCTCCAGGTCGTTGAAATCCGCAAACCGGATTCCTCCGATCAGCGGACGGAACGGATCCTGATAATGGGTATTTCCTGTCACCGAAAGCGCGCCCATACTCCTTCCATGGAACGAGTGGTTCATGGCAATGATCTCATGGTCACTGTGTCCGTCCCTCAGGTAGGCATATTTTCTCGCCGCTTTCAGCGCCCCTTCGATGGCTTCCGTTCCGCTGTTGGTAAAGAAGACCTTATCCATCCCGCTGGCTTTCACCAGTTTTTCTGCTGCATCTGCCATCGGCTCGTTGTAGTACAGATTGGAGGTGTGGATCAGCCGGTCGATCTGATCTTTCAGGGTCTGATCGTACGTTTCATTTCCATATCCCAGAGCAAACACTGCGATTCCCGCCGCGAAATCCAGATATTCCTTTCCCTCCACATCATACAGCCGGACTCCTTTTCCGTGGTCCAGAACCACCGGATAACGGTTATAGGTGTGCAGCACATAATTTTCCGCTTTTTCCATGATCTCATTTGCTTTCATGATAGAATTTCTCCTCGCTTTCATCCAGAATCGCGGTTCCGATTCCCTTGTTGGTAAAGATTTCCAGAAGCAGGCAATGTGGGATCCTTCCGTCCAGGATATGTACCCGGGACACTCCATTCTCAATGGCGTCAATGCAGTTCTGCAGCTTCGGTATCATTCCTCCGCCCACATTTCCGTCTGCGATCAGTTTCTTCGCCTCACTGATATGGAGTTCTGAAATCAGGCTGTCGGAGTCGGAATAATCCCGGTAAACCCCTTCGATATCCGTCAGGAATGCCAGTTTTTCCGCATGCATCGCCCGGGCAATGGCACAAGCCGCATCGTCCGCGTTGATATTATATGTATTGAAATCATCGTCAAATCCCACCGGGCAGATGACCGGAAGAAAATCATTCTCCAGAAGCTTCTTCAGCATTTCCGGCTCCACATGGTCAATGTCTCCCACAAACCCGATGTCCTGTCCGCCGGACAGTTTTTTCTTTACATGGAGCAGCGCGCCGTCCTTGCCGCTGATTCCGATGGCTTTCACTCCCAGGGACTCGATCATCGTCACCAGCTCTTTGTTGACTTTGTTCAGCACCATCTCCGCAACTTCCATGGTCGCCGCATCGGTCACCCGCAGCCCGTTGATGAATTTCGGCTCCATGCCTACTTTTCCTACCCAACGGCTGATCTCTTTTCCTCCGCCATGGACGATGATCGGTTTGAAGCCTACCAGTTTCAGCAGTACCACGTCTTTGATCACGTTCCGTTTCAGTTCTTCGTCCACCATTGCGCTTCCGCCGTACTTGACGATGATCACTTTCCGGTTGAACCGCTGAATATACGGCAGTGCCTCGATCAGAACCTCCGCTTTGTCCAGATACATTTTATTTACCATTTTCTTCTCTCCTCCAAAAACAGCCTTCTTACTTGCCATTCACACATTTGCAGCCAGCGGCACGCCATCCTTTAAGACCGGTAATCCGCATTGATCTTTACATAATCATAGGACAGATCGCAGCCCCAGGCGGTTGCTTCAGCGGTTCCCATATGAATATCTGCCACCGCTGTGACCTTCTCCTCCGACAGGATCTTCGTCGCTTCTTCCTCACTGTAGTCAGTCGCCACTCCGTCTTTGATGATCTGCAGCTTTCCTGCCGCACTCTCAAAATACAGGTCCACCTTCTCCGGGTCGAACTGGGCTCCGGAATATCCCATCGCGCACAGGATCCTTCCCCAGTTGGCGTCATGGCCGAAGATTGCCGCCTTGGTCAGGCTGGAGGTGATCACCGATTTGCTCAGAGTCACTGCCTGCTCCTTGCTCTCTGCTCCAACCACTTTCACCTCAAAGAGCGCCGTAGCGCCCTCGCCGTCCCCTGCGATCTGCATCGCCTGGGTTTTATTCACCTCAAACAGCGCCGCCTTAAACGCTTCGTAATCTTCATTCTTCTCCGTGATTTCCGGATTTCCCGCCATTCCGTTGGCAAGCAGCAGCACCGTATCATTGGTGGAGGTATCTCCATCCACAGACACCATGTTGTAGGTATCCTGAACCACCTCGCTCAGCGCTTCCTGCAGAAGTTCCTTGGAAATGCTCACATCCGTTGTCACAAAGCTGAGCATCGTACACATATTTGGATGGATCATTCCGGAACCTTTGCACATGCTTCCGATGGTCACTGTCTTTCCTCCGATTTCCAGAGAAACCGCCGTCTCCTTGGAGTGAGTGTCCGTCGTCATGATCGCCCGCGCCGCCATGGCTCCCGCCTCCGGAGAATCCTCCAGCATCAGCGCCAGCTTCGCGATGCCTCCCTTGATCCTGTCGATGGGAAGCTGCTGTCCGATGACTCCTGTGGATGCCACCAGCACTGCCGTCTCCGGTACCTTCAGCATTTCAGAAGCAGCTGCGGCTGTCTCCTTACAGTAGCCCATGCCTTCCGCGCCGGTACACGCGTTGGCAATCCCACTGTTGCATACCACCACCCGCGCGCCGTCCTGGTGATAGACGATCTCCTGGTCCCACTTCACCGGAGCCGCCTTGACCACATTGGTCGTAAACGTGCCGGCTGCATGGCATGGAACCTCACTGAAGATCATCGCCATATCCATAGTTCCTTCTTTTTTTATCCCTGCAGCGCATCCCGCCGCCTGAAATCCCTTTGCCGCGGTAACACCGCCATCTGTTTTCTTCATATTCAGAACTTCCTTTCCAAGATTTTTGTTATGGCATTTCCTTACGGAAAGACCGGCGCCATCCGAAGACCCTCATCCTCAGGCAGACCGAACATCAGATTCATGTTCTGCACCGCCTGTCCCGCTGCGCCTTTGACAAGATTGTCCATCGCTCCCATCATAATGATGCGGTTGGTTCTCGGATCGATCTTGAAATTCACATCCACAAAGTTGCTTCCTTCCACCCATCTGGTCTGCGGGCATGCGCCGTTTTCCAGAACGCGGACAAATTTTTCCTTCGCATAATATTTATTGTAGATTGCCCGCACTTCTTCCTCCGTGACATCTTTTTTCAGGCTGGCGTAAGCAGTGATCAGGATTCCCCGGTTCATCGGCACCAGATGCGGAGTGAAATTGATATGCATCGGATACCCTGCCGCGTAGCCCAGCTGTTCCTCGATCTCCGGTGTATGACGGTGGGACGCAACGCCGTAGGCTTTGATATTTTCATTGACCTCACAGTAAAGATTATCCACCTTCGCGCCTCTTCCCGCTCCGGAGGTACCGGATTTGGCGTCAATGATCACCGTATTCCCATCAATGATCCCCTCCTTCAGCAGCGGATAGATGGACAGGGTGGAACAGGTCGGATAACATCCCGGATTGGCAACCAGCCTTGCCTGCTTCACCGCCTCACGATTGATCTCGCACAGTCCGTAAACCGCCTCGTCAAGGAACTGCGGCGCTTTGTGCTCCAGTTTGTACCATTCCTCATAAACCTTTACATCTTTGATACGAAAGTCCGCGCTCAGATCGATCACCTTTGTTTTGGAAAGGATCTCTTCATTGACCAGAGACGCACACAATCCCTGAGGAGTCGCTGTGAAGATCACATCCACTTCGTCGGCAAGCTGCTCCATGTTGTCGTCTCTGCACACATCCTCCACCAGCTGAAACATATTCTGGTATACTTCCGCATACTTCTTATCTATATAACTTCGGGAGCCGTACCATACGATCTCTGCATCCCTGTGCCCGAGAAGCAGACGCACCAGCTCACCTCCGGCATAACCTGTCGCTCCGATAATTCCTGCTTTTATCATCGTTTCTGTTCTCCTTTTTTTCTGCTCCGTCTTTTTCCGGGGCTTCATTTCCGCGGGCAACGAGCCAAGCGGGCATGCTTGCATGCCTATTTGGCGACTGCCGCGAGAGTCAAATGCTCAGCAGCTTGCTGCTTAGTATTTGACTTGCATAAGTATACATCAAAAATGTATATTAATCAAGTTTTTTTGTATTTTTTAAAATGGGCTTGCATATTTCTCCGAAATGATGTATATTTAATCCAAACTTTACACGGCGGCGGAAGACTCGCGTCACTGCCGCTGTTTCACACCGACGAAACTATCAGGGAGGATCTTATCATGAAAGAAAAAGTAATACTCGCATATTCCGGCGGACTGGACACCACCGCCATCATTCCGTGGCTGAAGGAGACATTTGATTACGAAGTCATCTGCTGCTGCATCGACTGCGGACAGGGCAACGAGCTGAACGGCCTGGACGAGCGTGCAAAACTTTCCGGCGCTTCCAAATTATATATTGAAAATATTATCGACGAATTCTGCGACGAATATATTATGCCGTGTGTACAGGCAGGCGCTGTCTATGAGCACAAATATCTGCTCGGCACCTCTATGGCACGCCCGGCAATCGCAAAGAAACTGGTAGAGATTGCAAGAAAAGAAGGCGCTTCCGCCATCTGCCACGGCGCAACCGGAAAAGGCAATGACCAGATCCGTTTCGAACTTGGCATCAAAGCCCTTGCTCCGGATCTGAAGATCATCGCTCCGTGGAGAATGACCGACGTATGGACCATGCAGTCCCGGGAAGATGAGATTGAATACTGCCACAAACACGGCATCGATCTGCCGTTCGACGCCAGCCACAGCTACAGCCGTGACAGAAACCTGTGGCACATCAGCCATGAAGGGCTGGAACTGGAAGACCCGGCCAATGAACCGAACTATGACCACATGCTGGTACTGGGCGTAACTCCGGAAAAAGCTCCGGACGAAGGCGAATATGTGACCATGACATTTGAGCAGGGCATTCCGAAGACTCTGAACGGAAAAGCCATGAAAGTTTCCGAAATCATCACTGAGCTGAATGCTCTGGGCGGAAAACATGGCATCGGTATTGTAGATATCGTGGAAAACCGTGTGGTAGGAATGAAATCCAGAGGTGTTTACGAGACTCCTGGCGGAACCATCCTGATGGAAGCACATGACCAGCTGGAAGAACTGATCCTGGATCGTGACACCATGGAAATGAAGAAAAAACTTGGCAGCCAGTTTGCTCAGGTAGTTTACGAAGGAAAATGGTTCACCCCGCTTCGCGAGGCGCTGCAGGCATTTGTGGAATCCACTCAGAAATACGTGACCGGAGAAGTAAAATTCAAACTGTACAAAGGCAATATCATCAAAGCCGGAACCACCTCTCCATACAGCCTGTACAATGAATCCCTGGCTTCCTTCACCACCGGAGATCTGTACGATCACCACGACGCAGACGGATTTATCACTCTGTTCGGACTCCCACTGAAAGTAAGAGCAATGAAGATGCTGGAAGTGGAAAAGAACAAAGATAAATAAAGAATAACCTCATGTTTCGGTGAGGATGCTTTTTCGAGAGTACAGTTGTAAAAACGCAGGCGTAGCGGGCTACGCTGAGGCTTTTACAACTGTGCTATCGGGAAAGCAGACCAGCGAAACATGAGGTTATTTATCGTGACTTATACCAGCTTCATCCACCGGCATACGTCGTGATAAACCTTCTGCCTCTCTTTTTCAAACAGGATTTCATGGCGCATTCCCGGATACAGTTTTCCCTGTACGTTCCGGTATCCCTGCTTTCTCAGATGCTCAATGGCCTGTGCGAACTTTTTCCGGTTCTGATAACAGGGATCCTCCTCTCCCGAGAGAAACAGGATCGGCAGTTCCGGGTGATGTATCTGCCATCCATCTTCCCCGTAAGTTTCCTTCATCAACTCGCCCAAGGCAAAAAATCCGTCCGCCGTGAACGTAAATCCGCAATGGGGATCTTCCTCATAAGCCTTCTGGATCTCCGGATTTGCGCAGCACCACGCAAAACGGCACTTCTCTTTGGGAAACCTTGCCGCAAACGGCCCGAACGTCAATGCCTCCAGCAGCTTGCTCCGGTGATGCCGCCCAAGGATCAGCGCCTCTCCATGTCCGAGAAGCATGCCGAGATCCAGCAGATCATTTTTGCTGGGCGAACCGGTCAGGATCACCCCGTCCAGTTCCCCATCGTATTTTTTCAGATACGTGCGCGCCACCAGAGAACCCATACTGTGTCCCAGCAGATAAAACGGCAGCCCCGGCCACCGGCGCTTCGCATAGGCTGTGATCTGATGCAGATCCTCCACCAGCGCCCGGCTGCCGCCGCCATACATATATCCCAGATCCTCCTCGCTTCCGACACTTGCGCCGTGTCCGCGATGATCATGGATGATACATGCCACGCCCTTTTCGGACATGGCTTCCATAAACTCCTGATACCGCTCTTTGTGTTCACTCATCCCATGGCTGATCTGAAGCACCGCCCGCACGTTGGTTCCTTCCGGCGGCTCCGTGACCAGGACTTCCAGCAAAAGCCGGTCCATCCTGGATGATATTTTAAATGTTTCGCTCATAGCTTTCTCCATCTTCCACCTGAAAAAGCTCCGTCTCTTCCTCTTTCTCTACAGGAAGAGCAAATCCGGAGACGATCTTATCGTAACATGCTTCACAGAGGTCGAAAGAGTGTCTTTCCATATCTTTTCCGGAAAAGTACCCCCACCCGGTCTCCAGATGGCAGGCTCCCTCCTTCAGGATCCCCTGCTCCACTCTCAGCTCCCTGCCGCAGCAGTTGCAGATTACCTGTTTCAGTTCTTTTGTCTGCCCATAATACTGACGCATGTCTTTCCTCCCTGAACGTATTCGAAAATACTCAAAACTTTGCTGCCTTTGATCAAAAAAATCATTCGCAGCAAACCTTCTGTTGTCTTTCGAATTGTATCACAGATTTCCCTGCTTTCAAAGCGGGAACAAAAGGAAACGCAGGAAATGGGTAACAGCCGGGTCCTGTATGCCTGTCAGCACAGCGGCAGCCCTTTCAGTCTTCTTTCCGGCTCATCAGGACCGCATCTTCCTTCGGCGCCTCGTAATAACCCTTTCTCAGCCCGTCCTGCACGAAGCCCAGCTTTTCGTAAAGCCGGATCGCGCTCTCATTGCTCTGGCGCACCTCCAGGTGCCAGACCCTGACCCCTGCTTTTTTCGTCTCACGGATCAAACCTTCCATCAGCATCTGCCCGATGCCTCTTCTTCTGCAGTCCTCCCGGACACATACATTGGTAATCTCCCCCTCGTCCAGGCTCAGGATGATCCCGCAGTATCCCAGGATTTCTCCGTCTTCCTCCGCAATCAGAAACAGCGCATCCTCCCGGATCAGAAAGGTGAAAAAACCATTTGCCGTCCACGGAGTGGAAAAATTTGCCTCTTCGATGGGCAGTACCTGATCCAGATCCGGGATTTCCATCTGACGTATCGTTACCATATCAGGGTTTCACCTCCCGCTCTTCGCGTTCACGTTCCGCCTGAGATTTGCGCAGATATTCCGGTTCCATTTCCTCCGCCGGCTGGCATTTGCCTTCCCGGTAGTAAATCGCAGCCAGTGCGCCCACCGCGCCGGCTCTCTGCCGGTTCAGGTGTGCCGGAGCAAAGGAATACGGGATTTCCAGAAGCTGTGCCAGCTGTTCCTGATAAACCGGGACACCGTCTCCCAGGAAAATGACCTCCTGTCCCAGTTCATTCAGCGTCTGCGCCAGATCCACAACGCTGACCGCCTCCTGGGGCCGCAGGATATCCAGCATACCGTCCGTATAACAGTAAACGCCGGTATACACCTGATTTCTCCGGGCATCCATGATCGGACAGATGATCCGGTCCGTCACACCAAGATTGTATGCCAGCGCGTCCACCGTGGGAACCGCGATCAGAGGTTTTGCCAGGGCAAGGCCAAGTCCCTTTGCCGTAGCCGCCCCGATCCGAAGCCCGGTAAAGGATCCCGGTCCCGCCGCCACCGCGATCGCATCCACGGTATGCAGATCCAGTTCCAGCATCTGTGCCACCGTATCCAACATCGGCAGCAGCGTCTGGGAATGTGTTTTCTTATAATTTACCGTATATTCGCCCAACAGGATATCGTCCTCCAGCACCGCTACCGATGCCACCATTCCTGAACTGTCCAACGCCAGTATTCTCATCGTATCCCCTCACTTTCCAACAGTTTTTCTATATCTTCGTCCAGCCCTTCCAACGTGATCTTCCGGTAGTCGAAGCCTTTTTCCAGATCCTTTTCAATCTTCACCGCCGTAATCTGATCCGGCAGCAGCTCCCGGATCAGGTCCGCCCACTCAATCATGCAGACGCCTTCTCCGAAAAAGTAATCGTCATATCCGATCTCTTCCATCTCCTCAAGATCACCGATACGATAGACATCGAAATGATAAAAAGGAAGCCGACCTTCCTCATAGACCTGTACAATCGTAAATGTAGGGCTGTTCACCGGCTCCTCAATTCCAAGTCCATGGGCAAACCCTTGAGTAAAAACCGTTTTTCCGACGCCCAGATCTCCGACCATCGTATAAATCTGTCCGGGGCGGGCATGTTTCCCGAGAAATTCCCCCAGCGCGCGGGTTTCACGGGCATTCTGTGTTTCTATGATCATAATTTCCCCTTTCCTGACGCACTTGCTGCGTCATCAAGGTAGATTTGGAAGTTTACTTCCAAACTTCTATCTCCTATTATCTGTCAGTTGCCATTCACGGGATTATTTTAACATACCCACGGTGGCATGACAATGGGCGGAAAAAAATCGTAACCGTTCAGCCAGCTGGGCTGCTACAAAAATTCCGCTTGCCTTGCCTTTGGAAAACACTTATAATCAGAATAGCTGGCAGCGATGTATTCCGCCGTTTCGGCGGCAGCACGGCCTTTTTATCACGAAACAAAGGAGACGAATGATTATGGCAAATCCAATTGTTACATTTACCATGCAGAACGGCGATGTGATCAAAGCAGAACTGTATCCGGAGATTGCTCCGAATACCGTCAACAATTTTGTAAGCCTCGTTCAGAAAGGATTCTATGACGGTCTGATCTTCCACCGCGTGATCCGCGGCTTTATGATCCAGGGCGGCGACCCGCAGGGTACCGGAATCGGCGGCCCTGGCTACTCCATTCCGGGCGAATTCGCTCAGAATGGTTTCCTGACCAACAACCTGGCTCACACGGAAGGCGTTCTGTCCATGGCGCGGGCTATGGATCCTGACTCTGCAGGTTCCCAGTTCTTCATCATGCACAAAACTTCTCCGCATCTGGACGGCGCTTATGCTGCTTTCGGCAAAGTGATCGAAGGCATGGATGTGGTAAACGCGATCGCTGAAACCGCAACCGATTTCCGTGACCGCCCGCTGGAAGAGCAGAAACTGGCTTCTGTTACCGTGGAAACTTTCGGCGTTGAGTATCCGGAACCGGAAAAATGCTAGAGCTTGTTTGAAAAAATCCTGAAGGAGAAATTCCCCGTTCCGGGGGATGACAGAAAATTATTTTTCATCACCACCCGGACACCTTTCTCCGACAGGATTTTTTACTGCTCACTGCCACATCCCCTCAATTACACAATTCAAAATAACTCTGTGGAATAATATCTGTCCGCGCTGTCCGGAAGCAGTACAACCACCGTCTTTCCCTCGTTCTCCGGCCTTGCGGCTGCCTGGACGGCAGCATACAGCGCCGCGCCGGAAGAAATTCCCACAAGGATTCCCTCCGTCTTTGCCAGTTCTCTTGCCATCGCAAACGGTTCCTCGTTATCCACCGTCATAATCTCATCAAAAATCTCCGTGTCCAGCACCTCCGGGACAAACCCTGCTCCGATTCCCTGGATCTTATGGGCGCCTGCCGCACCGCCGGACAGCACCGGGGAAGTCTCCGGTTCGACGGCTATGATCCGGATTTCCGGCTTCTGCTGCCGCAGATACTGCCCGGTTCCGGTGATGGTTCCGCCGCTTCCCACGGCTGAGACAAAGACATCGATGTTCTCGTCCGTGTCCCGCCAAAGTTCCGGACCCGTGGTTTCAAAATGCGCCCTGGCATTGGCTGGGTTCTCAAACTGACCTGGAAGAAAGCTTCCCGGAATCTGCTCCACCAGTTCCTTCGCTTTTTCAATCGCGCCTGCCATCCCCTGTGTACCATCCGTCAGAACAATCTCCGCTCCATAGGCCTTTAAAATATTTCTTCGCTCCACGCTCATGGTCTCCGGCATCGTCAGGATCAGATGAAACCCTTCCGAAGCTGCCAGCGCCGCCAGCCCGATCCCCGTATTTCCTGAGGTTGGCTCCACGATCGTTGCTCCCGGCGCGATCAGCCCTTTTTCCAGCGCGTCTTTCAACATCCCCAGCGCCGCCCGGTCCTTGACACTTCCGGAGGGATTCAGATACTCCAATTTTGCCACCAGACGTGCTTTCAGTTGATATTTCTTTTCCATCCCCCGAAGCTCCAGCAGCGGAGTATTCCCGATGAGTTCTGCAATGTTCTGATAAATCTGAGCCATTTTTCTTCCCCTTTCCCGACGGCTGTCAGCCTTCTGCCAGCTCAACGACTACCAATGATTTTCTATCAATTTATGATTTCATCCTCAAGACGTCTCTTTGGAACATAATGCACATCCTTCTCGTCCCGGTAATAATCCGTCTCCCCGCTCGCCGGAACCTCTGTCAGCACGATCTCTTCCTGTGGTTTTCCAAGCGCAACGACCAGAAGCGGATGAACATTCTCTTTCAGCTTCAGTGCCTCTCTCACCTCTCCTGCTGTAAAGTTGCCGATCATACAGCCGCCCAGACCCTTTTCCACTGCTGCCAGCAGCATGGTCTGAGCCACAATTCCAACATCCTTCATGTAACGGTTCAGATTTGGATCAATCTCAGAATCCTGGCAGATAATGATAAACGCAGTCGGTCCATGTCCCGGATGTGGAAGCTGCAGCTGCGGCAAAGCCCGCGCCCATCGGGTGAGCGAAAGCACCTCCTTCACCATCTCTTTTTCATAAACCAAAAAATATTTCAATGGCTGTTTGTTCACACTGGATGGACAAAGCCTCGCACAGTCCACAAACTCCATCAGTGTCTCTCTGGAAATCGAAACACTCTCATCAAACCCCCGATAACTTCTATTTTTCAATACCAGATCTTTCAGCATATAGCGCTCTCCTTTCTTTTTCCTCTTTACATTCACTCTTTTCTGAAAAACTTTTGTCTTTCCTCCCATTATAACGGAAACTTTCAGAAAAATTCAAGACTTACTTTTATAGTTTTCCGTCTTATGGTATGATAAAAAAAAATGAATTTACAGGAGGACAAAACAATGCTTGTAACAACAACCAGCACCATCGAGGGAAAAAGTATTCTGGAGTACAAAATGGTAGTGTTCGGCGAAGTGATCACCGGTGTAAACTTCGTACGTGATTTTGCTGCCGGAATGCGCAATTTCTTCGGCGGCCGCTCACAGGGATATGAAGAGGAACTGGTAAACGCCCGCAATCAGGCAATGGATGAAATGATCTCCCGTGCCACTCAGCTCGGCGCAAACGCCATCGTGGGCGTAGATATTGATTACGAGGTTCTCGGTGCCGACAATGGTATGATGATGGTCACCGCTTCCGGAACAGCTGTAGTGACCGACTGACCCGTAAGGTCAGAAAATTTTGGTCTTCAAAATATTTTCAGGAAATCTCTTGACTTTCTTTGACTTTCAAAGTATTCTATATATAGTTTTTAATACTACTTATTATTCTTTTAAATACCATATATAAGAATCTATAGGTCAAAGGAGATTTCATATGTCTTTACCAGCACTACAAATCGGCAATCTTACCGCTCCAGTCCCGATCATTCAGGGCGGCATGGGCGTAGGGATCAGCCTGTCCTCACTGGCAGGCGCAGTAGCAAAAGAAGGGGGCATCGGCGTCATTTCTGCCGCTCAGCCGGGCTTTCGCGAGCCGGATTTTGCCAAAGATCCTCTCGCAGCGAACTTAAGAGCGCTGGCGTACCATATCCGGCGTGCAAAAGAACTCTCGAACGGCGGCATCATCGGTGTCAATATCATGTGTGCCCTGACCCATTATCAGGAATATGTCAAATGCTGTATCGACAACGGCGCAGATCTGATCATCTCCGGCGCAGGCCTTCCCAGTGATCTGCCACGCTATACGGAGGGAAGCTCCATCAAACTGGCTCCCATCGTCTCGCCGCCGAAGACCGCCAAAGTTCTTCTGAAGCTCTGGGATCTTCATTATCACCGCGTACCCGATCTGGTGGTCATCGAAGGACCGAAAGCAGGCGGACACCTGGGCTACAGTCCCGAGGATGTCGCGCAGCTGGAAACCGAAGGATACGACCGGCAGGTACAGGAAATTCTGAATATCGTCCACGGTTATGAAGAAAAATATCAGCAGCGCATTCCGGTAGTATTTGCCGGAGGTGTGTTCGACCGAAAGGACATTGACCACTATCTCTCCCTGGGCTGTGCCGGGGTACAGATGGCGACCCGCTTCGTTGTAACCGAGGAATGCGACGCCGATCCCCGTTACAAACAGGCGTACCTGAATGCCCGGAAAGAAGATATCACCATCATGAAAAGCCCGGTGGGAATGCCCGGCCGCGCAATACGGAACAGCTTTCTGAAGCTCCATGAACAGGAACCGGAAAAGATCACCCATTGTTATCAATGCCTGAAAAAGTGTGACCGTGCTTCCATTCCCTACTGCATCACCACAGCGCTGACCCGTGCCGCGGAAGGCAATGTGGAGGATTCTCTTCTGTTCTGTGGGGAAAACGCGTGGAGATTGACAGAAATGACCACCGTCCACGACCTGATGCAGGAACTTTGTCATGACTGAAGAAAGATCAGATAAGATTTACATTCAAAGATCCCCTGAACGTACAGCACAGAAAACTGTGCCCTGCGTTCAGGGGATCTTTTTGCTTCCAATATACTCCGTAACATCTTTTAAAATTGCTTTCCGCACCTTTCAAACACGTTCCAGCGCTTTTTCTATCTTCCGGAAATCCTTCAGCGCCTGCCAGCCGATCCGAACGATCTTTTTGATATTGATGGAATTGACTCCTCCCTGCCTCGGCCGGAAAGTAATCGGCAAATACTTCACCCGATAGGGCCCTTTGCAGTAAAGAACTGAGATCAGCACGTTCGAGAGATTGAAGCCCTCCGGAACCCTCTTCAGGACTTCCCTCAAGGTATCCGCATGCATCAGGCGGTACGGTGTGTTGGCATCCTCCACCCATACCCTGAAAGTCAGCCCCACCACCAGCCGCAGTACCCGTGTGACAAAGACTCTGCTCGTTCCATCCTGTCGATGGCACCGCTTTCCGATCAGCAGATCATACTGCTCCCTCTGCTTCCAGAACGGCTCAAATTCCTCCGGAAGTGTCTGCCCGTCCGAGTCTGTCTGAAACACGTAATCTGCCCCGTGCTCCAGCGCATAATGATACCCGAAAAGTACCGTCGCCCCATGTCCTGCGTTGGGCTTCGTCACCGCCTCCAGGAGGGGATATTTTTTCTGATACTCCTGCAGGATTTTGTATGTTCCGTCCTTGCTTCCGTCATCGATCACCACCAGCCTCGAGGTTCCTTCTGCCGAATGACGTTCCACAACCGGGTGCCAGTCCCGGATCACCTGCTCGATATTTTCTTCTTCATTATATGCCGGTATTACTATATATAATCTGTCCATGTCTGAACTCCAAATCATCTATTTTTCTGCGTTTGGCAGATGCATACGGGAAAGGGCTGCGCGATGCACAGCCCTTTCCCGTACACGTATTTACTTTAGCATTAAAAAGATTCGTTGACAATACTCTTTTTCAAAAATCCTACGCCCATAGGGTACGGTCCCGTATGCACTCCAATGGTCGCTCCAATCTGGATCTCCTTCAAAGTTTGAAATATCTTCAAAAATATAAGGATTACGTCCTCTGTCTCCAGAAAGCAAACCGCTCCGAAATCCTGCTTCACGGCCTGGATATGTACATGCTCACGGTCACTGACGCAAAAGAAAAATCATTTTTCGAAAAATGTGAACTCTATTATTACTCCGGAGCCCTTTACAATATTTTTCTTCACTGGATCCGGGACGGAATGAACGAAGACATCGAAGTGGTCGCACAGATCATCTACGACCATGTAAAGCACAACCGCTACGATATGACCGGAATCCCTCTGGAAATTTTTCCAAAAGAACCGCAGCAGTAACCGTTCCTCTGACTTTTCCAAAAGAACCACAGCAGTAACCGTTCCTCTGACTGAGCTGTTGCCCGCCGCAAGAGCGGAATTGGCAGCCGATATTTACAAAGAATGGCAAATTGTGTTAAACTATGAGAGAAAATAATGTCGAAAATACTTATTACAGAAAGGATGAAACAACATGCAGACATTTCAACGTGTAACACCGGAACAGCTTGACGATTATGAAAAAAGCTATGCGTCCAGCCCGCTTTGCCGCGCGATGACCAATGCGCTTTACAACACCTCCGTCAAGGACGCTGCTTTCTGCCATGCAGGCCTGTCTCAGGCACAGCATGCATTTTCCATTGATCTGCCGACCCTCCCGGTCACAAACCAGAAGGCAAGCGGACGCTGCTGGATCTTCTCCGCATTGAATGTGCTTCGGGAAGTAACCGCAAAAAAATGTAATCTCGATGCTTTCGAACTTTCACAGAACTATGTCGCATTCTGGGATAAATTCGAAAAAGCCAATTATATGCTGGAAAGCGTTATTTCCCTTGCCGATCGCCCCACCGACGACCGCGTTCTCTGCCAGGTGCTGAGCACCGGCGTGCAGGACGGCGGACAGTGGGATATGTTCGTCAACCTCGTGGAAAAATACGGCGTGATTCCGAAATCCGCAATGGAAGAAACCTTCCAGAGCAGCAATACCCGCGCAATGAACCAGCTGCTCAACACCAAACTTCGCCAGTGTGCCGCAGTCCTGAAAAAAGTCGCTGCGGAAGGCAAAAACGTACAGGCTATGAAATCCGAAATGCTGAAGGATATCTATAAATTCCTCTGCATGTGTTTCGGATGCCCGCCCAAAACATTTGATTTTGAATATGTGGATAAGGACAAACAGTACCATATTGTACATAATCTCACACCACAGACCTTTTACCAGGAGTATGTCGGCCTGAATCTCCGTGAGGATTACGTAAGCATCATCAATTCCCCAACCGCAGACAAACCGTTCGGAAAAACCTACACCGTAGATTACATCGGAAACGTGGCGGAAGGTTCCCCGATCCGTTACTACAACCTTCCAATGGACACGCTCCGCTCTCTGATCGTACGTCAGCTCTCCGACGGCGAGCCGGTATGGTTCGGAAGCGACGTGGGACATATGGGCGACAGAGAAAAAGGTATCTGGAGCACGGAATGCTATGACTACGCAGGTACGTTTGGATTCGATTTTGAAATGACGAAGGAAGACCGCCTGGACTACCGCGAAAGCGCGATGAATCACGCAATGGTGATCACTGGCGTGAATCTTGACGAGAACGGCCAGCCAGACAAATGGAAAATTGAAAACAGCTGGAGCGACGAACATGGCAACAAGGGTTACTACCTGATGAACGCAGAATTGTTTGACCAGTTTGTATATCAGGCGGTCATCAATAAAAAATATCTCACAGAAGAACAGCTGAAAGAGGCTTCCTCTGAACCGCTTCATCTGAATCCGTGGGATCCAATGGGGACGCTTGCGGATTGATTTTGCGCTTTACTAATAACGTCCTGAACAGTATTCATCCGTACCCATTTGGCATATTACAGCGATAAATAATCCGGATCGATAAGAATTTCTCTTATCGAATCCGGATTTCTTTTTACCACGCAAATGGTATGAATGGCATAAATCCACTATTCCATTCCCAGTTTCTGCATTTCCTCGTTCACATCCGTCTCACAGGACCGCATGGCCAGAATCGTGCGTTCCATCAGATCCTCCAGTGTCCATCCCAGTTTCTCTGCACCCTCTGTAATAATTTCTCTGGAACATCCCGCTGCAAACCGCTTATCCTTAAATTTCTTTTTGAGACTTTTCAGTTCCATATCGGATACGCTTCTGGAAGGACGCATTTTTGCCGCCGCCCAGATCAGACCTGTCAGTTCATCGCATGCAAACAATACTTTTTCCATTTCATGCTGCGGTTCCACATCACTGCAGTGTCCGAAACCGTGGCTGCACACGGCATGGATTACTTCCGGCTCTGCGTTTTCTCCCTGCAGAAGTTCCACAGCCTTTTTACAGTGCTCTTCCGGATATCTTTCGAAATCAACATCATGAAGCAGTCCGCAGATTCCCCAGAATTCCTTTTCCTCTCCGTATCCCAGCTGCTCTGCAAACCATTTCATACATCCTTCCACCGTCAAACCGTGCCGGATATGAAAGGATTCGCTGTTATATTTTCTTAAAATTTCCAACGCCGTTTCATGATTCAGTTTTGTCTGCATTTTCATATGCTCCTTTCCATCTTCCGTATAACAGAAAAAAGCTGTACTAAAAAGTACAACTTCTCTCCCCAGTGCCGCAGGCCGGAATCGAACCGGCACGGGTATCGCTACCCACGGGATTTTAAGTCCCGGGCGTCTGCCTGTTCCGCCACTACGGCTTAATGGAACCTATAGGGCTCGAACCTATGACCCTCTGCTTGTAAGGCAGATGCTCTCCCAGCT
>ERZ1036420.333-NODE-333-length-41569-cov-4.992677_pt1 | contig 41569 bp, 35 predicted proteins | sample MGYA00514220_ERZ1036420 | MGnify/ENA primary metagenome ERZ1036420 (study PRJEB33795, sample SAMN09464938) | human gut metagenome | host: Homo sapiens | place: USA: Stanford, California | collected 2016-10 | study: EMG produced TPA metagenomics assembly of the...
GATAACAGGACGCGGTAGATTTTTCCTGTGGGGATAATTCTGCGGAAACTCAAGAGTTGACATTCTTGACAGATTGTGGTATTGTAAAAAATGCACTATTATGGCAAGATATGCCTAAAAGCTTTTGATTTTCAGGCATGAGCGGTAATAAATATAAAATAAATACAAGGGGTGACACGTCAATGGAGAAAAATAGAATACGTCCGATTCCAACCGGAAAAAGTATACGAATGACATACCAGAGACAAAAAGAAGTTCTAGAAATGCCCAATCTGATCGAAGTTCAGAAGGATTCCTATAACTGGTTCCTGAAGGAAGGAATGAAAGAAGTCTTTGATGATATTTCCCCAATTTCAGATTACGGCGGAAGACTCAGTCTGGAATTCGTAGACTTTACTCTGTGTGAAGACGAAGTAAAGTATTCGATTGAAGAGTGTAAGCAGCGCGATGCGACATACGCGGCACCTTTGAAGGTGAAAGTGCGTCTGCACAACAAAGAAAAAGACGAAATCAGTGAGCATGAAATTTTCATGGGCGATCTGCCGTTGATGACAGAGACAGGCACTTTTGTGATCAATGGCGCGGAACGTGTTATCGTCAGCCAGCTCGTGCGTTCACCTGGTATCTATTACGGTATTGCACACGATAAGATCGGTAAAAGACTTTTCTCCTGTACCGTGATTCCGAATCGTGGTGCGTGGCTTGAATATGAGACCGACTCCAATGACGTATTTTATGTCCGTGTAGACAGAACCAGAAAAGTTCCGATCACTGTGCTGATCCGTGCGCTTGGTGTAGGAAGCAACGCTGAGATCGTAGAGCTTTTCGGTGAGGAACCGAAGATTCTTGCAAGTTTCTCAAAGGACACTTCCACCAACTATCAGGAAGGTCTGCTGGAGCTGTACAAAAAGATCCGTCCGGGCGAGCCGCTGGCTGTGGAAAACGCAGAGAGCCTCATCCGCGGAATGTTCTTTGATCCGCGCCGTTATGATCTTGCCAAGGTCGGACGTTATAAATTCAATAAGAAACTGGCACTGCGCAACCGCATCAAAGGTCAGGTCCTTGCGGAGGATGTTGTAGACGCATCCACCGGTGAGATCCTGGCGGAAAAAGGAACCAGAGTGACCCGTGATCTGGCAGATGATATCCAGTACGCGGCAGTTCCGTATGTATGGATCCAGACTGAGGAGCGCAATGTCAAAGTCCTGTCCAACCTGATGGTTGATATCACCCGCTGGGTAGATGTGGATCCGAAGGAAGTGGGCGTGACAGAGGAAGTTTATTATCCGGTACTGGAGCGTATCCTTTCTGAGTACACGGATATTGACGAGATCAAAGATGCGATCCGCCGTGAGATCCATGACCTGATTCCGAAGCATATTACAAAAGAGGATATTTTCGCATCCATCAACTACAATATGCATCTGGAATACGGACTTGGAAACGACGACGATATCGACCATCTGGGCAACCGCCGGATCCGTGCGGTCGGCGAGCTGCTTCAGAATCAGTACCGCATTGGTCTTTCCAGAATGGAGCGTGTGGTACGCGAAAGAATGACGACTCAGGATCTGGAGGGTATTTCCCCGCAGTCCCTGATCAATATCAAACCGGTCACTGCGGCAGTGAAAGAGTTCTTCGGTTCTTCCCAGCTGTCACAGTTCATGGATCAGAACAACCCGCTGGGCGAGCTGACCCATAAGAGACGTCTGTCTGCGCTGGGACCGGGCGGTCTGTCCCGTGACCGTGCAGGATTCGAGGTTCGAGACGTTCACTACTCCCATTACGGAAGAATGTGTCCGATCGAGACGCCTGAGGGTCCGAACATCGGTCTGATCAACTCCCTTGCATCTTATGCAAGGATCAATGAGTACGGCTTTGTGGAAGCTCCGTACCGTAAGATCGACAAGACAGATCCGAAGAATCCGAAAGTTACCGACGAAGTTGTCTACATGACAGCAGACGAGGAAGACAATTACCATGTAGCACAGGCGAACGAGCCGCTGGATGAAGAAGGACACTTCCTGCACAAAAACGTTTCCGGACGTTACCGTGCAGAGACTCAGGAGTATGAGCGTCAGATGTTTGATTACATGGACGTATCTCCGAAGATGGTGTTCTCCGTTGCGACGGCGCTGATCCCGTTCCTTCCGAACGACGATGCGAACCGTGCGCTGATGGGATCCAACATGCAGCGTCAGGCCGTTCCGCTGATGATCACCGAAGCTCCGGTGGTCGGAACAGGTATGGAGGCGAAGGCAGCGGTAGACTCCGGTGTCTGCGTGGTTGCGAAGAAATCCGGAACCATCACCTATTCCTGCTCCAACGAGATCCGTATGAAGAACGATGACGGTACCACCGATATCTATCATCTGACCAAATTCATGCGAAGCAACCAGAGCAACTGCTACAACCAGAAACCGATCGTATTCAAAGGCGACCATGTGGAAGCCGGCGAAGTGATCGCCGACGGCCCGTCCACCTATCAGGGCGAGCTGGCGCTTGGAAAGAACCCGCTGATCGGATTTATGACCTGGGAAGGTTATAACTACGAGGATGCCGTTCTGCTGAGCGAGCGTCTGGTACAGGATGATGTATATACCTCCATCCATATCGAGGAGTATGAGGCAGAAGCCCGCGATACCAAACTGGGACCGGAAGAGATCACCAAGGACGTTCCGGGTGTCGGCGACGACGCTCTGAAAGACCTGGATGAGCGCGGAATCATCCGCATCGGTGCAGAAGTACGCGCAGGTGATATCCTGGTAGGTAAGGTAACTCCGAAGGGAGAGACAGAGCTTACCGCAGAGGAACGTCTGCTTCGTGCGATTTTCGGTGAAAAAGCAAGAGAAGTGCGTGACACTTCCTTAAAGGTACCGCACGGTGAGTACGGTATCGTAGTAGATGCCAAAGTATTTACCAGAGAGAACGGCGATGAGCTGTCTCCGGGTGTCAACGAGGCAGTCCGCATCTACATCGCTCAGAAGAGAAAAATCTCTGTCGGCGACAAGATGGCGGGACGTCACGGTAACAAGGGTGTCGTTTCCCGTGTGCTTCCGGTGGAAGATATGCCGTTCCTGCCGAACGGACGTCCGCTGGATATCGTGCTGAACCCGCTGGGCGTACCTTCCCGTATGAACATCGGACAGGTGCTGGAGATCCATCTGAGTCTTGCAGCGGCAGCCCTCGGTTTCAATGTTGCGACTCCGATCTTTGACGGCGCGAACGAGATCGATATTCAGGACACTCTGGAACTGGCAAATGATTATGTAAATATGGAATGGGATGAGTTCTCCGCGAAACACAAGGACGAACTGCTCCCTGAAGTTTATGAATATCTTGGAACACATCTGGAACACAGAGAACTGTGGAAGGGTGTGGAACTTACCGGAGACGGTAAAGTTCAGTTAAGAGACGGCCGTACCGGTGAGTTCTTCGACAGCAAGACAACCATCGGACACATGCATTATCTGAAACTGCACCACCTGGTAGACGATAAGATCCATGCACGTTCTACCGGTCCATACTCCCTGGTAACACAGCAGCCGCTGGGCGGTAAAGCTCAGTTCGGCGGACAGCGTTTCGGAGAGATGGAGGTTTGGGCTCTGGAGGCGTATGGCGCGTCCTACACGCTGCAGGAGATCCTGACCGTGAAGTCTGACGATGTTGTGGGCCGTGTGAAGACTTACGAAGCGATCATCAAGGGCGACAATATTCCTGAACCGGGAATTCCGGAGTCCTTTAAGGTACTGCTCAAGGAGCTTCAGTCTCTGGCTCTGGATGTCCGCGTACTGCGCGATGACAATACCGAGGTGGAGATCATGGAATCCTCCGATTACGGCGATACCAACCTGAACCACATCATTGAGGGAGACCGCTACTCCAACCGTGAGGAAAACTTCGGCGAGTACGGATATTCCAAACAGGAATTCGACGGCGAAGAACTGGTGGATGTGGAAGAAGATGAAGAGGAAGATGCGTTCCTTGAACTGGATGAGAATCTCGACGATGAAGAATAAAAAACTCTTCGCAATGTGACGAAAGGGGTAATCAAATGCCAGAAACAGCAAATAAAGAGAACTATCAGATGACCTTCGATGCCATTAAGATCGGCCTGGCCTCCCCGGAGAAAATCCGGGAGTGGTCCCACGGCGAGGTGAAAAAGCCGGAGACCATTAACTACAGAACACTGAAACCGGAAAAAGACGGCCTGTTCTGTGAGAGAATCTTCGGACCGAGCAAGGACTGGGAGTGTCATTGTGGAAAATACAAGAAAATCCGTTATAAAGGTGTTGTCTGCGACCGATGCGGCGTAGAAGTCACCAAGTCCAGTGTGCGCCGTGAGCGTATGGGACATATCGAGCTGGCAGCTCCGGTATCTCATATCTGGTACTTCAAAGGGATTCCGTCCCGCATGGGACTGATTCTGGATCTGTCTCCGAGAACTCTGGAGAAAGTTCTGTACTTTGCAAATTATATCGTCCTGGATGCAGGCGATACCAAACTGCAGTACAAGCAGGTCCTGACGGAGAAGGAATATCAGGATGCCCGCGAGCAGTACGGCAATGGATTCCGCGCAGGTATGGGCGCTGAGTCCATCAAAGAGCTTCTGATGGCGATCGATCTGGAAAAAGAATCCGCAGAGCTGAAACAGGGTCTGAAGGATTCCACCGGCCAGAAACGCGCCCGTATCATCAAACGTCTGGAGGTTGTGGAGGCTTTCCGTGAGTCCGGCAACCGTCCGGAGTGGATGATCCTGGATGCGATCCCGGTGATCCCGCCGGATCTGCGCCCGATGGTACAGCTGGACGGAGGACGTTTCGCGACTTCCGACCTGAACGATCTGTACCGCCGTATTATCAACAGAAACAACCGTCTGCAGCGTCTGCTGGAGCTTGGCGCTCCGGATATCATTGTGCGCAATGAGAAACGTATGCTGCAGGAAGCAGTCGATGCGCTGATCGACAACGGCCGCCGCGGCCGTCCGGTAACAGGACCGGGCAACCGTGCGCTGAAATCTCTTTCCGATATGCTGAAAGGTAAGTCCGGACGTTTCCGTCAGAACCTTCTGGGTAAACGTGTTGACTATTCCGGACGTTCCGTTATCGTTGTCGGACCGGAGCTGAAGATCTATCAGTGCGGTCTGCCGAAAGAGATGGCGATCGAGCTGTTCAAACCGTTTGTAATGAAAGAGCTGGTTTCCAACGGAACTGCTCATAATATCAAAAATGCCAAGAAGATGGTAGAAAAACTGGAGCCGGCAGTATGGGATGTTCTGGAAGATGTTATCAAAGAGCATCCGGTTATGCTGAACCGTGCCCCTACTCTGCATCGTCTGGGTATCCAGGCGTTCGAGCCGATCCTGGTAGAAGGTAAAGCGATCAAACTGCATCCGCTGGTTTGTACCGCGTTCAACGCCGACTTCGACGGCGACCAGATGGCGGTTCACCTTCCGCTGTCCGTGGAAGCGCAGGCAGAGTGCCGTTTCATGCTGCTGTCTCCGAACAACCTGCTGAAACCGTCTGACGGTGGTCCGGTAGCTGTTCCTTCACAGGATATGGTGCTTGGTATTTACTACCTGACCCAGGAGCGTCCGGGAAGCAAGGGCGAGGGAAGCTTCTTCAAGAATGTAAACGAAGCGATCCTGGCATATGAAAACGGATATATCACGCTGCAGACCAAGATTACCGTACGCTGCAGCAAGGAAATGCCGGATGGAACCACACTGGTACAGAATGTAAGTTCCACACTGGGTCGTTTCCTGTTCAATGAGATCCTGCCCCAGGATCTTGGCTATGTAGACCGGAGCATTCCGGGCAACGAGCTTGCTCTGGAAGTTGACTTCCTGGTTGCAAAGAAACAGCTGAAACAGATTCTGGAAAAAGTTATCAATACCCATGGCGCGACCAAGACCGCAGAGGTTCTGGACGACATCAAGGCGACGGGTTACAAATATTCCACCCGCGCGGCTATGACCGTATCTATTTCCGATATGACCGTGCCGCCGCAGAAGCCGGAAATGATCGCTCAGGCTCAGGAAACTGTGGATAAGATCACCAAGAATTTCAAACGTGGTCTGATCACAGATGAAGAGCGTTACAAAGAGGTTGTTGATACCTGGAAGAAGACCGACGATGAGCTGACCCATGCGCTGCTTTCCGGTCTGGATAAATATAACAACATCTTCATGATGGCGGACTCCGGAGCCCGTGGTTCCGACAAGCAGATCAAACAGCTGGCAGGTATGCGTGGACTGATGGCAGATACTACCGGTCATACCATCGAGCTGCCGATCAAGTCCAATTTCCGTGAAGGTCTGGACGTACTGGAATACTTCATGTCTGCCCACGGAGCACGTAAAGGTCTGTCCGATACCGCTCTTCGTACGGCTGACTCCGGTTACCTGACCAGACGTCTGGTAGACGTTTCCCAGGAGCTGATCATCCGCGAAGTGGACTGTTCGGAAGGCAAAGACGAGATTCCGGGAATGTGGGTAGAAGCATTCGCGGACGGAAAAGAGGAGATCGAAAGCCTGCAGGATCGTATCACAGGACGTTTCTCCTGCTACACGCTGAAAGACAAAGACGGAAATGTCATTGTCAAGGCAAACCATATGATCACACCGAAGCGTGCAGCCCGCATTATCAACGAAGGTGTGGATGAAAACGGAAAACCGTTTGAGAAGATCAAGATCCGTACGATCCTGACCTGCCGTTCCCACACTGGTATCTGTGCAAGATGCTACGGTGCGAACATGGCAACCGGTGAGGCAGTACAGGTCGGAGAGTCTGTTGGAATTATCGCGGCTCAGTCCATCGGTGAGCCTGGTACACAGCTGACCATGCGTACCTTCCATACCGGAGGTGTTGCCGGCGGAGATATCACACAGGGTCTTCCCCGTGTCGAGGAGCTTTTCGAGGCAAGAAAACCGAAGGGACTTGCGATCATCACCGAGATCAAAGGTGTTGCTGCGATCAAAGATACCAAGAAAAAACGTGAAATCGTCGTGACAGATAATGAGGAAGGCGTATCCAAGACCTATCTGATCCCGTACGGTTCCCGTATCAAAATCACCGACGGAGCAGTTCTGGAAGCCGGCGATGTGCTGACCGAAGGTTCTGTCAACCCGCATGATATCCTGAAAGTCAAAGGTGTCCGCGCGGTACAGGATTACATGCTGCACGAAGTTCAGCGTGTATACCGTCTGCAGGGTGTAGAGATCAACGATAAGCATATCGAGGTCATTGTACGTCAGATGCTGAAGAAAGTCCGCATTGAGGAAAACGGTGATACCGAATTCCTTCCGGGCGATATGGTAGACGTTCTGGATTATGAAGAGACCAACAAGGCAATGGAAGAGCAGGGAAAAGAGCCGGCATCCGGAAAACAGGTTCTGCTGGGTATCACAAAAGCTTCCCTGGCATCGGATTCCTTCCTGTCTGCGGCATCCTTCCAGGAGACCACCAAGGTTCTGACCGACGCCGCGATCAAAGGTAAGATCGACCACCTGGTAGGTGTCAAAGAGAACGTTATCATCGGTAAGCCGATCCCGGCAGGTACCGGTATGAAATTCTACAGCAATATCCGTCTGAATACTGATTCCATGCTGAATCAGGAGGAAGAGGATGAAGAGGAAATCATAGACGAAATGCCGGAAACTGAGATGGTTCAGGAAGATCTGGCTGAGGCGGAAGAAGTTCTGATGGAAGAAATTCCGGAAGAGGAAGAAACCACAACGGAAGAATAAACAACGTCTGCTGGTCACCTGATGACTGGGAGCGAATGAAAACCAATATGCAACAAATGCAGGGGGATGCCGTGAAATGCGGCATCCCCCTGTTGTAAGTTGCGGCGAGGTTTGATAGAATAAAAGTTAATCGTTCAGCTATAACAATTCGACTGGCTGAACTGTCACGAATACAGAGAAAAGAGAAGGTGCCGGAAATGGAAGAAGAAAAGCAGAAAAAAATGCCAGGGAATGGCGTCGGGTTCCTGAAAGCTGCGGCAAACGCCGTGCTGATCCTCCTGAACGGATTTATGATCGCATTGATCGTGTGTCTGTTTCTGGCGCAACCGGCAGGCGGGGACCGGGTCAAACCGACAATCCAGAAATTCAATGAAAATTCCGATCAGTATTATTCGGAAGATGAGACTTACCAGCAGGTAAATGCCAATGTACACGTTTATCAGTCCACAGGAAGACCAGATGAAAAGGAGTGACGGATGCAAGAAAAAGAACAGAAAAAGAAATTTCATTTTCCGTTCCAGGGAGAGTTTCAGTGGAAAAACTTTTTCCGGCTGCCTATGTGGATCCGGACGCTGATCATCAGCGGGGCGTCGCTGGTGCTGCTGACCGCAGTGTTTTTTATGGCAGGCAATTATTTATATTCCCCACAGAAAGTGGCGCGGGATTATTATGAAGCGCTGCTGTCCAAGGATTGGAACCGGATGTATGACTGCTGCGAATTTCCGGAGGGACAGTTCCTGTCCAGAAAGAATTTTGTAAACGCCATGTCCTACGGTACTTCCGGGGACGAAGAGAGCCCGGTGATCAAGAACTATAGAATGCGCAAAAAGGCAACGGATGAAAGCAGCAAAATTTCCACTTATGAAGTCACCTATACTCTGGAAGGAATCAGCGAAGCCCAGAAAGATACCGTTGAGATTGCCCGCGGCGGGCAGGTGATGGGACCTTTTTACGACTGGTATATTGTTCCGGAGAAACTGTATGCCAGCGACGTGGAAGTTGCCGTGCCTGATGGAGCGGAACTGTATCTGGACGGAATACAGATTCTGGACAAGTATGAAAAAGCGGAATCCGGTCAGGAAGAAGACGGAACGGAAGAAACAACAGAAAAAGCGGAAGAATCCGGGGACGGTGAAACGATCTATGAAATTCCCTACTTGTTTCTGGGATATCACACAGTTCAGCTCCATCAGAACGGACGGGATGACTACCGGGAAATTGTATATGTAAAGGATGACAGCCGCCTGGAATTTCTCCCGGAACTGAAACTCAACGATTCCACCGGGAAAGAGATCACGGATCTGGTGGAAGAGACTGTTCAGAGTTTCTGCGAAGCGGGAATGAAAAAGGACTCTTACAGCAAAGTGAAAAAGTATTTTTCCAGCGAGAATACTGTACAGAAAAAAGCGGAACAGGCATTCCAGGATTTCTGTGATGAAGTGGCGGATGAGGAAAATACAGGACTGGTAAATCTGGCGGTCACCAGCATAGAAACTACAGTATCCAATACCGATGGTGAAATGAAGGCGGAAACTGTGATTTCCTATACGGCGGAGCGGGTAGAGAAGCGATTGTTCTTTTTCTATCAGACCGTCACGGAAAGCGGTACGAAAACCCTGGATCTGCAGATGAAAAACACCAATGGTGAATGGAAAATCGAAAAATGGTCATAAAGAAAGTGTGCTGCTGAAAAAATTCTTTAGCAGCACACTTTTTTCTTCGAGTCAGCCCAGAAAGTGTTGAAGAAAATCCCAGTGGATCACATTGGCAAAAAACAGGCTGTAAACCAGCAGGCACCAGGGTTTCAAAAGCAGAATGATCATGCAGAATTTTTTCCTGGAAATCGCCGTCAGGCCAGCGAGAAAGCAGATCAGATCATCCGGAGCGACCGGAAGAAAAATGGTCAGGATCAAAAACCATGTAAATCCCTTTTTCTGCGTCCAGTGGGCATATTTTTCATAGGCGGATGCGGAAACATGACGCTGTACGAATGAGGAGCCATATCGTCTGGCAAGATAAAAGGCGAGGATGGAGCCGATGCTCGTACCAATGTAATTACAGAGAAAACCTCCGAACCAGCCAAACAGAATGGAACCCGCGGCGTATCCTACAACAGCGGGAAGAATCGGGAGCACGACCTGAGCAAGCTGGATAAAGATCAGGATCAGAGGACCGAAAATTCCAAAACTCTGAATATAATTCTGAAAACTTTCGATAGAATTGAAATTGCCATCCAAAAAACTTTTAACAAGCCAGACAACGATCAGAGCCAGCAAAAATAAAATGGAATACTGACCGATCTTGTGCCATGGAATAGCTCTTTTGGATTTTGTATTTGCAGTGGATTCCGGCAGCATAATGCACCTCTTTTCATTGGATTCTGATCTTATTATAACCTCTTTTCATTAAGATTAAAGCCGTAAAATTCTTAAGTAATTCTTTAGAGCGGTTTGAAAATTATGAACATTTATTTGTGCAGCCGCAACAGTTCAGCCAGCTGAACTGTTACGCGCAGCCTGCTTGCATCGAAAACATATCGGGTACTCTTGTGGAACGAAACTCCCCTTCCTATGCAAAGAAACCGATCTTTTTGCATAGGAAGGGGAGTTTCGTCGATGGCACGATATTATACATGTGCCGGCCGGTTCCGGAAGAATAATCCTGCTTTCTCCAGTGCGGGGCGAAGCGCCATATAAAGGGCAACAGAGACGATCACGGAAAGGACTGCGTTGATAGAAGTGGAAGCGATGTTCCAGGTCAATGCGACCTCAGCGGCAGGTTTTCCAATGATCACCAGCTTGTAAAAATAGCCTACCAGCGGGTCCATGACAGCGTTGAAAAGCAGACCTCCGATGGAAGCAATCAGCGTCCATTTAAAAATGTGCTTTTTATCTGTACTTTCATTGATTTTCCCGATATGATGGGCGATAAGCCCTGTGATCAGACCAATGCAAAGCTTCAGAATAAAGGTTTTCGGAGCGTAAATCACATAGACCGGATCCAAAAGATCCCCAATGGTCATACCGATGGCTCCGCCGACACCGCCCCAAACACCTCCAAGAATCAGCGCGCCCAGAACGCAGACAGCATTTCCAAGATGGATCGAGGTAGCATCCCCTCCCGGGAGCCAGAGCTTAATCTGCAAAAAGGTAAACACGACATAAGACAATGCGGCAAATACGCCGGTCATAGAAAGTTTCCATACTTTTTCATTTTTCATAACAAGTCACTCCTTCATCCTGTTAAACAGCCGCAGACAGTGTGATTCTATACCGACGTTCTCTAGAATGGCGGAGAGCTCTGAATCATGTTGCGGTCTGTTTCCTATCATATGTGATATTATAGCAGGAGTGGCTTGAATAAAAAGTGCCAATTTCATATTTTTTGACCAGTCCAGTTTTTGAACGATTTCTGATCATGAATATTGCAGAAAACAATGTTCAAACACGTTTCAGGACTGCCGGTGCATAGCTTCATGCTCCGATTTTAATTCCTGATAGAGCGTTATGGAATCCCAGTTCTGATTGTGTGGGGTGAGAATCGCTTTCAGAGGGATCGGAGGAAGTTTTTTTCTGCGAAGTTCCCGGAGAAATTGATCCAGCCGCTGATCCGTAAAGCCGCACAGGACGATCATCGGTTCCGGAAATCCGTCCCCTTCATAGACGTTATCAAGCTCCTGAAATCCGGGAAGGCCTGCCAAAACGCCCAGCGGCTGAGCATACTGTTCCGGGGAGATGACACGGATCCGCACCTTCATTTTAAGAAGGATTGGCTTCAGTCCGGAAGCAAGGGGTGTTTGAGCGATATTATATAGTAATACGGTTTCCATTGGAAAACTCCTTTCTGCGGTAAGAAATTTATAGCAATAACTGCATCAGCTCTGCCGGAAGACTCGATTTTTATCATATTTGTAATGACAGCTATGCAGCATTATTGCCTTTTTTCAGTATACTATATGGCGGCAGAAAAAGCGAGAAGGTTTTCGCTGGATATGAAAGGGACAGCAAGCGTTCAGAGTGTGGTTGAAAAACAAAAGTATGCAGATTCCATTGTTTTTCGAATTGAATTTTACATACCAGTGAGTTACCATAAGATTATAAGAACAGGGAAATCTTGCCGTGGGTATCCCACTTTTTTCTGGTTACGATTGTTATCTGAGAATGGATTGAGCGTATGGATACGGTCAGTCAGAAAGGAGAAGGATATGAAGAAAAAAGTAATTGTTTTGATGAGTGTAATCGTAATGGCATCAGGTTTGAACGCCTGTTCAAACAACCAAAGTGCCACAAGCGTAAAAGAGATAAGTGAAGCAGGAACTTATCGTACAACTGGACTGCGGACGAAATCCTTTATCAGCAGTATGGGATGCTATAATGAAAACTGTACAGATTCCACGCATTATCATCACTGCAATGTGGATTGCGATCATTCGGAGCATTATCACGACTGTGCAGAGGGATGTGCGGAGAGCGGTCACCATCATAACGGGCAGCATCATACAGAAGAACATCATCATGGAGCGGAATCGTAAAGAGGATGGAAAGAAGAGAAAAGGCAGCAATGTGGCGAGCTGAGATGCTACGAGAAAAGTTCCGGAAGGATGAGGGGGGATGGGAATGAAGATTGTAATCTGTGATGATGAGAAGAGTACCTGCGCAGAATTGGAAGACATTCTGAAAGATTACGCAGTGGAGCGTGGGAGGAAGATTCATACAGAAGTTTTCTTACGGGGAGATACGCTGAAAGAATATCTTGCCAGAGGGGAAGAACCGGATGTTCTTTTTCTGGATATCAGGATTCCGGCGATCGACGGAGTGGAGGTTGGGGTGTATATCCGGGAGGTTCTGGAAAATGAGAAGATCTGTATTGTTTATATTTCATCGAAAGAGCAGTATGCCTTGCAACTGTTTCAGAACCGTCCGTTTGATTTTCTGGTCAAGCCGCTGGAAAGACAGAAAATCTTTCAGGTATTGGATCGAATCTTCCGGGTGACAGGAAAAGGTGTCCGTGATTTTGAATATCAGAATCATGGCAGTCTGGTTCGGGTTTCCTGGCAGGAGATTCTCTATTTTCAAAGTAACGGCAGAAAAATCAGTATTATCACCAAAGGAAAGAATCACAGCTTTTATGGAAAACTGACCGATGTGGAGATAAAGGTTCCAAAAGAGATGTTCCTGAAGATTCATAAATCCTATCTGATCAATTTTAATTATGTCAGCGAATATAACTATGAGTGGGTCCGGATGGTGAATGGCGATATCTTGAATATCAGCAAACGAAACCGGGCAGAAATCAGAAAAACAATCATGGAAAGGGAAATGGATGAATTCGGAAACTGCGAATTTGATTCTTGATATACTGGTCAACGCCGTGCAGTTTTATTCAGCAAAAAGAATGCTTGATTTTTTGTTTGACAGGGAAAACTGCCGTCTGAAGCACATGTGGATCTTATGCGGAGCTGCGTGCGTTGGGGTGGCCTTGATGGAGAAAACTTTTGGATCTTCCGGCAGGAGCGTTGTGACAAATCTGGCTGTATTGCTGCTAATGACGATGGCTTATCGGGGAAATGTGTGGAAAAGACTGCTGTATACGTCGATGATCTATACTTTGAACATAGCGGTTCTTGGAATTCTGGTTTTTTGTTTTACGGGGCATACGTATGTACCGTCCGATCGGATTTATGAGTGCGCAGCCAGCCTTGTGGTTCTTTTGTTATCGGTTGTGCTGGAGAAAATGGTTTCAAAGAAAGCAGAAATAGAACTTCCGATGTTTTACAGGGGAGTGTTGGGCGTTGTTCCTTTTACCAGTCTTGTGAGTTTGTGTTATCTGGCAATGACAGAATCACAGCAGGGAGAAACAATAATTTTTGTTTCCGGATGGATTCTGATCATGAATCTTGTAATTTACTCTCTGCACCATGTACTTGCACAATTTTATTTGGAAAAAATCGAGAAAAACATGTTTGAGCAGATGGTGAACGTGTATGCATATCAGCTGGAGCTTGCACAGGAATCCCAGGACCGCATTGCTGCTTTGCGTCACGATATGAAGCATCACATGATGGAACTGGCTTTGATGATCAAAGAAGAAGAAAATCCAGACGCCGTCAGGTATCTGAAGGAGATGAACCGGTTTATGCTGAACCCGAGGGAATATGCTGCGACCGGAAATAAAGAACTCGACGGGGTGTTGAATTATCTCCTGCGTGATGCGAAGGAAACGCTTGAACATGTGAATATTGATATTCGTGTGCCGGAAAAATCATGCTGGAAGGATTTCACTCTCTGTGTGATTCTGGGAAATCTCCTGGATAATGCGATTCGTGAGGCGAAAAAATCCGAAGAAAAATATCTGGAAGTTCATATTCGATCCAGAAAAGGTATCCTGCTGATGGACATAGAAAATAGTTATTCCGGAGAAATTCAAGAAGAAAACCACCGGTTTCAAACAACACAAAACAATGCTGCATTTCATGGGATTGGTCTGGAAAATGTAAAAAGGATTGTCTGGGAAAACCGAGGGGAGATGGATATTCATTATGAAAACAACAGATTTCACGTAAAAGTGCTTCTTTATGAAAATGTGTGATTGTGTTCTAAAAAATATCGTATTGTCTTTGCAGCAGTATTTTCCTGCTGTACCATAAAATAAATATCGGTTGAGAAAGTGCAGCTGCCGCAGTGCATGAGAAACAGGTAAATCCTGAAATTTCATGACCGCGGCAGTTTTTTCGGAAAGTCATATTTTGACAAAATCGTGGGTGATTTTTTACAAGTGAAATATTTCGGGCAAATCGGGTGGTATGATACGGATATCAAACAGGTGGGAGGGGATAAAATGACAGGAGAAGTGTATAAGATTTTCCTGAAATCCAAGATTTGTGTATTCCTGTGCGTACTGTTGTTTGCACTCACTTACGGATTTACCATTTATTTTACATTTCTTGGGATGACGGGCATTTCGCTGCTGCATACGGTTGCCAGATTTAATTATTACATATGTTTTCTGATGGTATGTATGACGTATTTTTATGTTTTCGGTGCCAATAGGAATTATGTAAAGGAGATTTCAGAAGTTATGGGAAAGCGGTCGGTCTATGAACGGAAAGCTGTCTCTTTGATTTTAATCCTGACTTTCTTTTGGAATCTGGGGATGTGTGTAATTCTGATTTGCTGTTCACTCAGAAATGATGGATCTGCCTATTTTCTCTCCTGGTTTCCGGTCAATTATATCTGCAATGTGGCTGCTCCGCAGCTGATCTGCATCGGCATTACATTTTTTGTATCTGCCAGCTGCAATTCCCCGCGCTGGATGATGGCAGAGATTTTCTTTTTGTTTCTGATCAGTCCTTTTGCGGAAGAAATTGTATGGAGGGAAAAACCGTCTGTCCCCGTGGATGCTTTGTGGAAAGTCCTGCGCCGACCATTTGAGATTCTGTATCAGAACGGAGTGTGGAGCCCGGATTCTCAAAATGATTTTCAATTGGAGCGAGTTCGGATTTTTGTATTGCTTTTTTGGACTGCATTGCTATTATGTGCAGGTATGGTTTCTTTTGGCAAAAAGAAAGTATTTACTATTCTGGCAGGCGCTGTGGCATTTGTATTTCTGATTGGTTCCTATCAGCCTGCGTCTGTGTACCGGCTGAATTCTAGTTGGGATGGGATCAATAAAGACCGTACGGATTATGGAATATATGTCAGTGATCATGAGTACAAGTCTCAGGAAGTCTCGGGGTTTGAGGTGAAAAGCTATAATTTGAAGTTAGCTGTGGGAAATGAACTGCGCGTGGAAGGCAGTATGGAGCTGAGGGCACGGGATTCCTGTGAAGAATTTACATTTACCTTATATCGTGGATATGAGGTCAAAGAGGTTTTTTCCCAGACAGAAGGGATTACGGTTACCTTTCAGCAGAAAGGTGATGAACTTTCAGTAAGAACCAGTGAGCAGGTAAGAGATGTAAAACTTGGCATCATCTATCAAGGACACCATAATAAGTTCTATTCCAATTCCAGAGCAGTGATGCTTCCGGGATGGTTTCCATGGTATCCGATGGAAGGAAAGCGACAGATTATTCTTGAATATCCGGAGTATGGAAGAATGTGGGGATACAATCCATATAACAGAATTTCAAAGGCGAAGATACGGATTCAGAGTAACTGCGAGTTGATTACCAATCTTACAGAAAAAGAAAATCGAGTATACGAAGGAGAAGACGACAGTATTACTTTGCTTGGAGGAAATCTTGAGAAAACCCAAGATGCTGTGGTAAGAAATTATCTTCCTCTGGAATTATACTCTGGCTACAGAATGGAAGATTTTATCAAAAAGCAGAAACAGGATTACGAAGAAGCGCTGAGAACACTGGAACAGGTGTATGGTGTGGATGTTTCAGAATTTAAAAATAAAAAGATTCTTTTTGCGTCAAAAGATCTCGGAAGAAATGTGACCAACAATTTTCTTTCTGTATTTGATGAGTATTTGCTGGTAGTGCCGGATTCCATCACTGCCGATCAACTGTTGCATTATATGGTGCTGGAGGATTGTGAAAACCAAAAAAGAAGAGAATCCTCTGCTGTCATGCAGCTGATAATGAACAGCTTTTTTGATGAAGATCCGGAGTCGATTGTAACAAATTGGGCAGAAAATGTCAGAATGCAGATGGAATATCCGGAGTATTATCAGATGACACTGGATGATCCGAAATCATTTCTTGATATCTTAGAAACATGTGACAGCGGTGAAATGGTAAAAAAAGCGGTTCATTATCTTCTTTGTCCGGAAGAATATGCAGATGATCAGGAGTTTCTGGAAGAAATGAGGGATGAGTTGTGATAGAAATAAAAAGTTTGACAAAAAAATACGGAAAAAAGGAAGCCGTGAAAGAAACATCCTTACAGCTTGAAACGTGTACCTATGGACTTGCAGGACCGAACGGAGCAGGGAAAACCACGTTGATCCGACTGTTGGCGGGAGTACTGAAGCCGGATCAGGGAGAGATTCTTTTTGAAAAAAAACAGGAAAACATCGGTTATCTGCCGCAGAAATTTGGGTGCTTTCCGGATCTGACCGTGTATGAACAGATGAAATATTTTGCATGTCTGAAAGGGATTGATAAAAGACAGCATAAAAATGAGATCATGAAGGCGTTGGAGACTGTTCACCTAAGTGAAAAGCAAGGAGTCAAGTGTAAAAAGTTGTCAGGTGGAATGGTTCGGAGACTTGGCATTGCACAGGCTTTGCTTGGGAATCCACAGTTCTTGCTGTTTGATGAGCCGACCGTAGGATTGGATCCGGAAGAAAGAAACCATTTTAATCATATCATTAGAAGTTTGGAAGGTAAGATGACTATTTTGCTGTCAACCCATATGATTGAAGAGATCAAATATCTGTGCAGCCAGTTGATAGTCATGGATTTCGGGAAGATTCTGAAAGCAGCAGAAGTCGGGCAGATAGCGGCACTGGCGAAGGGAAGAGTCTATGAGATTCCGGAGGAAGAATTGAAAGAAATCAAGCAGCCTTTTTATCTGCAGAGATCTGTAAAGCAGAATGGTGCAAGTTTTGCCCGGGTATTGATTTTGGGAGAAAACGGCGGAATGGAAAAATATCATGCATGTGAGGCTGAAATAGAGGATGGATATCTGTTTCTCATCAAAGGAAAGGAACGGAACAGTGAATAATATTTATCAGTTACAAAAACTGCATTTCTATACCCAGCGTGTCCTGTATCTCGTTCCAATGGCGTTTCTTTATTTGATCCTGCTTCCGAATCAGTATTCGCTGCTGAATGAGATGGATGCAGTTACAGCCGTTCGGGTGTTTGATTCTGCGCAGGAGTATCTGATTCTGACAGAAATCTGGCTACAGTATCTTGGCTTTCGTTATCTCGTGAGTCCGGAATTAAAAGAGGTTTCACATTTTTGCTATACTGCCGGGAGAACGAAGACAGCAGGCAAAAGCCAAAGACGGACGGCTGAATGGTTACGGGTCCTATGGATGTGCAGTAATCTGTTTGCATCATACATTATCTTTCTGCCCTATGGACTGTGTCTCGCATACAAAAGCGGAAAATATTTCATGAATGTACCAGTCCTCTTTTTTCAGTGCTTGATCATCAGCGTAATGACATTCTTTGCAGTGCATTTGGTGAAATCGGCGTTGGGAGGAACGGCTATGATGGCAGGGTATTACTTTCTCTGCTCAACTCACATGATACCGCAGAAAATAAGCGTTCTCATACCGGGAATTCTGCCAGTAAACTTTGGCAGAGAGTGGTATCTGATACAGATTTTAACAGCAGTTCTTTTACTGATGGGTGTTATTATAATGGAAAAAATAAAGTATGTGTATATATGAGGATAAAGAACCATTCCCAGTTATTTCACGAATGCCATACGAAGGAATTGCAGTCAGGGGGAAAAGTCTGTTATAATAGAGTGAATTTGAAGAGACAGCCTCTGTGTGGATGACACGAGGCTTATGAGAGAAATGAAAGAGGTAAATACTATGTGGATAGCAGATGGATGGAAAGATTACGAAGTACTGGATACATCGAAAGGCGAGAAACTGGAACGCTGGGGAGATTATCTTCTGGTGCGCCCGGACCCGCAGGTGATCTGGGATACAAAGAGGGAGAATCCCGGCTGGAGAAAGAAGAACGGTCATTATCACAGAAGCAGCAAAGGCGGCGGCGAATGGGAATTTTTCAATCTGCCCCAGCAGTGGAGCATTCAATATAAGGACCTGACCTTCAATCTGAAGCCGTTCAGTTTTAAACATACCGGTCTCTTTCCGGAGCAGGCAACCAACTGGGACTGGTTTGGAAAGCTGATCCGTGAAGCAGGGCGTCCGATCAAGGTGCTGAACCTGTTTGCCTATACCGGAGGAGCGACACTGGCGGCTGCTGCCGCAGGAGCATCGGTTACCCATGTGGACGCATCCAAAGGAATGGTAACCTGGGCGAAAGAAAATGCCGTATCTTCCGGATTGAAGGACGCGCCGATCCGGTGGCTGGTGGATGACTGTGTGAAATTTGTGGAGCGGGAGATCCGCAGAGGGAATCATTATGATGCGATCATTATGGATCCGCCGTCTTATGGAAGGGGACCCAAGGGGGAAATCTGGAAGATTGAGGAGTCAATCCATCCGTTTATCCGGCTGTGCACTCAGATCCTCAGTGACGACCCGCTGTTTTTCCTGGTCAATTCCTATACGACAGGCCTGGCGCCGGCGGTTCTTACCTATATGATCTCGCTGGAACTGGAACGTTTTCATGGCACCGTGGAATCGCAGGAGATCGGGCTTACGGTGAAGGAAACGGGACTGATCCTTCCGTGCGGGGCGTCCGGAAGGTGGAGCGCCGCCAGGTAACGGTGCCAAATGGTCCGGAAAAGAAGAAAAATGCAGGAAGAACTGATAAAAACTGCATAAAAACTTGTATTTTATGACAAAAATCCCTCCAAATTGAAAGTTCATCTTGACATCATATCATTCTATGGCATAAAATATCCATTAGTTGTGAAAGGATGCAATGATAGAAAGCAGACGGAGAAATCCGCAACGAATATGAAAAATCAGGAGGGTAACCATGAAACCGTATAGCGAGTTGACAAAGGAAGAACTGTTGGCATTGAAGGCAGAGTTGGATGCTGCTTTTGAGGATGTAAAAGGCAAGGGCATGAAGCTGGATATGTCAAGAGGCAAACCTGCCACTGTACAGCTGGATATGGCGGAAGGCCTGCTCAGCGCTGTATCATCCAATGAGGAAGTATATACAGAGAACGGCACCGACTGCCGCAATTACGGTCTTCTGACAGGTATTCCGGAGGCGAAAAAACTGTTCGCCGATATCTGTGAGGTAGAGCCAAACCAGGTGATCGTATACGGAAATGCCAGCCTGACGGTAATGTTCGATGCGGTTGCACGTTCTTATACACACGGTATCGCAGGATGTACACCATGGTCCAAACTGGACAAAGTGAAATTCCTGTGCCCAGTACCGGGATATGACCGCCATTTCTCGATCACCGAGTATTTCGGAATCGAGATGATCAATGTTCCAATGACTCCGGAAGGACCGGATATGGATCTGGTAGAAAAACTGGTGGCAGAGGATGATTCCATCAAAGGTATCTGGTGTGTGCCGAAATATTCCAACCCGCAGGGCTATACTTATTCGGACGAAACCGTCCGCCGTTTTGCGGCGCTGAAGCCGGCAGCCAAGGATTTCCGTATCTTCTGGGACAATGCATACTGCATTCACCATCTGTATGAAGAAGCAGACAGACAGGATCAGCTTCTGAACATTATCACGGAATGTGAGAAAGCCGGAAATCCGGATCTGGTTTACGAATTTGTTTCCACTTCGAAAGTGAGTTATCCGGGCGCCGGAGTGGCTGCGATGATTTCCTCAGAAGCAAACCTGAAAGAAGCAGAGCGCCATATGAATTTCCAGATCATCAGCCATGATAAGCTGAATCAGCTTCGTCACGTCAGATATTTCAAGAATCTGGACGGTGTAAAAGCACATATGATGAAGCATGCGGCGATCATGCGCCCGAAATTTGAGACCGTTCTTCAAGTGCTGGAGAAAGAACTGGGCGGTCTGGGAATCGGCGAATGGACGAAACCGAACGGAGGATATTTCATTTCCTTTGACGCGATGGAAGGATGTGCGAAGAAAATTGTCGCAAAGGCAAAGGAAGCCGGACTGGTAATGACAGGAGCGGGAGCAACCTATCCATACGGAAAAGACCCGAAAGATTCCAATATCCGCATCGCTCCGACCTATCCGACGCCGGAGGAACTGGCGGTAGCCGGAAATATCTTCGTTCTCAGCGTAAAGCTGGTAAGTATTGAGAAATTGTTGGAAAATAGATAAATATAAGAAAGATACAAATGAGGGGACTGCCAGACCGGAAACGCACAGAGCGTTCTTCCGGTATGGCTGTTTCCTTTTTTATTACGGCATCCGCCCATGTAAAATCGCTGCGCCATGGGGCGGATGCTCGAAGACACTACGTTTCCATCAGGTCCGCGCAGTAAATGCGCAGACCTGATGGAATAGTTGCTTAAATATTTCTTACTGTTTTGAAAATCACTTTACGGAAATGTCCCATGATGTTATGATAAGCAAAGAAAAAACGATTCGGCGTAACAGCTCAGGCAGCTGAACTGTTACGGTTTGGCTGCTGAATGTTCACAGGAGTGCGCAGGGGATGCTGCGGGACTTGCAGCAAGAGGCAGGCAGCGGTTTCTGATAAGAAAGGGAGTGTATAGATGAAGAAAATGAGCAAGGGAAAGAAAATTGCCGTGAGCGTTGCCGGAGCGTTGGTCCTGGCGGCAGTGGGCGTGTATTTTGGAGTCAGCTATTATTATAGTTCTCATTTTTTTCCAAGGACTGTGATCAATGGACTGAACTGCGCGGGGCTGTCTGTGGATCAGGTGAAGGAGAAGATTCAGAGCCAGATCCTGAGCTATACGCTGACGCTCACGGAGCGCGGGGGACAGACGGAACAGCTGACCGGTGATCAGCTGGAACTGAAGTATGTGGATGACAAAAAGGTGGAAGCTTTGATGGAAGAGCAGAACCCGTTTGCCTGGCCGATTTATGTGGTTCGTCAGAATGAGCATGAAATGGCGGCAAATATTTCTTATTCGGCGGAAACGTTGATGCAGCTTGTGGATGCACTGGCATGTTTCCAGGAGGAAAATGTGACGGCGCCGGAGGATGCGAAGATCACCGACAATGGAACGACGTTTGAGATTACCCCGGAAGTAGCGGGAAATACACTGAAACGGGAAGAAACCGAGCAGGCGATCAAGGAAGCGATCGATACCGGAAAGACAGATCTGAATCTGGAAGAAGAGGGGCTGTATGTGGAGCCTGCCGTGCTTTCCACGGATGAGACGCTGAACAACCAGATGAATCAGATGAACTCCCTGACTTCCGCCAATATTACATATGATTTTGTGGACAGACAGTTTGTGGTCAACCGGGACGTGATCAAGGAGTGGCTGGTTCAGGATTCCGAGGGAAATTATACCCTCGATGAGACTAAGGCTGCTTCCTGGGTGAGACAGATGGCATACGAGACAGATACCTTCGGACTGGCGCATACGTTCAAAACCAGTCTTGGCCCGACCATTGAGCTGAAAGGCGGAGGAGATTACGGATGGGTCATTAACAAAGACAAGACGACGGCAGCGCTGGTGGAAGCGGTGAAGGCAGGAACCCAGGGAACCATGGAGCCGGTGTATCTGTACAGCGCCAATGACCGTTCCAGCAACGATATCGGCGATACTTATGTAGAGATCTGTATTTCCCAGCAGAAGATGTGGTGCTATAAAGACGGACAGCTTGTGGTGGAAACTCCGGTTGTAACGGGAAGCCATGCGACCGGTTACGATACGCCGGCGGGAAGTGTCTGGGCGATCGACGCGAAAAAGACAGATTATGATTTTACACTCTATACCGCCCATGTCATGTTCTGGCTTCCGTTCAACGACCAGGTAGGCATTCATGACTCCAGCTGGCGGACCGATTACGGCGGAGACATTTATCTGACCAGCGGTTCCCATGGATGTGTCAATACGCCTTATGACGCGGCGGAAAAAATTTATAATTCTGTTGGAATTGGAGACCCGGTTATAGTATACTATAGTCTGGACGATGTCGTGGGCCCGCAGCCGACACAGAAGAATACAACGGATACTTCTGCTGCGAGCTGACCGGGCACAGCCATTCCGGTGCAGTTATTCAGCGAACGCTGTACCGGGGATTCACTTGAAAGAAAAAAGAAGGTGTTCCAGAAATCGTTCAAATGCAGTGCTTCAGGCAGCTGCGGAAGGACATACGGCGTAACAGCGCGTGTTCTACTGCGAAGAGGAAGCAGGAGCGGTTTTGGAATGCCTTCTGTGTTTTTGGAGGAAATATTATGAAGATAATAGTGTTAGCGGGAGGAACAAGCACAGAGCGTGAGGTTTCCATCGTATCCGGTACGATGGTCTGCAAAGCGCTGCGGGAAAAAGGACATCAGGCGATCCTGGTGGATGTTTTCTGCGGTGTGGAGGTTCCCCAGGTCGATGACGAGCTTTTTATGGAGGACTATGATGTCGATCAGGCGGCGGCTTATATGAGAAGTTTTGACGGACGTCTGGCGGAGATCCAGGCGGGACGCCGGGAGTTTTTCGGTCCCAATGTGCTGGAATTGTGCCAGTATGCGGATGTAGTATTCCTGGCGCTTCACGGCGCCAACGGAGAAGACGGAAAGGTTCAGGCTGCCTTTGATCTCTTCGGGATCCGCTATACGGGAACCGGTTATCTGAGCAGCGCGATCGCCATGGACAAGACGCTGACCAAGCAGTTCTTCCGCGCCCATCAGGTGCCGACGCCGGAGGGTATCTCTCTGGTAAAAGGTGAGGGAAGCACGAAGCTGGAGGATTACGGCATGAGCCTTCCGGTTGTGGTGAAGCCATGCTGCGGAGGTTCCAGCGTGGGCGTGTATATTGCCCGCACGGAGCAGGAATATAAAGAGGCGCTGGATCATGCTTTTGCCTATGAAAACGAACTGATCGTGGAGTCTTATATCGAAGGACGGGAGTTTTCTGTCGGCGTTGTGGACGGAAAAGCTTATCCGGTCATTGAGATCGCTCCGATTGAAGGCTTTTACGATTATACCAATAAATACAAGGCAGGTTCTACGATCGAGACCTGTCCTGCAGAACTTTCCGAGGAACAGACACGGGAAATGCAGAGATACGCGGAGCAGGGAGCGGCAGCGCTTGGAATTGAAAGCTACTGCCGTCTGGACTTTATGATGGCGGAGAACGGAACGATGTACTGTCTGGAGGCAAACACCCTGCCGGGCATGACGCCGACCAGCCTTCTGCCACAGGAAGCACAGGTGCTGGGAATGAATTTTGCGGATCTGTGCGACCATCTGGTACAGCTTTCTCTGAAAAAATATGAAGCATAAGAAACCGTTTCGACTGTTCTGCGGATCTGTAGGCAGATTGGAGCGTGCGGATTGCAGGAATGAATTTTCAAATACCATTTAAGAGAAGCGGTAGAAAAAGGTGGAAAGACAGTGCGGAGGCAAAGAGATGAAAGGTTTGACATTAAAGGAAATCGCCCGGATATGCGGCGGTACCCTGCATAACTGCAGGGCAGATCTTGGAAATCAGGAAGTGTCTGCCATTACGACAGACAGCAGAAAGGTGGAGCAGGGAGCGCTGTTTGTGGCAATCCCCGGTGCACGGGTAGACGGACACAGCTTTATTCCTCAGGTAATGGAGCAGGGGGCGCTGGCAGCGCTGACAGAGCGGGAACTGCCGGAGGCAGAGTATCCGTATATCCAGATCCGGTCCTCCCTGCAGGCGGTGAAGGAGATTGCGGAATTTTATCTGCAGCAGCTTCAGATACCGGTGGTCGGAATCACAGGAAGCGTAGGAAAGACCAGCACCAAAGAGATGATCGCGGCAATCCTGTCCCAGAGATACCGTACCCTGAAGACAGAGGGAAACTTCAACAATGAGCTGGGGCTTCCGCTGACTGTTTTTCGTCTGCGAGACGAGGATGAGATTGCTGTTCTGGAAATGGGGATCAGCGACTTTGGAGAAATGCACCGGCTGGCAAAAATTGCCCGGCCGGACACGGCGGTACTTACCAATATCGGCTGGTGCCATCTGGAAAATCTGAAAGACAGAGACGGAATCCTGAAAGCGAAGACAGAGATTTTCGATTTTCTGAAGGAAGACGGACATATCGTTCTCAACGGAGACGATGACAAACTGGCTGCTGTCGGCGAGATTCGCGGGATACGACCGATCCGGTTTGGGATAGATGCGAACAATAATTACTATGCAGATCAGATCGAACCCCTTGGATTCCGAGGAATCCGCTGTATGCTGCATACACCAGAAGGAGCAGTACAGGTGCAGATTCCCATGCCGGGCAGCCATATGGTCTACAATGCGCTGGCAGGCGCGGCAGTGGGACAGATTTACGGTCTGACCCTGGAAGAAATCCGCGCCGGAATCGAGAGTCTGCAGCCGGTGGCAGGAAGATTTCATATCATTGAGACAGAGAACTATACAGTGATCGACGACTGCTACAATGCAAATCCGGTTTCCATGAAGGCGTCCCTCAATGTGCTGAAGGACGGCCCGGGCAGACGGGTAGCGGTACTCGGTGATATGGGAGAACTGGGAGCGGAAGAAAAAGAACTTCATGCCCAGGTCGGCGTCTGTGCCGGAGAGAGCGGAATCGACGCCCTTTACTGCGCGGGACCGCTCAGCCAGGCAATGGCCGATGCAGCGAGAGAGACAAACCCGGAAATGGAAATCTGCCATTTCGCGGATAGAAATACCCTCCTGGAAAAACTCCCGGAACTTCTGCAAAACGAAGACACCGTGCTGGTAAAAGCGTCCCACTTTATGGAATTCGGAAAAATCGTGGAATGGCTGGAACAAAACGGCGGTGAAAAGCAGCAGAGCAGTGAAGACAATTCCTGAATGTAGTGTAAAATAATAAAAAAACAATCATAGATCAGATAGAAATGCTTCAGAGCGTGTTTGAAAAACTACTTTCCGCAAGATGTGCTTCACAGATTGCAGGAATGAATTTTCAAACACGCTCTAACCTTTTATTGGTCAAAGCCGAAAAAAATTCCTGAGCAGGCGGCAGATACATACGATGTGCAGCTGTAGGGCGGAAAATCCAATGGTTCCGAAATGTTAGGATTTTCTTGTTTTTCAACAGACAGTTATTGTACATGTATGTATGTATGTATGTATGTATGCATGGTCCGCTCAGGGATTTATTTATTTTTGCTGGTTAAATTCTAATAAGCGTATAATAGCAGAGGTGTTTGCAATCAGGAAAAACAGGCAAGTTGTTTCAGCAATTTGCAAAAGAGAAAAAATTTATAACCACTACTACCCGGTTCCAAAAACCAGAAAGAAGCCAGGGGCAGGTGGTCTGCGTGTACGGCGGGCATCTGCGACGATGTGAGAAAATCTTAACGTTCCGAAGTCCCGGAGGACGGGTCAGGCGAAGTGCCTCACGCACTGAGCCTGAGGAGCGCTGAGCAGGGAAAGCATAAAGCTTTCCTGGCGAATCGCTCCGGTGCCCGTCCGCAGGGACTTCGGAACGGTTAGATTTTCCACATCGTTGCAGCCGCCCGCCGTACACGCAGACCACCTGCCCCTGGCTTCTTTCGTCCGTTTTGCACCCAACTACACCATCGGCTTATTTTTTTTCAGCATGTTTTTCAGAACATTCTGTGTATACGGTCCGATATTTTTCTTATCCTCCTTGGAAAGCTCCGAGAGAATAATCGGTTCGCCGAATTCAATCACCACATGGGTTTTCCGGATTTTGGGAAAGTGTGCTTCAAAGATATTTCGTGTATTGAGCAGCGCAACCGGAACGATCGGGCAGTTGGCTTTGCTCGCCATCTTCAGAGAACCGTTGTGGAATTCCAGCATGTCCAGTTCATCCGGTCCGTTGCTGCGTGTGCCTTCCGGGAAGATGAAGATAGAAATGCCCTGTTTGATCTTTTCTGCGCCGGCAAGGATCATTTTCAGACCTTCTTTGATGTCGGAACGATCCAGAAACAGGCAGTGGATATACTTCATCCAGACCTTAAATACCGGAAATTTGGACAGTTCTTTTTTTGCGACAAATCCTGTCAGATCGGGAACCAGAACATAAGTCAGAAGGATATCAAAAAAGCTTCTGTGGTTTCCGATATAGAGAACTGCCTGATCTTTGGGAATCCGTTCCTGTCCCAGCGCCGTGATGGTGACGCCGTCGATTTTCAGTATAGTAGAAAATGCCCAGCGGATCATCGCTCTTGCCACTTTGTCGCGAACCTGCGGTTTGCGCAGTCCGATCAGCCAGATCGTAAGAAGCACCGGGATTGTCACGATCAGATAGAGGATCACAAAACAGACGGTGATGATAAAACGAATCACGAATAAAATCTCCTTTTCTTTTGTAGTAGCCGAGAGAATATCCGCAGGTTTTCGTAAGTACAATGTTTTCAAACGGTCTGCGTATCAAATGTACAGATCGTGATGAATGCTTGCCATAGTTCTGCGTTATTCTCAAACACTCTTCTAATAGTATATGTAATTTACCTTCTGCTTGCAACATATTTTGAAATGTAGAGCATAAAATAGATAGAAAGAGGGTTCGTCTGCCAACCCCCGTCGTCTTCACAGAGATGGCAGACGGCTGAAAAGACAGGATGATGGGAAGTATGGGGCGATGGATGATCCGAATGGTGATTATCTTTCTTCTGATACCGGTGCTGGCGGGATGCAGGATCGTGGATGTATCGGAAGGAGAGGTGAAAGAGGTGGAATATACCGTGCTTGGAAACGAGGATCTTCCGGAAGAAGTGCGGAAGTTACTGGAAGAACAGGGGCAGGAACCGTTTGCACTCGCTTACGAGAGCGGAGGGTTTCTGTATCTGATGAAGGGATATGGGCGTCAGAACAGCGGAGGATACAGCATCCGGGTGGAAAGCCTGTATGCGGCAGGAGAGGTTATTCATGTGAAGACAGCGCTGGAGGGACCGGCAACCCGGGAAGAACAGAAAGGGGACGGATCCTGTCCTACGATCGTTCTGAAGCTGGAAGCGAGGGAGGATGCCAGCGTGGTTTTTGAAGGATAGGAAGGAGCAGCGGACTTATGGAATTGGTGAAGAGAAATTTACATCAGATGTGCAGAAAAAGCGAAGCGGTTTCGCAGGTGACGTTTGACGAGGATTTTAATGTTCCGGATGCGAAACCAGATGTGGGAAGGATGATCCAGAAAAAGGGGGAAGTTGAGATTTCCGACGTCCAGGTCTCGGAGGGAAAAGCCCGGGTGTTCGGCAGCCTGGTGTTCCATCTGCTGTATGTGGCGGATGATGGAAGCAGAAGGATCCACAGTCTTAAGGGGGAACTTCCCATCGATGAGACGATCAATCTGGACGGTCTGCTGGGCGGAGATAAGATCTGCCTGAAATGGGATCTGGAGGATCTGACCATTCACAGAATCAATTCCCGAAAACTGAATATTCGTTCCGTCGTGACCTTTGATACCTCCATCGAAGAGCTCCGGGACACACCGGTGCCGGTGGGGCTCCGGGATGGAGAAGGGATTTCCATGAAAAAGAAAGAGCTCCGGGTATTGGAACTGGGAGTACAGAAAAAAGACACGCTGCGGATCAAGGAGACGGTGACGATTGCCTCCAACAAGCCAAACATTCATGAGATTCTGTGGAAAGATATGGAAGTACGGGGGCTGGAACTGCGCCCGGAGGAAAATAAGATCAATGCCAAAGGCGAGCTGTTTCTGTTCTGCCTGTATGCGGGTGATGACGGGGAGCAGCCGCTGCAGTGGGTGGAACAGGCGATTCCATTTCACGGGGAAGTGGAGTGCTCCGGCTGTACGGCGGAAATGATCCCCAATATCGAAGCATCTATGATACAGGCGAATATAGAGGTTCAGCCGGATGCGGATGGGGAAGAGCGGACATTCCAGGCAGATGCAGTTCTGGAACTGGATATGAAACTGTACCAGGAGGAAACGCTTTCCCTGCTGCAGGATGTCTACACACCGAAGATGGATTGTGTTCCGGTCAACCAGGAGGAGGTTCTTGAAAACCTGCTGATCCGCAACTATTCCAAATGCAGGGTCGGTGACAGGATTTCTGTCAGTGGACCACAGAACCGCATTCTTCAGCTTTGCCACAGTGATGGAAAGATCAAGCTGGATGAGGTAAAGCTGGTGGAAAATGGAATCCAGGTACAGGGGATCGTGGAACTGAGAATCCTGTACATAGTCAGCGATGACGATATGCCATTTTATGCGGCGGAGGCGGCGATTCCGTTTACTCATGTGATCGAAGCGGAAGGAATCGACAAAAATTGCCGGTATTACCTGCGAACAGATCTGGAGCAGCTGTCTGCCACCATGCTGGACAGCAATGAAATTGAGGTAAAAGCAGTGATCAACCTGAATGCCATCGTCCTGAACCAGCAGAAGGAGTCTGTGATGCAGTACGTTCAGGAAAATCCTCTGGACAGGGAAAAGATACAGAATATGCCGGGAATTGTCTGCTATATGGTGCAGAGTGGCGATACTCTCTGGGATATTGCAAAGAAATTTTATACGACTGCCGATGAGATCCGTGAGCTGAATAACCTGAAAGGCGATGAGATCCGGCCGATGCAGTCTCTGCTGCTGGTGAAGAGCATTGAATAGAAGAAGGGTTGACAGGGTAGAAGAAAAAGAGAGCAAGGAATGGCTTGGGAAAATAAAGTGAAAGAGGAATGAAAGCGGCTTCGCGGTTGCAGAAAAGAAAGCGACTGCGGGGCTGCTTTTTCTTTCCTGGCGGAACTGTCAGGTAAAATTTTACAAATCTCTTGAATTCTCTTTACGCAGGTTTTAATATGATGAAAGAGTAATCTTTTGTACGAGGGGGAGAACGATGAAAGCGAAACCTGCAGATGAAACGTATCTGTTTTCTAACCAGGATCTGAAGCGGCTGATCCTGCCGCTGTTGGTCGAACAGCTGCTTGCCATTACGGTTGGAATGGCGGATTCTATCATGGTATCCAGCGTGGGAGAGGCGGCAGTGTCCGGCGTGTCCCTGGTGGACACGATCTTTGTCCTGCTGATCAATATTTTTACCGCGCTTGCCACTGGAGGCGCTGTGGTGTGCGGACAGTATCTGGGCAAGAAACGCCCGGAACAGGCATGTCAGGCGGCGGATCAGCTGGTGCTTGCGACCGGTATCCTGTCCATTCTGGTTATGGGACTGATGTATGTGCTGCGCACATTTATTCTGAATGTGGTCTTTGGCCATATCGAACCGGATGTATGGAACAACTGCAACATCTATTTTCTGATCGTATCCGCATCCATTCCTTTTATTTCCATTTATAATGCCGGAGCGGCCATTTTCCGCGCACAGGGTGACTCAAAGACACCGATGAAAATATCCCTGCTTATGAATGTGATCAACATTATCGGAAATGGAATTCTGCTGTACGGTTTTCATTTCGGTGTGGAGGGGGCGGCGATCCCTACACTGATCTCCCGTATGTTTGCGGCGGTAGTCATTCTTGCCAGAGCTTATAAAACAGACCATGTTCTGCATCTGACCCGGCCGGTGGTATGGAAGCTTCACTGGCCGACGCTGAAGAAAATCCTGCGGATCGGTGTGCCAAATGGATTGGAAAACAGTATGTTCCAGCTTGGAAAAATCCTGGTGCTGAGTCTTGTCACTCAGTTCGGCACGGCAGCGATCGCGGCCAATGCCGTATCCAATACCATTGCTGTTTTCCAGACACTGCCGGGAATGGCAATGGGAAATGCAATCCTGACGGTCTGTGCCCAGTGTGTGGGAGCCAATCAGTACGGTCAGGTGCGGTATTATACGAAAAAACTGATCAAGTTGATTTACGCAGGACTGGTATTCTCCTGCATCGCAGTGATCCTGGTTCTTCCTCTGATCCTGAATGTGTACAGCCTGTCACCGGAAGCAACCGAGACGGCGGAAAAGATTCTGGTCTATCACGGAATCTGCACCATGCTGATTTGGCCGCTGTCCTTCTCCCTGCCCAATACCCTTCGGGCGTCCAACGACGTAACGTTCTGCATGGTGCTGTCCATTTTCTCCATGTGGATTTTCCGTATCGGCCTCAGCTACGTGCTGGGACAGGTTTTAGGTCTTGGAGTTTTCGGCGTGTGGGTGGCGATGACCATCGACTGGGCAGTGCGCGCGGTGTGCTTCCTGGTAAGGTATCTGCGCGGAAACTGGCAGAAGAAGACGGCAGCGGAACTGTAAGACACAGCAAACCTTTGGGAAGATGGGAAAATTTTCACAAGAGTTTTACGAAAAAAGAGGGAAGGCAAGGGAATACGGCGAATTTTGCGGCAGAGACTTGTCAAGCCCCCGTAAATCTTTTATAATCGGTATTATAGTTAGGAACTGCCGCTTTTTTCATCGGGCGGCGTGTCAAAATAGAGATCATAGGAGGAACAAACGTGGAGCGAGAGATGATTATCGTTCTGGATTTCGGTGGTCAGTACAATCAATTGATTGCCCGCCGTGTCCGCGAGTGTAACGTGTATGCGGAAGTTCATCCTTATACCCTGTCTCTGGACAAGATCCGTGAGATGAATCCGAAAGGAATCATTTTCACCGGCGGACCGAACAGCGTATACGGAGAGGACTCCCCAAGATGCAGCGCTGAGATTTTTGAACTTGGCATCCCGATCATGGGAATCTGCTACGGTTCTCAGCTGATGGCATATCTGCTTGGGGGAAAGGTGGAGACCGCACCGGTCAGCGAATATGGAAAAACAGAGGTGGATACGGAGGCTTCTTCCGTACTTTTCCAGAATGTGGAGAGAAAGACCATCTGCTGGATGAGCCACACCGACTATATTTCCAAAGCGCCGGAAGGATTCCAGATCACGGCTTCCACCCCGGTATGTCCGGTAGCGGCGATGGAATGCCCGGAAAGAAAACTGTATGCGACACAGTTCCATCCGGAAGTTATGCATACCCAGGAAGGAAAGAAAATGCTTTCCAACTTTGTATATGAGGTATGCGGCTGCACAGGAACCTGGCGCATGGATTCCTTTGTAGAGACAACGATTGCCCAGCTGCGCGAGAAGATCGGCAGCGGAAAAGTGCTGTGCGCACTCTCCGGCGGAGTGGATTCCTCTGTGGCAGCAGTTCTTCTGGCAAAAGCAATCGGCAAGCAGCTGACCTGTGTATTTGTAGACCATGGTCTGCTGAGAAAAAATGAAGGCGATGAGGTAGAATCCGTATTCGGTCCGGAAGGCCCGTATGATCTGAACTTTATCCGTGTCAACGCACAGCAGAGATTTTATGAGAAGCTGAAAGGCGTGACAGAGCCGGAGGCAAAGAGAAAAATCATCGGCGAAGAATTTATCCGCGTCTTCGAGGAAGAGGCGAAAAAGATCGGAGCTGTGGATTTCCTGGTACAGGGAACCATCTATCCGGACGTGATCGAATCCGGACTTGGAAAATCTGCGACCATCAAATCTCACCACAACGTGGGAGGTCTGCCGGATTATGTAGATTTCAAGGAAATCGTGGAGCCGCTGAGACTGCTGTTCAAGGATGAAGTTCGTGCGGCAGGACGTGAGCTCGGCATTCCGGAGTATCTGGTAAGCCGTCAGCCGTTCCCTGGCCCGGGTCTTGGTATCCGGATCATCGGAGAAGTGACGGAAGAGAAAGTAAAGATCGTTCAGGATGCGGACGCAATTTACCGTGAGGAGATCGCAAAAGCCGGCTGCGACAAAGGGCTGGGACAGTATTTTGCGGCTCTGACCAATATGCGGTCGGTTGGAGTTATGGGTGATGAGAGAACCTATGACTATGCCGTAGCCCTCAGAGCGGTTACGACCAGTGACTTTATGACGGCGGAGGCTGCGGAGATTCCGTGGGAAGTGCTGCATAAGGTGACGAATCGGATCGTCAATGAGGTGAAGGGCGTGAATCGCGTAGTGTATGATTGTACGAGTAAGCCGCCGGGGACGATTGAGTTTGAATAGTAAACAGGGAGCCGGGAAGCCGCATAAACAGCGGACTTTCCGGCTCTTAGTGTGTGGTGTGATACCTGTTTGATACCTATATGTCAAATAGACTTAGTTGCATATTTTTTTGACTTTTGACTTTACGCTCTGTTATTTTGTCAAATTCTGTTATATTACTACAGAGTAAAGGAGAAAATGGATCATAAGTTTCAAAATTTTGCTTACGAATAGCATAACTATGATTAGCATAACAATATATACAGCCATTTTGACAAGTATTATATAGACCTAAATCAATGCTTGCAATACAACCACATTCCAATCGTTGGTTTTTATCTTTTTCTATGTCTATGGAACAATGTAGTAACTTTGAAATAAGTCTGTCATCGATGCATCTAGCATGAGTTATGCCATAAGAAGATAAGTCAATGTCTTCTGCACAGGTATCTATTTCTATGTTATGTGAATAAGCAATTTCTGCAAAGTATCTCGCAAGGGTGTTTTTTTGCTCATAAGATAATTCATAAATATTTTTCCCTTTGATATTATGGGAGATTTTTGTATATAAATCAATAAAACTTATGGTTACTTTTTCTGTATAAAGACAGAGTTGTTCTGTAAGGTATTTGAATCTTTCAATGTGCCAATCAATAGAGTATTTTTCGTTAATGATAATGGGATCATAACGCCATATGACACGTTCTTTTCCAATATAATTGGATAATGTCTGGAAAGTATCAATTCTTGTAGACAAAGTAGGAAGATTTTCTTCGAAATCTTTATCATATGCGTTAAGTGTAAATTGAAAATAGTACATATAATCTTTCAAAGCGTTAAGTTTATTAATTATTGGCTTAGGATTTTTGCTCCAAAAAACAATACAATCAACAACATCTGGAGATAAGTTGATTTTACTTACTTGGTGAATATTCATAGGATTTCGTACATAGGCATATTGTTCTTTTAAGCGGTTTATAATCCACTCGGAAAAGAAAGCAGGGATATCAGTTCTTCGACTTGCACTTATTATCATAAAATCACTCCAATTCTATTATTAATTGGGCACTTGAACATACCGTCCACGGATTATAACGTGCCAAATTTGGTGTAGGCCAAGTTAATATATCTTTACTTGGATATTTGATACCATAACGTTGATACTCGTTTTGAATGTTATACTCAAAATATCGACAGGAATATGTGTGCCGAATCCCGTATTTTGATAGAGTATCTGAAAATCGTAAAAATAAATCTCTTCCACGACGATTACTATTTACATCATTGATAATTATTATTGATTTAGGTTGCATTCTTTTAATAACATTTTGTATTAGGTTTTTATAAAATTCATTTACAGCAGTCAACTTACCAGTGTTATAAAAATGTGAGATGAGGTATTGTAAAATAAGAAGATTTTTATCAACGGTGTAATGATCTTTAAAAATTTCAAAAACATCAGTGCAAATATACTCCGGATTATATGAGGTTGATTTAAAATAATCTTTAATAAAATTATGCTTGTCATTCCAAAGCGGGTTTATATCTATACCTAAGTAGTTCACGGGAATGCAAAAATTATTTTTTGACAAATAGTTTTCAAAAGCAGCTAAATCTGGAGATGCTCCACATCCCAGAGATAATATATTGAATGTATCTTTATATGGAAGACTATTGATAGAATGTAAAGCATATTCAATTTCAGAAGCATATTTATGGAAATATTTACATACATAAAAATTCAAGACATTATTACATGTATAATCAAGTCTTCCATTGGGGTGTCTAGAAGGGAAATGAATTTGTTCTAGACATTGTTCACAGTCTTGGGGGCAAACAGTAGGATGAGAACATGATGTATTACAATAGCCACAATTTTCATTTAGACATTTTTGTCGATAGTTCATATCACAATAATTCGTTAAGTTTTCTATAAGCATTTTTATCCTCCATTCCCTTAAAAACAAACATATGTTCTATATAATAATAACATGGTTGAACTCTTTAAGCAAGATTTTGAATGAGAAATCATGATTTTCTCCATTGATAACTATTATTTTTCTTGTCATTTCCTTTTTCATCAACGCTACTGCTGGAAGCTGGCCAGTTGATTTTCCATTCAAAATATTCGTCCTCTGAAATCTCTCCGCTTTTTAGCTGTTCTTTCCGCAAACCCCATTCACGCAGAAATTCATTTACCAGACCATAATCAATCCACATACCGACAGGAGCATGAGCAGGCCATTCGTCACTATCATTATAGCGAACAGACTTATCATCAGAAACGTTGCACTTGCCGGGATTGCGGACAAGCTGAAACAGATGAAAGGTATTGCGGTTGTCCTCGTCAAGCCAGAAAAAAGTCTGCATAATGTCCTCAGCGCAGCCGGGGGCTTCTATAATAAAATTGATATAGTTGACATTCAAAATCCTGGCAATTTCCATGAGAGTATCTTTTTTGGGAACACGATAACCGGATTCATATTGTGCTACACGAACATCAGCGTTGCGCTCCTCATATCCCAGCTTCAATCCTAGTTCTCGTTGTGTTAATCCCCGAAATGTGCGGATTCTCTTAATTCGCTCTCCCAGTATCATAATTTTGTGTCCTTTCCTTAAACTTTACAAATTACACACCATAATCCATTCTTCTTCGTTTTCCCGTACAATATCAAAACCGATTTTTCGATACATTTCAGCCGCATAATTAGCCTTTTGAACAGAAAGTGAAACACGTTTATAACCATGTGTTTTCAACAAAGATAGCATTTCTTTCATCATATCGGTTCCTATCCCCTGTCCCCGGTATTCTTTGTATAGAGAGATGGCAAGAGAGGGCGTTTCATCATCAATATGTCCGTAATCGTGTATAATGCGTACCCAGACAGCACCAACGATTTTTTGTTCAACTTCTGCGACTAATGCGAAATCAGCTTTTGATGCCCCGAAGCGGTCAACATAAATTTGTAATTCGGGAGAAGCGATAATATTTTTCGGTGGCGGCTTTATACCGTCTGGAATAAAAATAGCTTCGTATAGAAATTCATTCAATAGAGGATATTCCATTACCGTCATTTCTCGTATCGTGTATTCCATAAAGCCCTCCTGTGAAAATAGTTATCCCGTTTCCTACATTGTAGCATACCTAAAATAATACGGCAACAAAAACTTATCAGAAATGCTAAATTTAATAAAAAAGATAAACTTAACAAAAAAGCTATTGACAATAGCAGAAATGTTAAGTATACTGAAAATACAGAACTTAACAAAAAAGTTAAAAACCCAAAAGGAGGACGTGTATTTGAAAAATGATTTATTTGTAACAGCCGGAGAAGTGGCGCAGGACTTAGGCATTTCCAAACCATTTGCTTATAAGCTGGTGCGGCAGATGAACGAAGAACTGGAAGCAAAAGGTTTTATCACAATCGCCGGACGAGTGAGCAGAAAATACTATGAAGAAAAATTTTATGGCATGGCACAGGCGAATTAGGAAAGGAGTGAGATTATGGCGGCGTACAAAGACGAACAGCGGGGAACATGGTATGTGTCCTTTCACTATTATGACTGGACTGGTAAGAATTGCCGGAAAGTTAAGAGGGGATTTAAGACCAAACGGGAAGCAACAGAGTGGGAACGGCATTTCCGTATGAAAGAAGCGGCTGACTTGGATATGACTTTTGAGGAATTTGTTCAGGCATACACAAGAGATATGAAGCCGAAACTGAAACACAATACCTGGCTGACGAAAGAGCATATCTTGAGGACAAAGCTACTGCCCTATTTCAAGGATAAGAAAATGCGTGATATTCGTCCGAAAGATATTATCCAGTGGCAGAATGAACAGATTTCCTATCGTGATGAAAAAGGAAAGCCCTATGCTCCGACTTATTTGAAAACTCTGCAATCAGAATTGAGTGCACTGTTTAATCATGCGGTACGGTTCTATGAACTGAAAAGCAATCCTGTTGTAAAGGCGGGGCCGTTGGGAAAGGGAAAAGCGGAGGAAATGTTGTTCTGGACAAAAGAGGAATATCTGAAATTCATTGAAGCGGTAAAGGACAAACCATATTCCTATCATGCGTTTCAGATATTGTACTGGTGCGGTTTACGAGTGGGCGAACTGTTAGCTCTCACGTCGCAGGATATTGATTTTGATAACAAAGTCATTCGGATAACAAAATCTTATCAGCGATTGGAGGGTAAAGATGTAATTACAGACCCGAAAACTCCGAAAAGCAAACGAAATGTAAGTATGCCGGATTTCTTATGTGAAGAACTGAAAGATTATATCGGCAGATTATACGGGATTCTTCCCACTGACCGTATCTTTCATCTGACAAAAAGCTTTCTGCACCATGAAATGACAAGAGGGGCGGAAAAAGCGGGAGTGAAACGCATTAGAATCCACGATTTGCGACATTCTCATGTATCACTGCTTATCAGCATGGGATTTTCGGCGGTATCAATCGGAAACAGGGTGGGGCATGAAAGCGTGGATATTACTTATCGCTATGCTCATATGTTCCCGACGGAACAGACACAAATGGCAAAATTGCTGAATGAAGAATTTAAGGAGGGCGCAGAGGAATGAGCGGCACACACAAATATCCGACAATCAGTTTCCGTATCTCTCCCAGAGAGAGGGAAGAAATCGAAGCAAAGATTTTCACAAGCGGCATGAAGAAAAAAGATTATTTTGTCCGTTCCTGCATTTATAACCGGGTGTGCGTGGTAGGCAAGAAAGAAACAGTTTATCAGATTGTGGAACGGTTGCAGGAAATGGAGAATCGGCTGGTGGAACTGGCGGAGCAAATCGATGGCAAAAATCCGGGGATTACTTCCAAAGAAATCAGAGATTTGCGGGAAGCCTATGAAGATATGCTGAAAGCAATTCTTTGGATGTTGGACGGTGCAAGGTATCTGTGGCAAGGCGAAGAAAAAAGCCCTGACAGCGGCAACTGTTAGGGCTGTGATAACTGGAAAACCTCTGTTATCAACAATCACAATTCAAGTATAGCAGAGGTTTCTTCCGGTGACAACGAATTTTTCAAAAACGGAGGACATTATGGCAGGAACGAGAACAGAATTACAGATGATTAAAATGTCGGAGATACAGTCGCAGGAGGTGGCGTGGCTGTGGTTTCCGTTTATCCCTTATGGAAAGCTGACGATTGTACAAGGCGATCCGGGGGACGGTAAGACAACGCTTGTGCTGAACATAGCGGCGAAGCTGTCAAAAGGCGAGGGTCTGGACAGCAAAATGAAACTGACGGAGCCGCTGAATGTGATTTACCAGAGTGCGGAGGACGGGCTTGCAGATACGGTGAAGCCCCGTTTGGAAGCGGCAGGAGCAAATTGTGAAAATATTTCCGTCATTGACGAGAGCATAAAATCACTTTCCATGATAGATGAACGTCTGGAAGAAGCAGTCATAAGGACAAAGGCGAAGCTACTGATTTTAGACCCGATACAGGCGTATCTCGGCGGCGGTATGGATATGAACCGGGCAAATGAAGCAAGGGATATGACAAAGAAGCTGGCGACTCTGGCGGAGAAATATCAATGTGCCATTGTACTTGTAGGGCACATGAACAAAGCGGCTGGAAATAAGGCAGCATATCGGGGCATGGGTTCCATTGATTTCTTTGCGGTGGCAAGGAGCGTCCTGCTGGTCGGCAGAGTGGAGGGCGAAGCGAATATAAGGGCGGTAGTCCAGATAAAAAACAATCTGGCGGCGTTTGGGCACCCGAAGGCCTTTGAGTTGTCGGAGGACGGTTTTCACTGGCTCGGAGATTATGAGATTACTGCCGATGAAGTGTTGGGCGGTATCGCTCCGAAAGCGAATAAGCTGGAACAGGCGAAGCGTCTGCTCCGGGAAGTGGCAGAAACAAACAATGCCATGCAGAGCAATGAGATTTTCAATCTTGCAGAGGAACAGGGTATATCCAGACGGACGCTTGAAAATGCGAAAAAGGAATTGAGTATCAGAGCAAAGCGGATAAACAATTCGTGGTATTGGGAACTGGATAAAATCAAGCCGGAATAAGGCAACAGCGCAACAATGCAGAGTATATAGAATTTGCGGGCTTGGTGTCTGCAAGGTTGCAAAAGATATAGACCTTGCGTTGTTGCGGTCTTGAAAAGGAGGGCGAATATGATACGACAGCCAGAATGGGGAGCCCGGAATGTGAACAAATATTTTTACGAGAGTGAAGCCCGGAGGATTGCCGAACTCAATGAAATATTCGGAGATATAGAATTGACTGAGGCAGAAATGCGGATGCTGATATGGCTTGCCGGATGGGATGAATATACGATAGAAAATGTACTTTCGGCTATCCGAAAAGCTATAGCGGCGGAAGTAAAGCGGCGGCAACAGCCGCCCCGTCCGTAGGACAAAAAAGCCCCCGGCAGGGCGCAAAGGCAACTTTTGATGGACGGAACGGCTGTCAAAAGTGCTTTTGCGTTACTTTCGACGAAAGTAACAAAGCCTATGCGCCGTATCCGGCGCTGATTACCCGAACAGGGAGAAAGGATATTGATTGAAGCGAACAATCAGCTTTATGACAGGAAAAGGCTCTGTCAACCATAATAGCAGAAAATTTCATGCAAAGAACACTGACCCGGAGCGAAGTCATTTGAATGTGGAATATTGCAATGAAAATCTCAAAGACGTATATCACGAATTATTTGATGAAGCACTCGCCCGGTACAATGAGAAACAGACCAGAAGCGACCGCCGGATTGAAGATTATTATGAGAAAATCCGTTCCGGCAAGCAGGAGAAGCCATTCCATGAAATTATTTTGCAAATCGGGGATAAGGACAACATGGGGGCAAAGACAGAGAACGGACAGCTTGCGGCAAAGGTGCTGGATAAATATATGCAGGACTTCCAGCAGAGAAATCCTACGTTAAGGGTATTCAGTGCCTACCTCCATATGGACGAAGCTTCTCCGCATCTTCATATAGATTTTGTACCGTATACGACAGGAAGCAAATGGGGGCTTGATACAAGAGTATCTTTGAAACAGGCGTTAGCGGCTCTTGGATTTAAAGGCGGCACAAGACGGGAAACGGAATTAAATCAGTGGGTGGCTTATGAGAAAGAACAACTCGCCGCTGTCATGCTGGAACATGGGATTGAATGGGAGAAGAAAGGCACGCATGAGAAGCATTTATCCGTTCTGGATTTTGAGAAAAAGGAACGGGCAAAGGAAGTTGCAGAACTGGAGCAATCTATTTCTGACGGAAAAGAACGATTATCAGATATTCAGATTCAGCAGAGGAAAGCAGAGCAGGAAACAGAGCAGATACGACAGGAGGGGGAAGCAATCCGGCAGGAAGTATCGGAACTTTCGGAAATAAGTAATTTGCTGAAGGAGCAGGCGGCAACGCTGGCAGAGGATAAGGAAAAGCTGCTGTCTGATAATGAGAAATTGGAGAAGCAACAGAAGAAATTGCAACAGGAGATTGAGAAAATGGTTCAGTCTAAGGTGGTCATGGAACGGAATATACACGCCTATGACGAGGACGAGAATTGGCAGTTGCCTGAACCGGGAGCGTTGATGTCTGCAAAGGCTTATAAGGATAAAAAAGCCTCTCCACTTGTGGAGAAATTGAAAGAGACGATAAAAGCATTGACGATTAAATGCGTGCAGCTTGCGGAACAGGGGAAGAAACTGAAAAATAAAGTTACTCGGCAGGAACAGCAGATCAGCCGTCTGACAGATAAGGTCATGGAGCAGAGCGATATCATAGACCGATTGCAGGAGAAGGCGGCGGATTTGGGGCGTTTGGAGCGTTATTTTGGCAGAGAACAAGTACAGTCGATAGTTGAGCAATCTAAGGCTCTGGAATGGGCAGAAAAGGAAAATAAACGTCCGAAACGTGCATTTGATATGAGCAGATAGGGGGATTGATAGAATGACAGATATGGAGAAAAAAATTATGGTTTGGCTGTGTGCGAAAATTCTTTCAGAAACAGATTTGTATGATACGGATATGGAAGTACGCAATCTGATTGATTGGATATGTGTGTCGGAGCAGATAAAATCAAACAATAATGAGATACGCAGTCTGACAGGGGAATATAAACGGATAGAACCGGATTGCCGGGAGGGAGTGAAGGCGCAGTTGGAACGGATGAAATCACTCTGTAAAGAACGTGACAGCTTGTATGAGAAGCAGAATGATTTGAGAGGACAGAAACAGAAAATAGAGAGAGCGTTGGAACAGTAGGAATTTGGGGCATGGCGGTGGCTGTGCCCCTTATTTCTTGTGGCAAAATTGCTGATAATATGCTAAAATCAGAGTGCAGAGATAAAAACACAACGTAAGGGATAATATCCCTTATAGAGTCGGTAGGTAGTCCGACCGCACCGCTTTGGTGTAAGTAACCCTCCCTCCTTGGGTCGTCCATTCTTTGTTCAGTACAATTTTTAAGGAGGAATTGTCATGGACAAAGTATCGGGCAGATTGACAGTATTTTTTGAGGAACCATTCTGGATAGGCGTGTTTGAACGCATATCGGAGGGAAAGCTATCTGTATGTAAGGTTACGTTTGGGGCGGAGCCGAAAGATTACGAGATATATGAGTTTGTTCTGAAAAATTACTATCGACTGAAATTTAGTCCGGCTGTGGCAACTGATGTAAAAGAAGCTGGTCGCAATCCGAAACGGATACAGAGGGAAGTGCGAAAACAGGTACAGAATACCGGGATCGGCACGAAGTCGCAACAGGCTTTGAAATTACAGCAGGAGCAGTTGAAAACTGAACGCAAGATTGTGAGCCGGGAACAACGGGAAGCAGAGAAACAGCGGCAGTTTGAACTGAAACAGCAGAAAAAGAAAGAGAAGCATAGGGGCAGGTAATGCTTGCCCCGGTGTTTTTCTATCAAATTGCGTATGGTTTGTTGTTACGCTTTAGAGGGTCTGATACGCTTATTTTATAAGGACTTGGAAGCATCAAATGACGTGGGTGATACTTTATACCTTTACTGTTCAAATTGGATTTTTGTTGCGTAACGGAAGCGATTACATATTTCCTTGGCAGATATAATTACATGGTGCTAGCACCATGTAGAAATAAAATCAGAAAGGTAAAGTGGTGTTTTCATAATGTCTATATCAGTAAAGCTGAATAAAAAGGGTATTAAAAAATTACAGAAAGAATTAGAACAAGAAATGAAAAAGAGGACGATGGTCCTATGTCAAGATTTAGCGCAAGTTAAAATGAGAAATTTATCCTCATCTTA
>ERZ1036420.334-NODE-334-length-41549-cov-4.916880_pt1 | contig 41549 bp, 36 predicted proteins | sample MGYA00514220_ERZ1036420 | MGnify/ENA primary metagenome ERZ1036420 (study PRJEB33795, sample SAMN09464938) | human gut metagenome | host: Homo sapiens | place: USA: Stanford, California | collected 2016-10 | study: EMG produced TPA metagenomics assembly of the...
TCAAGGTTTTTAAAGGATTTAGATACAAAAAAAACAGGTAGTATTTGACACTACCTTTTATCATCCGGAGGAAACAAACATGAATCAAAAAGCTCTTCAGACTCTTGAGTTTGATAAGATTATAGAACAACTGACCACTTACGCCAGCTCCCCGATGGGCCAGAAGCTGTGCCAGGATCTGCATCCGTCTTCCGATATTTCCGAAATCACGCATATGCAGACGGAAACCCACGATGCGCTGAACCGCCTGTTCAAGAAAGGCCATATTTCGTTCGGAGGCGCAAAGGACATCCGCGGTTCTCTGAAACGCCTGGAAATCGGAAGTTCCCTGAACATTCCGGAACTGCTCCAGGTTGCCGGGCTTCTGGAAAACACCGCCCGGGTCAAATCCTACGGCCGTCATGAAAATGCCGATACCGCCGGGGATTCCCTGGATATTCTTTTCGATTCTCTGGAGCCGCTGACACCGCTCTCCACGGAGATCCGCAGATGCATTGTCTCGGAGGATGAGATCAGCGATGACGCCAGCCCTACGCTGAAACAGATCCGGCGCTCCATCCGTGCAGCCGGCGACAAGATCCATACCCAGTTGAATTCTCTGGTCAACGGATCCTACCGCACCTACCTGCAGGATGCCGTTATCACCATGCGTGACGGCCGCTACTGTATCCCTGTCAAATCAGAATACAAAAGCCAGGTTCCGGGCATGATCCACGACCAGTCTTCCACCGGCTCCACCATCTTCGTCGAGCCGATGGCTGTTGTAAAGCTGAACAATGATATCCGCGAACTGGAGCTGAAGGAGGAAGAAGAGATCCAGGTCATTCTCTCCAAACTGAGCGAGCAGGTTGCCGAACATCTGGAAACCCTGCGCTATAATCTGGAAAATATGGTGGCCCTGGATTTCATCTTCGCCCGCGCTTCTCTCGCCATGGAACAGAACGCCAATCAGCCGATCTTCAATACGGAAGGGAAGATCCATCTGAGAAAAGCCCGCCATCCGCTGATTGACAAAAAGAAGGTCGTTCCCATCGACGTTACCCTGGGCGAGGATTTTGACCTGCTGATCGTCACGGGACCGAACACCGGCGGTAAAACCGTTTCTTTGAAGACCGTAGGTCTGCTCACGCTGATGGGACAGTCAGGTCTTCACATTCCGGCTTTGGACCGCTGCTCTCTTGCCGTCTTTGATGAAGTCTATGCGGATATCGGAGACGAGCAGAGCATTGAACAGTCTCTGAGTACCTTCTCTTCCCATATGACCAACGTGGTCTCCTTCCTCTCAAAGGCAGATCCAAACTCCCTCGTCCTGTTCGACGAGCTGGGCGCAGGAACCGATCCGACGGAAGGCGCCGCCCTTGCCATCGCCATCCTCTCTTCCCTCCACGAGCAGGGAATCCGGACCATGGCAACCACGCATTACAGCGAACTGAAAATTTACGCCCTTTCCACACCAGGCGTGGAAAATGCCTGCTGCGAATTCGATGTGGAAACTCTGAGTCCGACGTATCGTCTGCTCATCGGTGTTCCCGGAAAGAGCAACGCCTTTGCAATTTCCAGCAAGCTGGGACTTCCGGACTACATTATCGAAAAAGCAAAGGAACAGATCAGCGAGCAGGATGAATCTTTTGAGGACGTTCTGACAACCCTGGAGCAGAACCGCATCACAATGGAAAAAGAACAGGAGGAACTGCGCCGTTACCGTGAGGAAGTTCAGGAACTGAAGACCCGTCTTGCAAAAGAACGGGAACGCCTGGATGAACGCCGGGACAAGATCATTGCCCAGGCTTCCGAAAAGGCGGAAGCTATCCTGCGGGAGGCAAAGGATTATGCGGACCAGACCATGCGGGACTTCCAGAAATTCGGAAAAGAAAATGTTTCCGTCAGTGAAATGGAAAAGAAACGTACCGCTCTCCGGGAAAAAATGGAGCGGATGGAAAAGAAAAAGGCAAAAGCCGAACAGCCAAAACGCACCGGAAACCTCAAACCATCCGACCTTTCCCTCGGGGATTCCGTCAAGGTTCTCAGCATGAACCTGAAAGGAACGGTCAGCTCCAAACCGGACAGCAAAGGCTTCCTGTTCGTCCAGATGGGAATCATGCGCTCAAAGGTGCATATCTCCGATCTGGTACTGGTAGACGAGCCGGTGATCACCGGACCTTCTCTGTCCAAAACAGGAACGGGAAAACTGAAACTCTCCAAATCCGCTTCCATCTCCACCGAAATCAATCTTCTTGGCAAGACGGTTGACGAGGCGATCGCGGAACTGGATAAATATCTGGACGACGCTTACCTTGCGCATCTGCCAAGCGTCCGCGTTGTCCACGGAAAAGGAACCGGCGCTCTGCGCAAAGGCGTCCACAACTATCTCCGCCGCCTGAAGTACGTTTCCGAATTCCATCTCGCAGAGTTCGGCGAAGGCGACGCAGGCGTAACCATTGTCACTTTTAAAAAGTAGATAACAGTTCAGCAGGCTGAACTGATACAAAATCAGTACATGTAAAAAGGAGGCTCCCATGGTATCCAAACAGAAAATCCTGATCGTCGATGACGATAACAATATTGCAGAACTGATCTCCCTGTACCTGACGAAGGAATGCTATGATACCCAGATCGTCAATGACGGGGAGGAGGCGCTCCGGGCATTTGAAACCTTCCGCCCGAATCTGATCCTGCTGGACCTGATGCTGCCGGGAATGGACGGTTATCAGGTCTGCCGTGAGATCCGCCACAGTTCGGACGTGCCGATCATCATGCTCTCAGCGAAAGGAGAAGTCTTCGACAAAGTCCTGGGACTGGAACTGGGCGCGGACGATTACATCATCAAACCCTTTGATTCCAAAGAACTGGTGGCACGGGTCAAAGCAGTGCTCCGCCGCTTCCAGGCGGCACGGCCGGTACCCGCAGCACAGCCAAACGCAAAATGTGTGGAATACCCGGATCTGATCATCAACCAGACCAACTATTCTGTCATTTACCAGGGAAAAGCCATCGATATGCCGCCAAAGGAACTGGAACTTCTGTACTTCCTCGCCTCCTCACCCAACCAGGTATTCACCAGAGAACAGCTTCTGGATCACATCTGGGGCTACGAGTATATCGGTGACACCCGCACCGTTGACGTACATATCAAACGTCTCCGGGAAAAGATCAAAGATCATGAAACCTGGTCCATCAGCACTGTCTGGGGCATCGGATATAAATTTGAGGTCAAAACATCATGAACCGAACCCTTTACAAAAAGTTCATCCTTGCCTACGTCATTTTTGGCATTGCAGGATTCGTCTTTCTGTCCACCGTGGGTTCCCGCGTCATCGAACAGTATCTGATCGAATCCTGCAGTTCCTCCCTGACCAGGGAAGCGCGTAGCATCGCCAGCCGGCAGGCAAGCCTGTATTACAAGGAAGAGCGCACTCTCCAGTCCCTCTACAACACCCTGTCCGCACTTAGTTCTTTTCATGACGCCCAGATCTGGCTGATCAGCCCCGACGGGGAGATCCTGCTGAACACAGAGGAACCCCTGGATACGGAAACATACAAAACCATCCAGGGGTTTGATCCGGTGGAACTTGGCAGCAATTATTATTCTACGGGAGATTTTTTCGGGCAGTTTGACACAGAAATGCTCACTGTCATGGTTCCCGTCACCTCCAACTATTCCATCAACGGGTATGTTGCCATCCACCGACCGCTCACCGATCTCTACCATGAACGGGAGTCCCTGCTCCTGCGGGTCGACCTGATGTTTCTGGTCATTTTCCTTCTTTCCTTCGGAATTCTGGCGCTTTTCGCCTTTACGGTTTACCGGCCGCTCCAGAAAATCATCCAGGGAGCCGACGAATACGCGGAAGGAAATCTCACCTATCAGATTCAAGTAGATTCCCAGGACGAATTAGGCTATCTGGCACGAACCCTGAACTACATGTCCGGGGAACTGAATAAGATCGGAGAATATCAGAAAAAATTCGTCGCCAACGTCTCCCACGATTTCCGTTCTCCGCTGACCTCCATCAAAGGCTATGTGGAAGCCATCGCCGACGGCACCATCCCGCCGGAAATGCAGGACCGCTATCTGAACATCGTCCTGTTCGAGACCGAACGGCTGAACAAACTGACCCAGAGCCTGCTCACACTGAACGATATCGACAGCAAAGGCAACATGCTGGAAATCACGAAATTTGATATCAACGCAGTGATCAAAAACACTGCCGCGGCATTTGAAGGCATCTGCACCTCGAGAAAAATCACGATCAGCCTGGTGATCCCCTCCCAGACTCTGTATGTGTCAGCCGATATGGGGAAAATCCAGCAGGTACTCTACAACCTGATCGACAATGCCATCAAATTCTCCAACAACGATTCAACGATCACCGTAGAGACAACGGAGAAATACCGGAAGGTATTCGTCTCCGTGAAAGACACCGGAATCGGAATACCGAAAGAAAGTCTTTCCAAGATCTGGGAAAGATTTTACAAGATCGACGCTTCCCGCGGAAAAGACCGCAAAGGCACCGGGCTGGGACTGTCGATCGTCAAAGAGATTATCAACGCCCATAACCAGAACATCAACGTGATCAGTACGGAAGGCGTCGGAACCGAATTCATCTTCACCCTCGACAAAGCGGAATGAGGGACGGAGGGAAGAGGGAGACGCGGGGCGGGGATGGAAATGCAGTGCTTGCGACTACAGACGGACAGTGCAGGGCACCGTGTCCGACGGATGCAGAGCGGTCAAAAACTCTGCGGCTGCAGATAACATAAAACCGCTCTGCAACTTCCGGAGAACACGGTGCCCTGCACTGTCCGAATGTGGAGTGAGCACGCATTCCATCCCCGCCCCGCGTCTCCCTCTTCCCTCCTGTGTGGTGGCGGCGGTGGGGTGTGGGCGATAGGTTTTGGGTTGGAGCAAAGGTATTGTCCGCTTGTATTTTATTGTTTTCTTGTTTTGTTTTTCATATTTTTTAAAATGAATCTTTTCTAAAATGGGAACGTCTCATTGAAGATCTGAAATAAATTTTCATTTTTTATTGATTTGATAGACGGTAATCTTCTTACAAGCCCTCATAAATGTTTAAGACGCCATGAGAAAACGGCTTAAAATCAAGGTTTTCCGCATATCGTCGTTTATCTTGCCGTATCTCCGTACAAGGTGGTTTTGTAAGACAGGGCACCATTTGGGCACCAAGAACCCGTGTAGGATATTGTTTGAAAATCTCTTCCTTTCCATTTCCATATTTCAGAGTGATTTTTGGAAGAGCAAGCATAGGAAGCGAGTACCCTCTTCCCCAAAATGATTTTTGGGATAATCCCAAACCCTCTTTTATTTTTATCGAATGACTATCCACTGTGAGGCTAACAAAATGAAATGGAAAAACAGGGGGAAATGTGGTACGATAAAAGCCAGAAAGCAATGATGCTATTTTATATAATCTGAGCAGAGCGACAAATTAGATTTATCAGGGAGTTGAACAGAACGGCAAATCTTTGAAATTGTAAAAGTGGAGGATAGATATGGATTTTGTAGAGGCATTAAAGAATGAAAATATAACGGAAATAAGGAAGAGTCCTAAATCTGATTTACATAATCACTTCGTTTTGGGAGGAAATAGACAGTTCATTTTTAATAAAACAGGTTATTATATTGAACCTTTAGTACATCCGATTACTTCGATGAAGGAGATGGATGAATGGAGTACCAAGTATATAGGAAGTAGATTCAATTCTTCACAACAACGAAAATTACTTATCGAAGCCACATTTGTTCAAGCAAAATATGATGGAGTGAAAGTTTTAGAAATTGGTGAAGACGTTTGGGGATTAAAAACATTTTTCAATAATGATATTGAAGAACTGGTTGATTCATTCGAAGAGATTCATGAACGGATAGCACCAGAGATAGAGATGCGCTTACAAATTGGATTATCGAGACATTGTGAGATTTCATATCTTGAGGATTGTTTATCTCATTTTTGGGGACATAAACAGTTTTATTCTATAGATTTGTATGGGGATGAAATGGCACAGCCGATTGAAAATTTCATTCCAATTTATGAGAAAGCAAAAGAAGAAGGCTTGAGACTGAAAGCACATGTTGGAGAATGGGGATCCGCTAACGATGTAATGCAAGCTATAAATAAGTTGCATCTGGATGAAGTTCAGCATGGTATTGTGGCAGCACAATCAAAAGAAGCAATGGATTTCTTGAAAGAGAAAAAAATAAGATTGAACATTACACCATCAAGTAATGTGCTTCTGGGAAGAGTGGCTAGTATAAAGGAGCACCCCATCTCGATATTGTTCAGAAATGGCGTAGATGTTACTATTAATTCAGATGATGTGCTGATTTTTGATTCTGATGTTTCAAAAGAGTATTTACGATTATATCAATCAGGTTGCCTATCTGCAAAAGAATTAAATGAAATCAGATTAATTGGAATTCAGACACCAAGCCAGATACTAAATGAGCTACCTTAATTTGTAGGGGAGTGCCGGTATAGTCATAGATTGACAACTTCCCGTTTATCGGGAATATTATGGGCGAATAACCACCTAAACGGTAGCAGAGCCAGCCGCTCTTGTCAATAGTGAGAACGGCTACACCGCCATTGACAAGCCCGTCCGCCCCTGCTGTGGGGTAATCAAGGGGCGCAAGCAACGAGTGCTATCGCCCTCTATACATCATGGAGAAATGTTACGCAGCGGAAGCTGATTAAGCCACTACCTGCAAGGCTTTGCAGACACAGAACAGGGGTGATAAGGGTTTTATACTCGTACCCCTTAAAATGGCGTTCTACTGCGCAACAAAACGGGCGTACACGGTGCGGCACACTATGCGATTGTCAGAACCGGACCAAAACCAAAGGATAGTAAGCAACTCCCCAAAAGTCAAAAAACAGGGGCAAAAAAATAGTGATGAAATAGAGTTTTGGAGAGCATATTTCTTTACTTCTTCTTACAGTTTTTTATATGTTCGCGTTGAATTTGGGCACCATATGGGAACCATCAAGACATTATACAACCCAGCGGCAGAGCGCTGAAATGCCGAAAAGTATAGTGTTCATGCGGCTTTTCGGCATTTCATACCCTATCGCATGAAAATACTATTTTACTATTTTTTATCTCTTTTTAATCTTCCCATTCTCCTGTCAATTCCACCGCTTGATCTTCCGATACCCACAAATTTTGTACCTTATTCCAAATGCTTTGAATGAAATTTGATTCAAAATCCACGAACACGACCGTTGTTCTTTTGTTTTCTGAATAAGCTCTTTGTGAAAAGACATCCTGCGTTACTCAACCATTTATTTTCAAAAAATCCCTTTTCATTTCTCCCCCCTATCCCCTCTCCCCCCCATTGTTACCAGCCAACCACCTCCCGCCCTCACCCTCCCACCGCCACAACCAGAAGACCGCCGCTGCCGCCCTCACGCCGCGCGTTGGGCTGTGGCTTCGGTCGCCGGGTCTGGAGATATGGAAATGCAGTGCTTGCGACTACAGACGGACAGCACAGGGGACAATGTCCGACGGATGCAGAGCGGTCAGAAAACAACCGCTCCCACACCACGCCCGCCGCTCTGAAAGCCGGCGAACATTGTCCCCTGTGCTGTCCGAATGTGGAGTGAGCACGCATTCCATATCTCCAGGCACGGCGGCCGAAGCCACAGCCCAACGCGCGGCGTGAGGGCGGCAGCGGCGGTCTTCGTCCCCTCCCCTACCACTGAAAGTTTCGGAGTTGGCCTTGCAGCTGCATGTGTTCGAAATTATGCTGCCGCAGCGCCTCATACAAAACGATTGCCACAGAATTGGCAAGATTCAGCGACCGGATATTCTCGTTCATCGGAATCCGGATCGCCGTGTCCGGATGCTGCACCAGGATCTCCTCCGGAATTCCCGCACTTTCCTTTCCGAACATAATATAACAATCCTCTTCATACTGCACTTCCGCATAGGTCTGTCTTGCCTTTGTGGTCGCCATATAAATTTTGGCTCCTGGGTTCTTTGCAAGAAAATCTTCGTAATTCAAATAAGTGGTCACATCCAGATCGTTCCAGTAATCCATACCGGCTCTCTGGATTGCTTTTTCATTCAGCCGGAATCCCAGCGGCTCGATCAGATGGAGCCGTGTTCCCGTCGCAACGCAGGTGCGCCCGATGTTTCCGGTATTGGACGGGATTTCCGGTTCAAACAATACAATATTCAGCTTTGACATTCTATTCTTTCCTCTCCAGCATACCATTCATCCGTCTGCGGTTTGTCCAGATAGCGGATTTCCTCCCCGTTTCGAAGGATTCTTTCTTTCCCTTTCGTCGTCCGCCCGATGACTGCAGCCGGGATCTGCGCGCCGGCAAACTTCCGCACCAGCTGCGCGCCGTCCGGCGCTGCCGCCAGCAGGGTGTCCGTACAGAACATCTGATAGGGATTCAGGGAAAAATATTCGCAGATCTCAATGGTTTCCTGGCAAATCGGTATGCGTTTCAGTTCCACATCCAGTCCCACTTTTGCCTGCTCTGCCATCTCCCAAAGTGCCCCGAAGATCCCGCCTCTGGAGACTGCCTTCATTTGGCAGACACCATTCTCTGCCGCAATCTTTACAGCCTCCGGAAGGTTTCGTTCCTCTCCTATTTTCACAGTATCGTTCAGGAACCCTTCGGAAAAGCATTCCAGCAGCTGTTCTCTCTGATCGGCTGCAAGTCTGGCCGCAGCGGATCCCGCAATCGTTCCCGCAACAACCAGATCCAACTCCGGCTCAGCCTTCAACGGCAGGCTTTTTGCCTTTCCCACTGCAGTTACAGTGATCACAAGTTTTACAAGTCCTGGAACCACTTCCGTATGGCCGCCCAAAATAACCGCTCCGTAATGTCCTGCCGCCTGATCCAGTGTGGCAGTCAGCGTTTTCAGTTCCGGCTCGCTGTATTCCTCGGGCAGGAGGAGCTGTACCGTAACCCCTGTCGGTTCTGCCCCGGCGGCAAGCAGATGGCTGCATGCCTCATATACCGCAAACTCCGGGGCGCTTCCGGGAAATCCTGCGGAAGTTCCGCATGCGGTTACCGTCAGCGTCCCGCCTGCTTCCCCGCCGTTTCGGAAGGCTCCGTATCCGCATCCGTACTCCGGATACTGGACAACATCCTCCTGTTTTCCTTTCAACACCCTGAGCACTGAGCGGTCAAGCGCCGCCTGCGTTAGTTTTCCTTTTCTCATGTGCCGCTCCCTTCTCCCGAAGTGCTGCTGTCCTGTCCGGACGTTGTCTGTTCCGATGTTCCCTGGCTGCCGTCTCCGCCGGAAGCGCCGCTTCCCTGGGACGAAGCATCCGAACCGCCCTGCGCGCCTGTACTGCCCGCATTGTTTGTGCTGTTTCCGCTGTTGGCATCTGCATTGCCCGTCTCGCCGGAATCGTCAGAAGTGTCCTCACCGGAACCTGCCGCCTGTGTCGGTGCTGCGGTTGGCTGCGGAGTCGTCTGAGGCGACTGTCCTCCCGGATAAGCGGACGCTGCAGCATCAACTTTACTCAGATCATTGGATTCGATCGCCGAACGCATCGCTGACAGTGCCGCAGAGTCATCGGTATTTGTTCCGACAGCATAAGTGTCCGGAGTCATATTGTAGGTACTGGAATTCACCTGCTCCCTTGTCTCCTCACCATTGACCGTCACCACCTTCCACAGCCGCGCCGTATATCCGGTATGGCCGCTGGATTTCTGAGTCACGGAACCGTAAGATGCGGAAGAATCTTCCACCAACTCCGTCGTGGATTCTGTCGTGGTCAGTGTTTCACTTTCATAAGTTACCGTCCGATTGGGATCCCTGGTCTCATGACCGTAAATGATAAATCCAATCTCACTTCCGTCCGCATATCCCATGATATAGATCGGTGCGTCTGTATTGTTGACAAAGCGGAAATCCTTATATCCCTCTGCGATTGCCGCATCCATCGACGGTTTTACATAATTGACAATCATCGAATGGTTGGAACGCTCTGTGACCTCCAGCTCAGCCCGAAGTACCGCCAGATACAGGGTGGTGGATACCTGACAGATACCGCCGCCATAGGTTTCCACAACGTTGCCCATTTCATAGGAGGCCGCCGGAGCATATCCGTTCTCTTCATCGAACGGCACAACCGCCTCCTCCACGGAAAATTCTTCGCCAGGATAAAGAACCGTTCCGTTGATCAGTTCCGCTCCTCTCCGGACGTTCTGTTTCCGGTTGGAATTGCTGCTGGAATAGTCGGTACTGCTGCTTCCCAGAGTATCATGAACCAGGGCAAGCTGTTCCGTGTCGCCCTGCGCCTCATCCACATCGGTAACCAGCACAACGCCGCCGTTCCCTCCATGCCATTCTTCCGACATGTAATTGACAACTTTTTCCACAGAAGCATCCGCATTGATCACATATCCGTCCTGCCCTTCATGAACAACAAAACTGCCGTCCTCCAGCGTCAGGCTGGCGTCTACCGCCTCCGTATTCATCGCTGCGGCCTGATTTTCAATCACACTGCGCACTGCCTCCGCATCCACGGAAAACTGCAGTTCCAGAACCTCCGGCCCTGTCTCTTCCAGATGGCGCTGTACACGGAACCGTTCCAGGACATTTCCTCTCTGTCCCGCAAACAGTGCCTGGCAGGCGATGTCCGTATTCGTATAGGTCAGTCCCAGGTCCCCGGCTGTGACCTGGATCGACTGGTTTCCCGCATTGAGCTGAATAGTTGAATTTTTCAGTTCCTCCACCTTTGCATTGACCGCCTGCGTAATCTCTTCCTCTGTCATTCCGCCGACACTGATATTCTCCACATAGATACCTTCCAACGCCGTCTCCGGCTCAGCGGCCTGCACTGCCTCCGGAATCCCAAATGCAGCAAAAAGGCCGACTGCCGCAGCAGCCAGGCCCCGGATCCATTTTTTTTTCATTGGCACTCTTTCCTTCCTATCGTGTGTTTGAAAATTCATTCCTGTAATCTTCCGACACACTCAGATTAAAAATGACATTATCGTAGGTACCACCATTGCGATCACCAAAATCACAGCAATCACTCCGGCAAAGATTCTCTTCCGTTTCGGATCTCTAAACATTTCTTTTCCTCGCTATTCTTCCATAATTTGATAAAATCGAATCGATTGTTCTCGACGCCTCGTTTTTCGTCATACTTTCGATTTCCACATCCAGTGTCAGATGATGATATTCCATCAGATCCTTCAGATAGCCGATCTGCGCTCTGGTGATCGGTCCCTCTTTTTTTACTTTACAGATCAGAGGCTTTGTCTGAAACCATTCCGGATGTTCCCCCGCAAACTGTTTTTCCAGGATCCGGTACAATTCCAGGGTCTCCATCGCGTCGTCCATGGCACGGTGGGCGTTTTCCCGGCAGATTCCATAGTAACTGCAGAGAAATTCCAGACTGCGGCTCTCCAGCTCAGGAAGCGCCTGACGGGCAATCTGCAAGGTATCCAGCGCCTCTTTTTCAAACACAAACCCCAGATTCACCGCATCATGCTTGACAAAACTGTAATCAAACAGGATATTATGGCCAAGCAGCGGCAGTTCCTGGCAAAACTCCACCAGACCGCGCACCGCCTCCTCCCGGAGCGGCGCATCCTTTACCATATCCCCGGTGATTCCGGTCAGTTCCGTGATCCTTCGGGGAATCTCCATCTGAGGATTGATAAAAGTAGAATAACGCTCTTTGATCTCCCCGTCAACCACTTTGACGGCTCCGATCTCCAGAATCCGGTCCGTCTTCGGGATCAGTCCCGTAGTTTCCAGATCCAGCACAACAAAATTTTTCATTCTTCTCTCCATCTCTTTTTTGTATTCCCGGAAATGTTAATCCGTGTCTATCCGTATGATCTGCGCGTTTCCTGTCAGCGGATCTCTTCTGCTGTAGTCGAACAGAAGAACTGTCTCCCCTTCTGTTCCCTGTGGATCTACCGGAAAAACTTCCAGATGCGTCATGCGCATCAGCTGCTTCCACTGGTAACCGTCATAATGTTTCAGATATCTGTGTTCCTGCTCTTCACACTGGTAGAAACGGCGAATCATCTCTTTCTGTTCCGAGAGATCCGGCGCGAATGCGGGACGGGATTTCAAATTCTCCCGGGCATACAGATCGATCAGCGCCAGGGCTTCACATACCTTTCGCTCCACTTTCTTTTTCTTCATCAGAAACTCCAGCAGAATTTCATATCTGCGGACCCGTGTATGGGAAACCCCTTCATAGCCGCCGGCTTCATAAAACTGGCCAAGCTCCGCAAAAAAGTCAAACATATTTTCATAGAGGCACTCTGCCAGCCCCAACAGACAGTGAAACTGACCGCTGTTGTAATAAACCTCCACCATTTCCTCCACGCTTTTCAGACACAGCACATCCTCGTAAGGAAGCCATCTCGTAGACAGCACCTCGTAGGGCTCCTCTTCCTGATAAAGGCACTGGTAATCCGCCGTATGCTCCGCCATATAAGATCCGCTGAGCACCTTCAAAAATCCCAGCTGCAGCTGCTGCGGCTTCAGCCGGTAGACATCCGCAAAAGACCGCCGGAAACTGTCATAATCCTCAAATGGCAGTCCGGCGATCAGATCCAGATGCTGATGAATGTTTCTCCCTTTCTGAATTTCACGGACGACGAACGATACCTTTTCAAAATCCATTTTTCTGTGAATTTCCCGGATCGTATCCAGATTGGTGGACTGGACTCCGATTTCAAGCTGGATCAGTCCCGGTCGCATCCTTCGAAACAGCTCCAGCTCCTCCGGCGTGATCAGATCCGCCGCGATCTCAAAATGGAAATTTGTCTTCTGATTGTCATGTTCCGCCAGATACTTCCAGATCTCCATCGCATGGTCTTTTCTGCAGTTGAAGGTTCTGTCCACAAATTTCACCTGCGGCACTTCATGATCCAGGAAGAACTGCAGCTCCTTTTTCACCAGTTCCATGGAGCGGAATCTCAGCCTCTTGTCAATAGACGACAGACAGTAACTGCAGGAAAACGGGCAGCCGCGGCTGGATTCATAATAGATGATACGATTGGAAAAATCCTCCAGATTCTCATAGGGAAACGGCACCTCGCTCAGATCCATCACTTCCCGCCAGGGATTTTCATGGATCGCTCCGTCTGCGTCCCGCCAGGTGATTCCCGGCATTCCGGTCAGTTTTTCAAAAAACTTCCGGTTTTCCGGCACGTCTGAATCATTGATCGGCATACCATTTTCGGATATCTTCTCCCCGCTTTCCGTTTCCTGATAACTCAGCGCCAGTTCAGCGAAGGTCTTTTCCCCTTCGCCTTTCATGATTCCCCGCAGGCACGGATGCTTTTCCAGCATCTGCACCGCACGGAAAGATACCTCCGGACCGCCGAGCCACAGCTCCGTCCGGGGCAGAATTTTGGAAATCTCTGTCACCAGAGCCTCCACATAAGAAATGTTCCAGATATAACAGGAAATGCAAAGCACATCCGGCCGCTTCCGGAAGAGACTTTTCAGGATCTCGTCCTTCTGCTGGTTGATCGTATACTCGGCGATCTCCACCTGAGCGCCTTTCGCTTTCGCGTAGGCGCTCAACGTGTAAACCGCAAGGTTCGAATGAATGTACTTTGCATTGACTGCTGCTAATACAATTTTCATAACTGTTTCAATACTTCCTCTAAAGTTGGCATTGCCGGAATCGCGCCGCGCCGTTCCACACAGATTCCCGCCACCGCGTTGGCAAAACGGACGTAGATCCGGGCATTTTCTTCCGTCAGTGTCTCTGGCCTTTCATCATTCTGAGCCAGTTCATACAGCAGGCCTCCCCAGAAAGAATCTCCGGCACCGGTGGTATCCACAACCTTGCACTCTCTTCCTTTCTCCTGCACTTCTATATTCTTCGTCTTCAGAAGCGCTCCGTCTTTTCCAAGGGTAACGACCACACAGCCCACTCCCTGTGCCAGCAGCGCTTCCGCCGCTTCGTGAGGATCCGCAAAATCCGTCAGCAGCGCGGTTTCCTCATCGGAGATCTTCATAATATCGGCATATGGAATCATGGAGCGCATATATTTTTTCGCTTCTTCCTCGCTATCCCAGAGCAGCGGACGGTAGTTGGGGTCATAGGAGATCATCGCTCCTTCCTTTTTCGCTTCCTCCACCGCATACATCGTAGCGCTTCTTGCCGGCTCATCCGTCAGTGACAGGGAACCGCAGTGAAAAATCTTTGTATTCTGCAGAACCTCTGTGGGGATTTCTTCCTTGCGAAGCTGTGTATCCGCGCCCGGTTTTCTGGCAAAGGAAAAACTTCTCTCCCCATTCTTCAGCGCCACAAACGCCAGTGTGGTAAAGTAATTGGGATCCTCGATCATCCCCTGGACATTGATCCCTTCCTTTTCCAGCGTTTCTTTCAGAAGCTTTCCATGCATATCGTCGCCGACTTTTCCGATAAAAGCCGCCGTCCCCCCAAGACGTGCCACCGCCGCCAGTACATTGGCTGGAGCTCCTCCCGGATTCTGTTCAAACAGCGCCTGTCCGCCTTCGGATGTGCCATACGGCGTAAAATCAATCAATACTTCCCCCAATGCTGTTACATCTGCCATAATTTCCCTCTCCTTATTTTTCACTGAAACCAGCACAGCGCTTCAAAGTTTTTGAAACCGGCAATGCTGTTTCCAGCATGATTTTATTCTGGAATTATAGTATCATGTGAAACGGAAAATTTCAAGAAACGATCACGCTCCCTTTTCCTTCAGAAACCGCTCTTCAAATTCTGCCGCCGGAATCGGACGGCTGTAGTAGTAGCCCTGTCCGTAATCGCAGTTGATCTCCTGCAGGAAGTGTTCGTTTTCCTCGGTCTCCACGCCCTCGGCAACGGTACGGATCTTGAAATCTTTCGCGATCTGGACCACGTTCCGCATCATTGCCTTCTGCTTTTCCTCTCTTGCGGTGCCCATCGCCAGAAGAAATTCCCTGTCCAGTTTCACCTCATCGATCTCAAGACTGGAAAGGATATTCAAAGAAGAATATCCGCTTCCGAAATCGTCCATGGAAATCTGGAAGCCCAGTTCCTTCAGACGGAAGATCGTATGGTTCAGATCATCCAGGTTTTCCGCCGCCAGACCCTCCAGAATTTCCAGCACAATGTATTTTCTGGAAATTCCGTACCGGTCGGTGATCTCACACAGCCGTTCAATATAGTCTTCCTGATAAAACAGCAGTTTGGACTGGTTCACGGAAATGGGAACGATCTCTTTTCCCATATCCAGCCACTTGCGCTGCATCTGGCAGACCAGCTCCACCATGTGCAGGTCCAGCTGAGCACAGAATCCATTCTTCTCAAACACCGGAATAAAGCGGTCCGGATAAATCATTGTGCCATCCTTCCGGATCCAGCGCACCAGCGCCTCCGCTCCGGAAATCTTTTCTCCCCGGAGATCTTTCTTTGCCTGGAGATACAGCCGAAATTCTCCGGTGTCCAACGCTTCCTGCATACTGCTCTCGATCATAAGCCCCATCTGTTTCTCTTCGTGCATCTTCTGATCATAGAACGCAATATCATTCTCATGGCCGTTCTTGATCATCTTCATGGCGAATTCCGCATGAAATAAGAGCTTCTTTCTCAGTTCTTCTCCCTCAAGCCCCTCCTGTTCCACAGAAGCTCCGCAGTACAGAGTGATCGGGTAGTTTTTGTGGAAAATAGCCGTCAGACCGCTGATCTGATCCAGGATCTTCTGCAGCCTGCTCCGTATCGCAGCCTGTTTCGTTTCCGCCAGAAGCAGATAGAACTGATCCGTTTTTCCGCGGCAGCATCTCTCGTTTTCATGGATGGATGTTTCCAGCAGCTTCGCAGTCTCTACCAGCAGTTCATCTGCCTGATCCATACCAAAAATGTCATTGATATACTGAAAATGCCGAAAATTGATAACAGCAATACAGTAATTCCTGTCTTGCGCCAGCAGCTTATCCGCTTCCTGCTGGAATTTACTGAGATTGGCAATTCCGGTAAGCTGATCCTGCTCCGCCAGGGAACGGATCTGCCGGTTGTCCTTCTTGGTATTTTTATAGGTATAAATAATGACTGTGATACATGCCAGAAACAGGATCGCAAAAGCACATGTCACCAGAATGATCATCTGGTAAATCGGGCTGTGGATATCCTTTCCATTATCGATATAAATCAGATTCCATCCATTCGTCCCCACCGATGCACAGTAAAGGGTATAAGGTTCCCCATCCCACCGGACCGTTTTCCTTGCAATCTTTTCCCGGTCCTGCTCCGCGTCGCTTCCGAAATCCGCTTCCTCGATCATCGCAGCTCCATATTCCGCGGCAGATTCCTCCGCCGAGGTGGTGAGCACCGTTCCATCGGATTCTGTCCAGAAGATATTGATCCTGTCCCCGGATGTCGTTTCCCCGCCGATGATATCATAAAACTGACTCAGTTCCTGAACGCCTGCAAGCGCTCCCTGCACCTCATTCTCCTGATATACCGGTATTACATAAGTGATCACCTGGACGCCATCCTGTTCATATACCTGAGAAACCGCCGTCTCACCTTCCCACGCTCTTCGAATTGCCTCCTGCGCTTCCTCCGGGCGGTTGCTGAACTCATACTCCAGATCGCTGCCCGGAAGCTGGAACAGCTGCTCCTCCGACCGGATATCATAATAACTCAGCTTAAAAAAAGAAGAATTTTCTGACAGATTCTGAATCTGGTCTGTGACGATACTCTCCTTTGACAGAAGTCCGTCCTCCATCAGTTCTCCCATAAGCTGCAGAGTTTCAAACGCCGATGCCATCCGCTCCTCAAACCGCAGCCGGTATTCATTGACCAGCGAATCCACGTAAGCTGTATAAGAGCGTTCCTCCGCCTTCCTCACAGCTACCACTACGATCGCAGAACAGCCGATGATCACTGCGCTGATCAGTGCAAGCACCACGGTATATTTGATAACTTTTTTTCTCAGATTTTTCTCTTCCATGTTTTTGTCCTGTCTGTTTTTTCGCTTATTTCAGGCATAAAACAGCCTGTATGCTCCCATGTTTCATTGTCCTCATTTTATAGCATCCGCGCCGGATTGTCCATTTGTTTTTATGAAAACATAGTGCCTGTGGGCATCTTGCTCCATCGCGAAGCGATTTTTCATGGGCGGATTTGTAACAGTTCTGCTGGCTGAACTGTTACAAATCCTGCCTCCTTCTGTACTGGACAACAGGAAAAATGAGAGATATAATAATTTTCACAACAATGCAGACCGGTACTCTTCGTCGGATACCGCTGTTGCTATGATACCAAAGAGAAAGGATACTATGATCATGAGTTCTAATCGTTCAAGAAAATCAAAGAAAAAACACCGGATGCCCGGAATGGTCCTTACGCTGCTGCTTCTGGTGGTTTCCATTCTTTTCCTTTTCATGCTTTCTTTGACGCAGCTGCTCACAAACACCCATGTGATCGCAGCAGCAACCATATGTCTTCTGGCTGTCCTGCTTACTTTCCTGCTCACCCGGAATTTCAGAAACCGGCTGACCTTCGTCCTGGGCACCGCATGGTGGCTGATCTGTCTGGGCGTGTTTGCGGTAGGCGGCGTTTATCTCTTTCAGACTCAATCAACACTGAGGACCATTGCAGGCATTCAAACCGAAGCGTCCAATATTTCCGCCTATGTGCTGACCGATGATCCGGCCCAGACACTCACCGATGCTTCCGGCTATTCCTTCGGAATCCTCAGTACCCTGGACCGTGAAAATACGGATACCGTGGTATCGCGTATCAACGAACAGCTCGGCACAACGATCCAGACGGCGGAATATGCGGGTTTGACCCAGTTAGCCGACGGCCTGAGAAACGGCGAAGTCGGGGCTGTCATTTTGAACGACGCCTACCTGGATCTTTATGAAGAGTTCGATGGATATACAGACTTTCCTACTTCCGTACGCGCTCTCACAACAGAGGTCGTGGAAACCACCATCGTGGATCCGGCGGATCAGGCACAGGCATCCGCCGCTCCGTCTCTCGATGAAAATCCCGTACTGAATATTTACATCAGCGGAAGCGATACACGTTCTTCCACGCTGCCTTCCCGCAGCCGCAGCGATGTCAATATTCTGGCGAGCATCAATACCCAGACACGCCAGGTACTCCTGATTTCCACACCGCGTGATTATTATGTTCCGCTGTCCATCTCCAACGGCGCTCCGGACAAACTGACCCACGCTGGTATCTATGGTGTTCAGGTCAGCATGGATACATTGTCCATGCTTTATGAAGTTCCCGTGGATTACTATTTCCGTGTGAATTTCAACGGATTTGTCGATATCATCGACGCCCTTGGCGGTATTGACGTTTATTCCGATTATACCTTTGATACTGGAAATGTGCAGGGCTATCATTTCAATGAGGGCTGGAATACCGTCACCGGAGAAGAAGCGCTTGCCTTCTGCCGGGAACGTTATGCTTTTTCTTCCGGCGACCGTCAGCGTGGAAAGAATCAGATGGCTGTCATCCAGGGCGTGCTGAACAAAGCCACCAGCCCTGCAATCCTGACCAGCTATACTTCCGTACTGAACAGCGCGGAAGGCTGCATGGAAACGAACGTGCCTTATGACACCATCGCTGAAATTGTCCGCCAGCAGCTGTCCGACGGTGGAAACTGGAACGTGGTAAGCTATAGTGTCGACGGAACCGGTGACAGCCAGGTGCCTTATTCCATGAGTTCTTCCGTGTACGTAATGATCCCTGATACTTCTACCGTGGATCAGGCAAAATCACTGCTTGCCCAGGTGGCGGCGGGAGAAATCCTGCAGCAGCCTTAATGATACCGTATACAGAAAAGAAAAACTTCCATAAATGATTCAAAAACCCCTCCGGATTTCCACATATCTCTTGAAATCCGGAGGGGTTTTCCACATCCTGCGTTTTATTTGTCAACAATTATGTGCACAGTAGCCGTCCAGCCGACGGAACTGCTTCGATTAAACTTCAATTTCTTTCAGATACCGCTCCAGCGCATCCTGCCAGGACGGAAGATGCTCGAATCCGTTCTGAGTCAGTTTTTCTTTGCTCATCCGGCTGTTGGAAGGCCGTTTTGCCTTCGCCGGGTAATGGCTGCTGTCCACCGGAGTCACATGCACTTTTTCGTAAACCGGGTTGATCTTGGCTGCCTGGCGGAAAATCTCACATGCAAATTCATACCAGGAGCAAAGTCCCTCATTGGTCGCATGGTATCTGCCATATTTGTCTGTCTCCACCATATCCACCAGCAGTCTTGCCAGGTCATAGGTATAGGTCGGAGAACCGATCTGATCATCCACAACCGTCAGTTCCTCATGAGTCTTTCCAAGGTTCAGCATGGTCTTGATAAAGTTCTTTCCGTTCACACCGAATACCCAGGCAATGCGGACAATGTAATATCTGGTCAGGTATTTCTCAACCGCCAGTTCACCCTCATATTTTGTCTGGCCGTATACATTCAGCGGATGACGCTCGTCATCCGGCTCCCACGGACGGGTGCCCTGTCCGTCAAACACGTAATCCGTACTGATATAGATCATCTTCAGATCCAGCTCCGCGCAGACTTTTGCGATATTCTCCGTACCGCCGGCATTGACCTGGCGCACTTTTTCGATCTTATCCTCATCCTCCGCCAGATCCACAGCCGTCCATGCCGCACAGTGAATGACTGCCTCCACGTTGGATTCCCGGATCACACGCTCCACAGAATCCGCATCCGTGATATCCATCTCCTCAATGTCCACACCGACACCGGTATGATTCCTTTTCGCCAGTTCATTCATCACATCATGGCCAAGCTGCCCTTTGACACCTGTCACCAATACTCTCATGTCATCCATCTCCATTTCGTTTTTCAAATCTGTCTTCAGGTTTCTGCTTTCTTACTGTATTCACAGGATGCGCCTCCGCACGATCAATACAGTTTTTCCATATATTTGCCATTCAAGACATCCATCAGATAGCTGCCGTACTGGTTTTTCCTCAGCGGCTGGATATCCTCCAGGAGCTGTTCCCTGCTGATCCATCCGTTCAGATAAGCAATCTCTTCCAGGCAGGCAATCTTGCGGTGCTGGTGGGTCTCCACCGTCTTGACAAAATTGGTGGCTTCCACCAGGGACTCATGAGTACCGGTATCCAGCCAGGTAAAGCCCTGTCCCAGAAGCTCCACATTCAATTCGCCTTCTTCCAGATAAATCCGGTTCAGATCGGTAATCTCCAGCTCACCGCGCGCGGACGGCTTCAGTTCTTTGGCATATTTTACCACCCGGTTGTCGTAGAAATACAGACCGGTCACACAATAGTTGCTCTTCGGATGTTCCGGCTTCTCTTCAATAGAAACTGCCTTTCCTTCCCCATCAAATTCCACGATTCCGAAACGCTCCGGATCGTCCACATAATAACCGAATACGGTTGCGCCCGTCTTTCTGGACGCAGCATTTTTCAGACGCTTGTTCAGCCCATGGCCTGCAAAAATATTGTCTCCCAGAACCATCGCCACGGAATCATCACCGATGAATTCCTCTCCGATGATAAACGCCTGCGCCAGTCCGTCCGGTGACGGCTGTACCGCATAAGACAGGGAAATACCAAACTGATGGCCGTCTCCCAGTAGAGCTTCGAATCTCGGCGTATCGCCCGGCGTGGAGATGATCAGGATATCACGGATTCCTGCGTTCATCAGTACGGAAAGCGGATAGTAGATCATCGGTTTGTCATAAATCGGCAGCAGCTGTTTGGAGGTTACCATGGTCAGCGGATACAGGCGTGTGCCGGAACCTCCGGCAAGAATAATTCCTTTCATTTGTTATTCGTCTCCTTTGTTTTTTCATAATACGGGTCTGAGCTTCACTGCATCCCGGCATCCGTCACGAAACATCACTTCGCAATGGAGCAGATGTCCCCACACACTATGTTTTTCATACGATCTGGTCATTGAATACACAGGCCTGGCAAAATGGTTACCCGAAACTGCAGTTTCTCTTCAAGTCTGCCCTTATTATAAAAGATGACGTTACGTCATCTTCAAGTGTTTTCTCAAAAATTTCACAAAATTTATTGTTTTTTCCAATTACGCTTTTGTACCAATAAAGATACCGGCATCCTTCGTAATGGAAAATACGTGGGAAGTTTTCTGCTCTACATAGTTCCGGAATTCCTTATACCGTTCCAGAAGATACTGGTTCTGATTTCCATGGCAGGACAGCACATAGTCCACCAACGGTTCCGGACGGTCCACCAGAAGGCGGTCCTCATATCGCCGTATTTCTATGTTTTCATAATACGGCTGCAGATATTCCTTTCCATTCTCCAATCCAAAACGTTCATACAATTTATCCGCCGACAGGGTGACTCTGCTGTCAAAGTCCCGCACCAGTTCATTGATTTCTTTCATATGACTGCTGCTGTAAGTACTGCACAGAAAAGTACCGCCCCTGCGCAGAACTCTGTACACTTCCCGGCAGACACCGTCAATATCCTCACAGTAAAACAGCACATGGTTGGCAATGACCAGATCAAACGTTTCCTCCGGAAACGGAATCCTGTGGGCATCCACATTCTCAAAGCGGAACCTGCTGTCCTCACTGCCGATCTCCCGCCTCGCATCCCGGAGCATTCCCTCCGAGATGTCCGAAACGACGATCTTCACTTCACTGGGAAGCCGATCCCTGTTTTCCGTCCAGAGGCTTCCGCTCCCGCTTCCCAGCTCCAGCACCGTCATTCCATCCCGCAGACCGCACTGCTCAAACACCCAGGGAAACCAACCCTTTGGATTCTGGGAATACAGGCTGTGGAGCCGGATCCTGGCGGAAATATTGCTGGCGTTCTGATACTGGCTCTTCAGACTCTTTTCCATACCGGTCAGACGGATCAGCTCCAGCATCTGGCTCCAGTCGATCTCATGTCCCGTCTCCAGCGCAGCCGCCGTGTCCTGAACCGCCCGCTCCACCAGCTGAAGCTGTTCAATCCTGTCCTGCACCAGTTTCTGCTGAAGCTTCAGCGAATTGAGCATATAATGCCAGTCCATATCATCCACCGTCATCTCACGGATATCGTCCAGGGAAAATCCCAGATACTTCAGCAGAAGAATCTGCTGAAGCCGCGCAAAATCCGAATCTGTATAATAGCGGATGCCCGACTCACTGACCCGGGAAGGTTTCAGGATATTCTTCTTATCATAAAACCGGATCGTCCTCACGGAAACGTTTGCCATTCCAGCGAACTCTCCGGAGGTATAGTAACCATCCTTTTTCACACCTGGTCTCCTTCGTCCTGCTTTCTTGCAATCTCATACATGGCCGCGGCTGTAATCTGCCAGGATTTCACCAGCTTTTCCACTTCTGCGCACTCATCCGGCTGATGGATCAACGCCGCATCCCCCGGAAATACCGGGCCAAATGCCGCCATGTTTTCAAAATTCTTGGCGTAGGTTCCTCCTCCGATTGCCACCGGCTCTGCCTCCGTTCCCGTCTGCTCCCGGTAGACCTTCATCAGTTTCTTCACCAGTTCGGAATCCTTCGGAAGATACAAAAGCCGCCCCTCAGCCTCCACTTCCGCCTGGAAGCCATACTCCGCAGCACAGGCTTTTACGTTTCTGATCATCTCCTCACGGTCGCCGTTCTTCGGATAACGGATATCGAGAGTCAGAGAAAGCTCCTCTTCCGTTCCCCGGGCAGTTCCAAGATTTACCGTAGTCTCGCCGGTCTCCTCGTCCTGATAACAGATTCCAAGAGAGGCTCCATTGGTCTCGGTTCCAATCTTATCCAGCACAAACCGCACCATCTGTCTCAGGCCTTCTTCCAAATCCGAATCTTCAATCGCCGCAAACAGCTTCTGTGCCGCATTGATTCCCAGCTCCGGTGTACTGCCGTGGGCGCCTTTTCCGACTGCGGTCACTGTGGTTCTGCCGTTTTCCTCTGTCACCGTAATACCCTCGCCGCTCTTCACCTTCAGTTTTCCCTCAACTTCGAGGACACATTCCGGCATCACCACATTCTTTGCCGTTCCGCCTTCCAGCCGGATCAGCTTCGCCGCCGGCACATTGCCTTCTGCCGTTTTTCCAGCTTTCGCCGGTCTGGTAAGTTTCCAGAACAGCTGTCCCTTCTCACAGAAGATCAGCGGATAATCCGCATCGGGAGTAAATCCAATCGCGGGAAGTTCCCCTCCGTTCTGAATATAGTATTTCACACAGGAGGATCCGTTCTCCTCATCGGTTCCGAAAATCACACGGAGTCTCCTGTCCAGCTTCAGTCCGGCATCACGGATTGCCTTCAGTCCATAGATTGCCCCGATCACAGGGCCTTTGTCGTCCAGCACTCCGCGTCCATACATTTTTCCGTCATGGATCTCACCTCCGAACGGAGGATACGTCCAGCCGCCGCCCTCCGGCACGACATCCAGATGGCCCAGAACCGCTGCCATCTCCTCTCCCTCTCCGTACTCGATCCAGCCAACCCGGTGATCCATGCTTCCGGTCCGAAAGCCCAGTTTCCTGCCCAGCTCCAGCGCATGTTCCAGCGCACGCTTCGGTCCTTCCCCGTAAGGAGCTTCCGGTGCGGGCTCTCCCTTTACGCTCCGGATCTGAATGCTTTCCCGCACGGATGCCAGGATCTCTTCCTGCATTTCTGATATTTTTCTGTTTAATCCTTCATATTTCATATGCGTTCCTCTTTCTGACGTTTTCCTGCGTTTTCTTCTTTCCCCATCATATTCTGAAATCACAGCACTGTCAATATGAACGGCAGGAGCCCTTCCCATCTACAACTTAAATTATTTGGAATATTTAGATTGTTTCCTCATTATTTTATAATTATTTTACACCATCTTTTTATTTATTCTTTTATTTTTACTTTTATCTTTACTTTTATCTGAATTTAATATATGATGAAAGTAACAAGAGTAAGTGTGTAATTCCTAGGCAGAAAGGAGGTAGGAATTATGAAGAACAGAACGAAATCACGTATTCTTTCTCTTCTGTTGTCGATGCTGATGTGTATCTGGCTTGTACAGCCGGTTCCGCTTTGGGCCGCCGAAACTGAAGATCCTTCCGGGGCTGTGTCAGTCTCAGAGACGGATGGCGCCGGTTCGGAAACAACTGCAGATGACCTGCAGATTCTGGACAGCACCGGCGCTCCCGCTTCCAGTGGATTTACCAAGACGGACGATACACTGACCATTACCCACAATGGTACTTATACGGTTGTGATCCAGGGAACAGACCCAACCTCAAAACTCAGCATCGCAGAGGGATTCCAGGGAACCGTCACCATTCGGAATTCCACAGACGACGCGAATACATCAGAACGTATTTTCCTGTTTGACGGTACATCCGGAACTTTGACCCTTTCCGCCATGAAACCGGCGGATGTCTCTTCCGGCACACAGCTGACCAACAGCCAGGGCGAAGCGGTACCTGTATTCCGGATCGACAATCCGGAGGGCATCACTTCCCTGCTTATGGATCAGCTTACTTTCTCATTCACCGCTGTGCCTTCCGGTACTGCACTCTATCTTGTTCCGCAGGCGGCAGACCATGCGATAACGCTCACCCGCGGAACCGCTGCACCGGAAACCCTGGATCTTGTCTGGAACGGAAGCGCATTTGCTGTCCGTACCCAGCAGGCCAATGAATGGGTTACCGCGCCTTCCATCGAAGGCTGGACGTTCGGACAGACCGCTTCGGCACCTGCAGGTCAGGCAAAATATGGCGAAATCATTTTTACCTATGCTTCTTCCGAGGACGGCCCGTTTGAGGCAGCGCCGCCTTCCCATGCAGGCTCCTGGTATCTGAAAGCAGAAATAGCAGAAACACCTGATTATACGGGACTTTCGGCAATCGTTCCGTTTACCGTTGCCCAGGCAGAAAGCACACTTGTAATTCTCACAGAGTCTCTGGACAAAACTTACGACGGCGAACCTCCGGTTGTTCCGGAAGTTCAGAAAACAGGAAGCGCCAAAGACGTCCGGTTCCAGTGGCAGAAGAACAACGGCTCCGAATGGGTTCCGCTGACCGATGCTTCGGTTCATGTCGGAGAATATAAAGTTATTGCCATCCTGGACGGCGACACCAACTACACCTCCGCATCCGCGGAAAAAACCTTTACCATCTCTGTCGCTGAAAATACATGGACGGAAACACCGGCGATTGCAGATATCACCTACGGAACCGCTCCGGCGCCCACTGCAAAGGCAGCATTCGGTACCGTACAGTTCACTTACAGCAGTACGCAAGACGGAACTTACGGTGAACTTCCGGAAAACGCACCGGTGGGTACCTGGTACCTGAAAGCCGAAGTTCCTTCCACCGAAGATTACAGCGGGCTGAGTACGATCCTGGAATTCCATATCACAAAAGCCAAAGCTCCGGAGCCGGTAATCCCGGAAGGACTTACCTCCCGTCAGGATGCTCTTCTTTACAGCATAACGCTTTCGGGCGGATGGGGTTGGCTGAACAGCAGCCAGAGAGTATCTGTAGACAGCGAAGGTTATATGGCACGTCTGATGGTGGATGACCAGAATTACGATTACTCCGAGGTGGAAGGATACAATGCCGACGGTCATTATGTAGACCGTCTCATCCCTGTAGCTGTTGCGCAGGGAACGAACACCTGGACCGAGGAACTTACTATCGATGACTGGACTTATGGCGAAACGCCTTCCGCACCTTCCGCAAAAGCAGCTCACGGCGACGTAATCTTTACCTACGGGGCATCTGTGGACGGCACTTTCACGGATCAGGTACCGACTCAGGCAGGCATCTGGTATGTAAAAGCCACCGTTCCCGCAAGTGACGCCTACGCAGAACTGACGCAGACCGATGAATTTGTGATCCGCAAAGCGGTTCCTGCTCCCGACCTTCCAAAGCTTCAGGCTTCCTACGGCCAGTCCCTCCGCGCACTGACCCTGCCGGAAGGATTCGCCTGGGATGACCCGTCACTTGCGGTCGGCGCTGTCGGAACCCGTAGCTTCACCGCATCCTACACACCAAAAGACACTGCAAATTATGAATCCCTGTCCGGTCTGAAGCTTTCCGTAACGGTACAGAAAGCAGACAACCAGTGGACAGAAGAACCGGCCGTAAAAGGCTGGACCTACGGCAGCAAGGCAAATACACCGACCGCAAAGACAACTTTCGGCACACCGTATTTCGTATACAGCAGCAAAGAGGACGGCACCTATTCCACAACCGTTCCTTCCACCGCAGGCACCTGGTACCTGAAAGGAATCACGGACGGAACAGAAAACTACAACGAGACTGTCAGCAAAGCGGTTGCGTTTACCATCGAACCGAAAGCCTATGAGGAAGACGGAAGCATCACCATTCCCAAGATCGACAGCAGCACAGACATTTCCAAACTCGAGATCAAAGACGGGGATACAACACTGAAACAGGGAACGGATTACGAAATCAAAAAGACACTGAAAGAGAAGACCATGTCCGTGACCATTACCTTCAAAGGCAACTATAAAGGAACCGTTGTAAAAACCTACACCGCAACAGACGAGGAGATTGAAGAATATTGGGCAGCACAGAAGAAAATGAGCGCACAGACTTCCGATGAAAACCTGACCGAATTCTGGGCAGTCCTTACGATCGTTTCCCTGTCCGTACTTCTGATGCTGATCTGCATCATGCGGGTCAGAAAAAGGAACCATGAGCTGACTGACTTCTAACTCATACCCCTCACTTTTCTACCAAAGGGCACTGCCCCGGACGGCGGATCCATAAGGATCCAGCCGCTCCGGGGCAGTGTCTTTGCATCCAATTGATAAACTTCGCAGAACGGTTACTCGTTCACTTCCACCAGCTCGATACGGAAGTTCAGTTCTTTGCCTGCCATCTCATGGTTGGCGTCAAAGGTGATCGTTGTTTCTCCCTTAGCCGCTACTTTTACAGGGAAAGGCTGTCCATACTGATTGGTCAGATACACCTGCTGGCCTGCCTCCAGTTCTTCCGAACCGGGAAGCTGTGCGATCTCAAGGGTAAAGATGGCATTGGGATCCGGCATTCCATAGGCTTCTTCCGGCATCAGATGGACATCCACCACCTGGCCAACTTCCATGTCAGCCACAGCAGCGTCAAATCCTCTGATCATCTGACCGACGCCGCAGATAAACTCCAGCGGCTCCCCGCGGTCGTAAGAAGAATCAAACTGGGTTCCATCGTTGAACGTACCTCTGTAATGGGCGCGGCAGGTTTTTCCCACATTGCGTCCCGTGAGTACAGGCTGAGATCCACATCCGCCGCAGCTTCCTCCACAGGAATGGCCATCATCATGGCCGCCGCATCCGCCTCCGCAGGAATGGTCTTCCCCGTGACCTCCGCAGGAGTGACCTTCCTCGTGATCGCCGCAGCTGTGTCCCTCCTCATGATGATGGTGGTCACAGTTCGCTCCGGTAGATACCAGTTCGCCTTTCAGATAAGCTTCCACCGCCTGATCCGCATCCCCCTGAGCACCGGCGCAAAGCTCCACACCTGCCTCCTCAAGGGCAGCCTGCGCTCCGCCGCCAATACCGCCGCAGATCAGTACATCCACGGACTGTCCGGCAAGAAGCCCTGCCAGTGCGCCATGTCCAACGCCATTGGAACCGATCACTTCGCTGGAAATTACCTTGTTGTCCTCCACATCATATACCTTGAAAAACTCTGTTTTTCCAAAATGCTGAAAAATATTTCCGTTATCATAAGTTACCGCTATTTTCATCTCTGAAATCCTCCTAAAGTATTCTGCGGGCAGCCGATCACCCCGAGTGCGTCTGAATGTTGCCTTCTGTAATCCACAAACACGCTCTTGTATATCGACTGTTGAAATCATATTTTATCATACACGTCCCGCCCCAAGTTTACAATAGAATTATAAAATTTTCAAATACGCGCTTATACCACTTTAAAAATCAGTATCTTCTCTCTGGAATCTTTTCCTCCAAAAAAATCCCTGCAGTCTATCTCGTCGAAAAACAGCAGCTGCTCCTGGGTCATCAGCTCGCTCACATACTCATCCGAAGGGTAATAGAAAAACAGATGGATCTCCCTAGGATGTTCATAAAAAGAATCATAGATCCTCGCCAGCACTTTCCGCAGAATCTCCACGGAAAACGGGTTAAAAAAATAGCAGCAGTCCACTTCCGCCGGAACAGAATAATTCTCCGCACTGCTCATCTCAAAAGAAGTTCTTCCGGCAGAGACTGCATGATCCCGATTCTCCTCCGCCCCGGAAAAGATTCTTTTCTCGTATTCAATCCCAATGGACCGGCATCTCGTCTGATAAGACAGAAAAAAGCATACACGGCCCTTTCCCGTTCCATAATCCAGCACGACATTTTTCTTGCCGATCAGTCCACTGTTCGCCAGTCTCTCCAGGACGCAGTACGGCGTTGGTTCGTATGGATAACGATACTGATCCGAATGGGAATCATCCCGCCCGGTTGTTTTGATCTTCAGCAGCTTATCCCACTGCAGTTCCATCTGATCCATCATCGAACTTCGTCCAAAAGAACTTCTTCGATAGCGTCGTACGCATCTTCCAGTGCGTCCAGCGCTTCGGTCAGGGCGGTGACTTTTTCTTCGTCTGCATTCTGTGATTCATATTCCTCTGTCAGTTCCGCAAGGCTTGTTTTCAGCTGTTCCAGGTAACTGGAAATCTGCTCCAGTTTGTCCTCTTTGGCAGCAGCTGATGTAAAATCAATGATTTTTTTCATGATATTGTGTTTCCTCCTTACATTTTTTTACTTAATTCCTCTTCAAATGCTGTAATTTCTTCCAAGCACCTGTCCAGACATTCAAAAATTTCTTTTCTGTCCAATTTCTCTCCAAATGTAACCGTCTTTGTTCGAAACGGTGTACGCCATTTCCAGTCTTTATTCTCATATTTAGAAGGATAAATTTCATTGATTCTGTCACATATCTTTCGAAAGTCATCTGTAATATTCTGTGAACTGAGGGCAAGCTTTATATAAATGCTGTTACCGGTACGATTAACAATCTCATAGAAATAATGATTGTCACAATTCCATCCGCTTGGCATATTCGGTAAGTCCGGGAGAATCTCAGACATCCTTGCGGTAGTAAACCGTGTATATGTGCGATTACATTTGTCGAGATGTTCCTGAACAGTATTTCTTTTTGCTGTCCATTCACGAAGAATGGAAGCAACCTCCATCAATCTGTCACCATTCTCCGTCTCCTCCTGCAAATATGGCAAAATTGCATTACACATTTTATCGCTCCATTCTGCATGGAATTCCGCCATACAAGACCAGTCGTTTTCCCGTACAACGCTTACCTTAGGCAAGCAATAAGAAATCCACGATGCTTTATACTCATTGGCTCTCTCCCACTCCAAAGCCACGCCAAGTTCCTGTTCTATCTCATCTCTATGGCTGAAAAGCATATCAAAAACTTCCTTATTTTTCGCGGCATCTCCTTTACCCATATAAAAATCAACTCTGGCAGCATCATAATTCGCGATACAGTTAATGCTGAATCCGCTGATTCCAAAAAAACCTGAGATCATATTGGATGTTCCCGGATTTACATTTTGAAAAGTTCCGCGATGCATATGCTGTTTCTGGATGATCGGAAGCGCATAGGTCCAATATCTTTTTCGAATTTCCTCCCTGCCTGTACCATTTCCCATTTCACTGTCAGCATCTTTCAAAAAGAATACCAGATCCATCGGATCTGCACCATAAGCGGCAAACAGACGGCGTAAAATTGATACTTTCAAAACGGTACTGGTGTTTTTTTCCATATAAATATTGTCATCAATTTTTAATGCGCTGCGCAGATTTTCTTCGGAATTGCTGATGTAATTTGTGAGTTCCACACTGCTGTCTGTATTGTAAGCAAGCGCAGAGAGAACGGACTTGTCTTTCTGATGAAGGAATTTCACTATATGCTCAAACATATCCGCCCAGCTGGAAACGGGCTGTTCCACATTCTGATAGCTATATTTTACAATTCCCCTTCCAACCAGATCTTTACTGTCATCCTCCAGGGTACGGGAATCATATTCTTTCACTGCCGGTTGAAAAGATGTCTGCGGATACGACCATATCTTTGCGGCAAGAGCCACCATCTCTTCATTGCGTTCCTCCAGTTCTGGCAAGCCCCAGTTCTCCTTCACGGCAATTTTCTGATTCATTTTGAGTCCACTTGCCTTATAGCCTCCCTCACTGGCATCCCGCTTCTCAGGAAAAGAATTATTACTGAGATGTGGATTATACCCCGTCAGGGTGAGGTTGGCAAGGCGATGCAGCCATGTCGCATGAATTTTTGCATAATCTTCTCCCAGCGCTTCTGTCCATGCCGGAGTCAGATGCTGCGGCATAATATGCTCGATGGTATATGTGTTGTTGTCCAGATGGGTATAAACGTCTTTTGTCTCGACAGTACCGAAATTTTCAAAGCGCTCGAACAAATACGCCTTGTATTTCCCCCGCATCAAATACACCTGTTTGGAGGATAATGCCGCCATAAACTCTTCATCATCCGGAAATCGTCCACTTTCTTTCTTGGACAGCAGTGCATAAATAAATTTTTCCACATAATCATTTGCAGAACCATCATACCGAAGAATTTCTTTGTTCAAATTCAGAAAAATTTTATTCAGGGCATTCGTTGGCACTTCACAGATATTTCTTCGAAAAAGATAATTTTCTGTGATCAGAAAGACGTTCAATACCTCGTCAGACGTAATTTCGCCATCCTGATTCAGTCGGAACACTTCCATAAGAAATGGGCGAGTAACAACTATTTCCAGACGTTTCATCCGATACAGACAATCGTCCAGCCGCTGTTCTTCCAAGTTGCTTTTGCAGGTCCACAGCCTTTCAAAAAACCTTGCATAGCGCAGCAAATCCTTCAACAGGTTTTCGGCTGAAAGCCTGTTTTCTTCCGCATATTTTTTGAATGCAGGATAAACATTACTGATTGTCGGAGTCATCTGCTGTTTGATGCTGAGATAATCTCTTACAAAACCGCTGACATCATTGGCGGTACATTTTTCGATCTTCGTCCAATAGTTCTCGTAGAATTCATTTTGCTCTTCCGCAGAAAGTCCCATCAAAATATAATTCCGAATTTTATCCCCCTCTGTCAGGGCAAGACCGGTGGAATTTAAACTCTCGAAAATCAACTGTGCATTGTCACTCTGATCCAGGGTAATACTGATAATTTCCAGTTTCCCGATTGCCGCGTACAAGTCGTCGACGGTCACTTCTTTTTGCAGTATTTTATCACAGAAAAACTGGTAATTCAGCGTCAAATTGGAAGCATGGTCATAATCCTCTGCATCACCAAATAACCTGGCAAGAGCCTCCCTGTCGCCTTTTACCGGGCGAAGCTTTATCCGATCCTCTTCCTTTGCCCACGGGGAGATCAGAAAACGTTGGCTGATCTGCTCGTCCAGTCGCTCCTCCTGCGGAATGATTTTTCCCTGCGCTATCAGATTCCGGATTGCAAGAAGCAAAAGTGTAACTGTGGTCAGACGCTGCTGCCCATCAATGATATGATATTCAATTTTGCTTCCATTGGGAACAACGGAAGAAACAATGCTGCCGAAAAAATGACTTTCGCGTTTGTCAAAAATAATCTTTTTTAAATCTTCGTATAATTGACTGCAATTTTCACGTTTCCAATCGTATTTTCTTTGGTATACAGGTATCACATAGCGCTTATCGGCGCCTTCCATGAAACCTGTCATCTTAGCTTCTGATCCTTTCATCTAAGTTCCTCTCTATCTGTCCTTCAAAACATTCCCGTTCAACAAGCTGAACTGTCACAAACATTCCACCATTCCCTCAACAACCGCTCACTCCACCACCAGCTCCGGCCGAAATCCAAGATAATCTCCCGAAACCAACAGATACCGAATCCCATGAAAGGTTCCGCGGATACTGTCTCCAAACCGCTGTTCCCCGTGGCAATGGGAATACACCACAGCCTCCACGCCGTACTCCTCCGCAATCTCCGTAAACGGCGAGGTTTCTTCCAGAATATTCGTGGGCGGATAATGCAGAAACATCAGATACTTTCGATACCCCGCCTCCTGCGCCATGCGAAACGATTCCCGAAGCCGGGTGATTTCCCGGAAAACAAGCTTCTTCGCCTGCTCCTCCCGCTCTTCCTCCCAGCCGATTACCATTCCCCTTCGGTCCAGATAAAACGGTCCTTCAAACGTATATCCTTTCGTCCCGACAAGGGCATAATCCTGATATACTGCAAAGTTATTCTGCAGAAAAAACATCTTTCCTGCAAACTCTTCATTGAGACGCTTTGTCTTTCCAACATCCCAGAATATATCATGGTTTCCCCGAAGCAAAATCTTTCGTCCCGGAAGCCGTTCGATAAACGCAAGATCCTCCCGGCATTCTGACAGTTTTCTGCCCCAGGAATGATCGCCGGTGAGCACAAGCGTATCCTCCGGTCCCACGATCTGATTCACGTATTTCTCAATTTTACGTTCATGATGTTTCCATACTTTCCCGAACGCGTCCATTGGCTTATTTGCCTGAAAGCTGAGATGCAAATCTCCCAGCGCATACAATGCCATACCTGTCCCGCCTCCTTCTCTGCTGCTATGTCATAATCATTTCTTCCCGTTCCATTTGTCTTTTACGATTGATACAGGAAACGGTCCGCATCCGCCCGCTCATGAAAGATATGGATGCTTCTTCCCTCCCGGTATTTTTCCAGCAGCCTGCAGATCTCCGGCCGCTGCTCCCGGGGAAAATCCAGAATCCACTGGCGAAACTCCTGATCAAACTCTGTTTCCACCCACGGCATATCCTCTCTCTGTCTTCCAATCCGGGATTCCACTCCCTGCAGGCAGACTTCCAGCGGGTAATCCAGAAAAAATACCGTATCACATGCATGCAGCCGCATCTCCAGCGTACGCAGGTAATTTCCATCCACGATCCAGCGGTCTTTTTCCATGATCTCACAAAGCCGCTGGTCAAATTCCTCCCGGGAGATATTGGTCCGGTCGGATCTGTGCCAGACCATATCCAGATAATACAGCGGAAGTCCCGTACCGTCTCTCAGCTTTCTTGCAAACGTACTTTTTCCCGCACCGGGACTTCCGATGACAAGCACTCTTTTCACATTCTGTCCTCATACTGCAACAGTTCAGCCTTGCTGAAGCGTTGCATGCAAAATCCATTTATAATCGCCTTCGGCGATGGGATTTTGCACTCCTGAATCACGTTCTTACGGTCTGCGCAGCATGTGCGCAGACCTGGGCTGAACTGTTGTCTCATACTTTCTTTTCTTCTTTTGTTCGGTCTTTCATTTGAAGCGTCTCAGGAAGCCTCTCCAATTTCAATTCCCAGAAGCCCTGTCTAATACCGACAGCCAGCAGTCCCTTTCTTCTCCGTAGCTGGTTTCCGTTTTGACCAGCCTGTAATGGCGGAAACCACATTTTTCCTGTACCCTTTTCGACCGTTCATTTTCCACATAATGGCCGCAGGCAAGAAAATCCAGTCCAACCTCATCAAACAGATACCGGATGATCCTCCGGACCGCTTCCGGCATGATTCCCCTGCCCCAGTAATCCTTTGAAAGCACAAATCCCAGTTCACGACCCGCCTTTTCCTGAAATTCTGGCAGCTTTTCCTCATCGTACCGCTCAATTCCCACGGAACCAATGACTTTCCCTTCATACTCAATAGCAAACGTCTTTTTATCATCGATGAACATTCTGAGGATCTTCCTGGACTCCTCTCTGTCCTTGTGCGGCAGCCAGCCCGCCATCTGGCCGACGCCGTCCACTCTGGCATACTCATAGAAATCTTCCAGATCGGATTCTTTCCAAGGTCTCAGTGTCAGCCGCTCTGTTTTCAATACTACCTGTGAAACATCGATTTCCGCATTCATTTCAAATTCCTCTCAATCTGTTTTTCTTTTCTTGTTGTCTTTTTCACTCTGAAACATAATCCGTATAATAAAACTCTGTCCATCTGCCGTGGTAAGTAGCACATGGCAGATGTGGATGCTTCTTTCCGGATAACATGCCATTCTTCATCGCCTCTGCATCCTGAAGATTTTTGCCAATATAATCCGGAGTAATCGGGCAGTCATGATGGCAGGGCAGCACCGTCTCCACCCTGTCCGCCAGACCCTGGAGCTTTTTCAGACTTTCTATGTACCGGTCAAGATTTCTGTGTTCCCCAAACATATAAATCGGACCATCCTTTTGCACGGAATCTCCCGGCAGCAGGAGTTTCTTTTCCCATTCCACAAAGGCAACGCTTCCATAGGTATGACCTGGTATTTCAACCACTTCTAATGTATATGATCCGCAGTGAAAGATATCGCCTTCCCTCAGTGGCTCCGTATGAATACCCTCCGGGATCAGATTCCAGTCGCCTTTATGAATCTGACAGGCTCCAAAATCTTTCAGCCCGCCCGCGTGGTCCCTGTCCCCGTGCGTCATAAGAACCCGGACCGGCAGCTCTGTAATACTTCTCACAACATCATACACATGGCTGTCTTCAAATCCGGTGTCGATCAGAAGCGCTTCCTCTTTTCCCACGATGAGAAACTGTCTCACACGCTCATCTTCCAGGAAATAAAAATCGTCCATAAACCTTCTCTTCTGTACCATTTTTCTTCCTCCTGACATATTTGCTGCGTCATCTGGGCATATTGGAAAGTTTGTTTTCCTTCCAAAGTTTTGCTCCGCTTCACAAAATCATTTTTCACTGCTGATCACGTCGTCAAACAGTAGCATATTCACAATACTTTTCCGCATTTTCAGAAAAATATTCCTTCTGTCAGATTGACAAACAAATCCTCCTGTTTCAGGGCGTGTACCTTTCCTTTCCACCAGACAGAAGTTCGATTTGCCGAAACGGTAACTGTATCACCATTTTTCAGAAAATACGTTACGGTAACAATCGGCGGACTGTCTGAAGCATCCTCTCCCAGCAAAGAATAGTTGAGGAAATCGGACAGCTGAATGACCATTTCCAAATCCTCTTTTTCCGTAAGTTCCCTCACTTCGTCTGGAAATTCTGAATACGAAATTGTTATTTTCTCCACTTCTTCAGCCTCCGGAATCCCGATCAATGCCATACCGTAGACACATAAATATAGCACAGCACAAATCAGCATCCCAATGAAGATCTTCAGAAAAAATCCGACAGCTTTCGTAAAATATTTTCTTTTCACTGCGCCATCCCCCTCTCGCCAAAGGATCAGCTGAAAATTTCTGCTCACAGAGTACGCACACATCTGACACCAAACATTGAATTCTTACCGTATTCTCAAGACGTCATTGCCTTCTGTTCTTTTATTCTACCATGCTCCTTGGTAAATCACCATCTGTTTTCACATCTTTCAAAGACAAACATTTTCGCATCTTTCGCAGACAAAAACAGTATTACAAAACCCCGGAAGTGCTGCTTTCACACTTCCGAGGTTTTGTCTGTACTCTTATCCCAACAGGTCTCTTCTGCATATTCCATGTTCAGAAACCGCTGACTGGATTTCCGTCAATTACATCCATTAATTCCGCAGGAAGAATGTTTCTCCACAATTTCTTCCGGCTGCACCGGCGGCTGTCCGATCCAGGAAAACGCCTCATCGATATCCAGAGTCTTTTGTCCGTCCTCATTGACAAACAGCGGAATCCCGATTCCTCCGCGTTCTTTTACCGGTGCCAGAACAGGATCATGATCTCTGATCTGAAGAAATTCTTTCAGTTTTCCCGTATCCTCCGTGATATCCACATACTCCGCTTCAAACCCGCGGCTTTTCTGGATTGCCTTATAGTTTCTGCAGTCCGCACAGATCTGTGCTCCATATACTTTCATATGCTCATTCCTTTCCATTTTCTCATTTGTCGTTTGCATTGCTTCATGTCAGAAACCACCTGCAAGCAGGAAAATTATTCTGACCTTTTATGCGTCCTTTCCATATAAACGCATTATACCGCACTCCTTGGCATTAATCAATCATACAATCCTTTGATCTTCCAGCAGTTCATGTAAGTTCGCTTTCTGGCTCCGTTTTCACTCGTACTTTAGACGTTCTGAGTGTATTGGAAATTTTTCAGTTGTTGTATGCTAAAACTCGTGATAAACTGATACATTGGAAACGAAATTTCCGGTTTTCTTTCAAATAACTTTTTCAAAACCTTATACCGGAATGCCGTTCTGTATTTTACATGCCGATTGGAGTCTCTCATGAAAATCCTGAAAAATCTCATTAAAAATGAAACTGTTTTCTGTGTATCGTTCCTGCTTGCGATCCTGTCCGCGTTTTTCGTCCATCCTGACGCGGTATACCTGACGTATCCCGACTACCGGACGCTGGCGCTTCTTTTCTGCCTGATGATCATTGTCGCAGGATTACAATCTCTTGGAATCTTTTCGATGCTGAGCCAGTTTCTTCTCAAAAAAGTCCATGGCATTCGCAGTCTGTCACTGGTCATGGTGCTGCTCTGCTTTTTCAGCAGTATGGTGATCACCAACGATGTAACACTGATCACCTTTGTCCCGTTTACTATCCTGATCTTCCGTATGGGCGGTCAGGTTCGGCGTGTACTGAAACTGATCGTTCTGGAAACGATCGCCGCAAACCTGGGCAGCATGGCTACGCCTATCGGAAATCCTCAGAACCTGTATCTGTATTCCGTATCCGACCTTACAACTGCTGAATTCGCCTGGGCCACACTGCCTTATGCCGGATTGTCACTCCTGCTGCTGACCGCAGTGATCATCGCAGCAAAGGACGAACCACTTCTGGAAATTGTTGTAACGGAACCTGTGGAATCTCCAAAGGCGGGACTTCTCCGATCTGCAATCCCTTTTTTCGCCCTGTTGATCCTGTGCCTTTTGGTGGTGTTCCGGCTTCTCCCTTACCAGCCGGTTCTGATCTGTGTCATGGCTGCAGTCCTGCTGCTGAAACGTAAACTCTATCTGTCTGTGGATTATTTTCTGCTTCTGACTTTTTTGTGTTTCTTTGTCTTCATCGGAAACATGAAGCGGATTCCGGAAATCAATGCTCTGCTTGTCTCGGCAGTGCAGGGCAGAGAGCTTCTGGTCGGAATTCTTGCCAGTCAGATCATCAGCAATGTGCCCGCCGCAATCCTGCTGTCTGGATTCAGCAGTGACTTTTCCTCACTTCTGACCGGCGTGAATCTGGGCGGTCTGGGAACACTCATTGCTTCCCTGGCAAGCCTGATCTCATTTAAATTTTTCTCCCGGGAATATCCGGATAGAAAAGGGGCGTTTCTGAAAGAATTTACCATATGGAATCTCGTTTTTCTGGCTGTTTTGACCGCCGCTGCGCTTGCACTGAAATTCGTCGCCGGATAGTCATTCCATGATGATTCTATTATAAAAATCCCTCTTGGGCAGGACAGTTCATTGTTTTCTTTGTCTGCTTAAGAGGGTTTTATTTATACATATTCTACATATACATCATAGAAAACTGCAGAATATTTTCATATGTATTCTCCAAAACATATGGAAATATCATTCTCTTCGCCGGCTCATCCTGTAATTCCGAACCATACCAGCAGCACAATACCAGCAATCAGAAACACGATCCCCACCTGGCGAAACGGCTTTTCCTGATATTCTCCATATTGATAGAACAAGGCAAACGCAATTCCGAAAAAGAGAATCGACAAACAGCCTTTCCACGCCGAATTACCCTTAACGAGACACATCACAGTTAATACCTGCGTGACAGCAATCACCCATTCCAGAGCATAACTTCTTGCGCCTGTTTCAATTTGCTGATCGCGTTCGTCCTTGATCGGTCTTTGTCTTGGCTCCCGCTTCATCGTTCATTCCTCCTATCCCTTTATTCATGATGTTCGTAGTAAATATTTATGACAATAAATGATATCCATGCAAATATCAGCAAGAGACAGGGACCAAAGAACAGAAATCCCCAGGCTGTGTTTTCCGTCACCATATAGCCGATCAGGCTGACCGCCAGCAGAAAGCAAACCGCCCAGATCATCAAATCCAGCAGTCTGGCTTTTGTTTTCAGTTGAATCAGTTGATTCCTCTCATCACTTTTCTCAATAAAATCTTCACGCGATGCCTTTTTCGAGTATGCCCGCACCACCGATGTAATTCCGATTGCCAACAGAAGGACAGAAACGATAAGATCTTTTATCTGTCTGATCCGTTCCGGCTCCGGCTTGATCAGCGCATGAATCAAAAGCAAGCTTCCCATTGCCGCCCACAAAATTCCGAACACAAGCCCTTTCTTGTTATAAATCTTCATACTGCTTATCCTCCAGTTCTTTATTTTCCTTTAAACAGCATAAATCTTCCACCGTCACGCCAAATACTTCCGCCATTCGGTACGCAAGCATTAAAGACGGACTGTACTGCTCTTTCTCAATGGATATAATTGTTCTCGAAGAAACGTGAACTAGATCGGCAAGCTGCTGCTGCGTCATCTTTGCCTCTGTTCGCAATTCCTTTACTTTTGTTTTCATGCACACCTCCTGTCAATGTGAAGTTTACTTCTTGTGAAGATAACTTCATATTATCACGCTGCTCTTATGCTGTCAATCTTAACTTCCAGAAAAATTAACTCTCGTAGCATCTGCTTCTTATTTTATTCATAGTCCCAGTCCTCTTCATCAATGTCTGGATACTGCTGAATGTACCCCTTGGACTTGACTATGCGTGGCTCAAAACTCTCCTCTGCTTCACTGATTTTTGATACTGTAATGGTGAACATCCAATCATCTCCAAAGTCATAGTGAAGCGAAAATTTCTGCCCTTTATAAAGTCCGATCTTATCAAGTGTGATATCCGTTGACGGTTCATCTCCCTCTGGATCTGACTGATACGCATCTTCACTATACATACGGTTGTCCATGCAGAACTCATATAGATGTTCATCAATAAAATCAAAGGCTTCCAGGATAGTCTCACACAACCGATCCAGCGATTCATTCCCGCAGATTTCGATATTTCTGTAAACATCCCGCCCTCTGCCAGCGGGATATACTTTCATTGAATACTGCTTACTCATCACATACCTCTTTTCCCGCAAGAAATCTTAACACTTCTTCAAAGGAACGTTCACTGTTGGCAAATGCTTCCATCAGCTCTTTGCTCCGCAGTTCCTCCCTCTTTTTCATTAACTTTTCCAGCTTATCCAATTCTGCTTCATACTTGTCTTTTGCTTTCGAAACCATTTCTTTCTGTGCCTCGATCTTTTCTTCTATCGGGATGCTTCTTCTCGCCATACGGTTATCCTTCCTTCTCTTTCTTCATAAGGTCTTCATTGATTGCTGCCGCCTGTATCCTGACATTTGCCGCTGTCATGTGAAATGCTTTCAGGATCTCTTTCTGCGCTGCCGTAACCGCATAATCCATACGGTATCCACGGTCACTCTGGCGGATCAACTCTATCTTTTCCAGCTCCCGGATCGCTGCCGGAACGGTCATGTAGTTCTTCTTTCCACCCTTCTGCATCTGTCCCTTCAGGCACGTGTAAAACCGGCTCCGGATGATCAGGGCAACAAACTCAATAAATATCTTTGCATGTACCGATTCACTTGTATGTACCCGAAAACTTTTGTTCCCAAGATACGATTTGTCTCCACGGAACAACTTCTCTGACGCATCTCTGCCCTTATACAGCTCAAGCGCCTGCGCTGCCGTCATCTTTTCTGACGTTATAATGACAAAATATCCGCAAAGCCGTATCTCTTCGTTGATCACTTCATGCCGTTCCCGTCCATACATGAATTTTTCGTCCGGTTTCCCTTTGTTGTAATAGATCAGGTCAAAGTACCTGGAGAAGCCTCCCCCTTTGATTTCATATCTTGTGCCTTCATGCTTATGAAGACATTCCGCCATGCGGTCTATCTTTGTTTCGATCGCTTCATGTTCACTGCTTTTCTTTCTGTCATTATAGAAAATATGAAAATACCGTTCCTTTTCATCCGATGGATAAAGCTGTCTTTTTACGGTAATTCCGCTTACTTTATAATCCCGTATGCTGTATCTCCGGTCTTCTTCAAAGGTCCCTTTTACTTCAAGGACAAGACTTTTTACAAGTTCTTTCATCCCCTTCATCATAATGACAAACTCATATCCGCATTTGTCCATGTAGTGGAGGTTCTCCTTGCTGAAATATCCCCGGTCAAGGATAAACCCGACATTTTTGTATCCGTAACCACCTGCTTTTTCCAAGGTATACTGCAGCTGCGAGATATCTACAATACTTCCTGGATAATCTTCATAGTACAGTGGTTTTTCATTATTCCTGTCATAGGCAACAGAATAGTTTATGACAGGCGCACTGATATCTTCTTTTGGATGTCCGTATTCTACAAAATCAATATCCCCTGCCTGGCAGTTTTTGTTTGTTGAATCATAAGAAATATAAATTTTTTGCCGGTGATCCTGTTTGTCATTCCATCTATCCAGAAATGCAAGACTTTGGTCTCTCGTAATGCTGTTGATGAAGCCTGATACCTTAGAATCACTGTAAATCCGCATCCCGTCTGTAAACAGCGGATGGTTAAATGCATAATCAGGGTAGTATTGGCCAGCGTTATTTTCAGTGATGATAGAGTATACAGCCAGGTCTAAGAACAGCCCGCTGTCCTTACCGATAATATCCCCCAGCATTTCATCCAGATGATACTCTGAAATGATCCTGCGCAATACCAGATAAGTACCCACCCTCATGCATCCACTCCGGTAAGCTTCTCCCTTGGTTTCAGGCAGTTCTTCTGCAGGAAAGAATTTCAAGAAGTTCGTATTCGGATACATCATCTCCGCATCGTCATCAGCACACTTACCAATGGATGTACTTTTAGGAACCGTATATCCTTTTTCCGGATTGTAATTATGTTCATATACATAATAAACATATGTGACTCCCTTGATTTTTTTGCAGGTGACCCCAGCTGAATCAGACGGTATTTTTACTTTAAAATCGAGATACACGACAGCCTCCTTTCGAGAGTTAATTACCTCTCTTATATTCTATCATATTTACTCGATTTTTCAAGAACAATCTCTTTTTTTCGCTGAAATCATGGGATTTTCTTGCATCTCCCATACGTCTGCTTATGAAGACGAGAGTTAATTATCATGGAAGTATAGTGTCAATGCAAATATGAAGTTTCCTTCATATTCTTAAATGTAAAACTTGCTGAATAAAGCAAAAAGAACCATTCTGCACAATCCCTTAACTTCCTGAGTTTTTTAACCCTCAACGCTAATTGCAGTCATCACTTGTCCTCATCTGGATCATCATAATACCCGAGTTCTATACGAACATTTTCCATCATATATCCAAGATCATCTGATACGCCATACCCCAGAGGACCGGCAGTAGATATGAGGTTTTCGAATTCTATTTCGTGGAGGCTGAAGAAATCCGGATGCAGTTTTGCATAATTCAGAAATTTTTCAGCTGAGGATTCAAGGCTGTTGTAAAATTTTTTCCCATGGTCACCATACGCTGCACTAAGTTCTGCGGCTTCGGCAGCGAAAGCAAGGTGCATCAGAGCCTTCGTTCCTTCATCTACGGTTTATAGTGGCTCAGTTGTCAAGACAAAAATCTAAGATTTTTATAATGAACTGATAC
>ERZ1036420.339-NODE-339-length-40700-cov-3.718735_pt1 | contig 40700 bp, 30 predicted proteins | sample MGYA00514220_ERZ1036420 | MGnify/ENA primary metagenome ERZ1036420 (study PRJEB33795, sample SAMN09464938) | human gut metagenome | host: Homo sapiens | place: USA: Stanford, California | collected 2016-10 | study: EMG produced TPA metagenomics assembly of the...
AGGTCATGATGAGTACTGAAATCAAAACTCAGGTCGTGGTACTTGGGGCAGGCCCTGCAGGTTACTCTGCTGCCTTCCGTTGCGCAGATTTAGGTCTGGAGACCGTCATCGTAGAACGTTACAGCACCCTCGGCGGTGTTTGTCTGAACGTCGGCTGTATCCCTTCTAAAGCGCTGCTGCACGTAGCAAAAGTTATCGAAGAAGCCAAAGCGCTGGCTGAACACGGTATCGTTTTTGGCGAGCCGAAAACCGATATCGACAAGATTCGTACCTGGAAAGAAAAAGTTATCACTCAGCTGACCGGCGGTCTGGCGGGTATGGCCAAAGGCCGTAAAGTGAAAGTGGTTAACGGTCTGGGTAAATTTACCGGGGCGAACACCCTGGAAGTTGAAGGCGAAAACGGCAAAACCGTGATCAACTTCGACAACGCGATCATCGCGGCGGGTTCCCGTCCGATCGAACTGCCGTTTATTCCGCATGAAGATCCGCGCGTGTGGGATTCCACCGATGCACTGGAACTGAAAACTGTTCCTAAGCGCCTGCTGGTAATGGGCGGCGGTATCATCGGTCTGGAAATGGGTACCGTGTACCATGCGCTGGGTTCAGAGATCGACGTGGTTGAAATGTTCGACCAGGTTATCCCGGCTGCCGACAAAGACGTGGTTAAAGTCTTCACCAAGCGCATCAGCAAGAAGTTCAACCTGATGCTGGAAACCAAAGTGACTGCCGTTGAAGCGAAAGAAGACGGTATTTACGTTTCCATGGAAGGCAAAAAAGCCCCTGCCGAAGCTCAGCGTTACGATGCTGTGCTGGTAGCTATCGGTCGTGTACCGAACGGTAAAAACCTCGACGCGGGCAAAGCTGGCGTTGAAGTTGATGACCGTGGCTTCATCCGCGTTGACAAACAGCTGCGCACCAACGTGCCGCACATCTTTGCTATCGGCGATATCGTCGGTCAGCCGATGCTGGCACACAAAGGTGTTCACGAAGGTCACGTTGCCGCTGAAGTTATCGCCGGTAAGAAACACTACTTCGATCCGAAAGTTATCCCGTCCATCGCCTATACCGAACCAGAAGTTGCATGGGTAGGTCTGACTGAGAAAGAAGCGAAAGAGAAAGGCATCAGCTACGAAACCGCCACCTTCCCGTGGGCTGCTTCTGGTCGTGCGATCGCTTCCGACTGCGCAGACGGTATGACCAAGCTGATTTTCGACAAAGAATCTCACCGTGTGATCGGTGGTGCGATTGTCGGTACTAACGGCGGCGAGCTGCTGGGTGAAATCGGCCTGGCAATCGAAATGGGTTGTGATGCTGAAGACATCGCACTGACCATCCACGCGCACCCGACTCTGCACGAGTCTGTGGGCCTGGCGGCAGAAGTGTTCGAAGGTAGCATTACTGACCTGCCGAACCCGAAAGCGAAGAAGAAGTAATTTTTCGTTTGCCGGGACATCTGGCAATTAAAAAAGCGGCTAACCACGCCGCTTTTTTTACGCCTGTAATTTACCTTTCCAGTCGCCTTGCTCCGCGCTCAGAGAGACGTTCGCGTACTGCTGACCGTTGCTCGTTATTCAGCCTGGCAGTATGGTTACTGTCGTTTAGACGTTGTGGGCGGCTCTCCTGAACTTTCTCCCGAAAAACCTGACGTTGTTCAGGTGATGTTGATTGAACACGCTGGCGGGCGTTATCACGTTGCTGTTGGTTCAGTGGGCGCTGCTGTACTTTTTCCTTAAACACCTGGCGCTGCTCAGGCGAGGCTGACTGAATACGCTCACGCGCTGCGTCTCTTCGCTGCTGGATCTGTGGGTTAGTCTGCATTTTCTCGCGGACTGCCTGGCGCTGCTCAGGCGAGGCGGACTGAATGCGCTCACGCGCTGCCTCTCTTCGCTGCTGGATCTGCGGGTTAGTCTGCATTCTCTCGCGAACTGCCTGGCGCTGCTCAGGAGAAGCTGACTGATAACGCTGACGAGCGGCGTCCTTTTGTTGCTGGATCAGTGGTTGGCGACGGCTGAAGTCGCGGAAGTCGTCATAGCTCCCATAGTGTTCAGCTTCATTAAACCGCTGTGCCGCTGCCTGACGTTGGGTATCTCGTGTAATGACGGGGGCGGCGTGTGTTCGTTGCTGAAACTGACTTGCTGCCGCCTGACGCTGGCTGTCGCGTGTTGGAGCAGGTAGCTGCGTGGCACTCATTCCGCCGTTGACATCGGTTTGATGAAACCGCTTTGCCATATCCTGATCATGATAGGGCACACCATTACGGTAGTTTGGATTGTGCCGCCATTCCATATTCTTATCAGTAAGATGCTCACCGGTGATACGGTTGAAATTGTTGACGTCGATATTGATGTTGTCGCCGTTGTGTTGCCAGCCATTACCGTCACGATGACCGCCATCGTGGTGATGATAATCATCATCGTCATGATGATGATGGTCATGATCGTCGTCATCCCAGTCGATGCTGCTGAATAGTGCGTACGTGGTAGCAACGCCCATGCTATAGCCGAATCCGCGCACAAAGCTGTCAACAAACGGTTCTCCGGCTGGTGGTGGCAGATAAACCGGCGGATACGCAGTATTGGCCCAGTTCCCGTAAACCACGGTTGGGTTGTAGTTGGGAATATAGACCACATCAGGATTGCCGGGCTCAATGGAAATGACGGTTGTTGCCGGCTCTGTAATGACAGGGGTGGCAGTTGAAACGGTATTGGATGGTATGACGGGAGCCGTGACTGTCTGTTTTACCGGTACAGCTTTCTTCGTTGTGGTAATAACTTTCTGTTCGGTTGATGACTTCAGCGAGCCGGTTTGTTGCGCCAGTTGCCGCAATCGCTGTACCGAGTCCATCACGTCCTGCGGCTGCGCCAGAAAAGCATCGCCCAGGTTTTGCACCCATTGCGGGTTTTCGCCCATCAACGCCATCAATTGTGGAAAGGCCACCAGTGATTTGACGCTAGCGTCCCACGGCTGGTCAGATACCGCCTGAATAGCAGCATCGCCTTGTTTAAGTGGATTATCGTGCGACCATTGCACTGCTTGAGCAACGTTTGCCGGATAGGTTGATGCCATTAACACTTGTGAAAGCAGAGAGTCGGGGTATAGCGCGACGGGCGCGACCCATTGATCTATTTGTGCAGTGCTGAATGCGGATTTAACGACGGCGGGTGTTACGGGAGGTGCGGAAACCGTTGCAGGAAGCGTAACCGCGGCAGCGTCAGACACAGCCAGTTGTGTCGATTGCGGTTCCACAGGCGCTTCCACTGTGCGGCTTTTTATATATAGCCCGGTAGAGGCGGCACAAAGCCCGGCACTGCAAATTAGCGCCAGCACATGGGGTTTAAACGGCAAAGTCATTTTCATAATTCGGATCTCAAGGAAATCGCAATGGTCGGCGAACTGCCACCCGCAGGTGCTGTGAATCCGAGTATAAAGAGGCGGTAGTTTAAATTTTTACTAATCTTGGGATTCGTTGAGAAAGGTGATTATCACCATGCGAATTAACGAAGTTTTTACGGAGGGAAACAATCTCTAGACCATCCTTAACGATTCAGCCACTTTTTTATGTTGCTTTTTTGTAAACAGATTAACACGTCGTCAAAATCCTGCTATTCTGCCCGTTGCGGTACTGGGCATTTACCCTACAAACTGCTGTCTCACAGGAGCGTTGAAGAGAATCGCCTACCGCATTTTACAATGAGAGCGAGGAGAACCGTCGTGCTAGAAGAATACCGTAAGCACGTAGCTGAGCGTGCCGCTGAGGGGATTGCGCCCAAACCCCTGGATGCAAACCAAATGGCCGCACTTGTAGAGCTGCTGAAAAACCCGCCCGCGGGCGAAGAAGAATTCCTGTTAGATCTATTAACCAACCGTGTTCCCCCTGGCGTCGATGAAGCCGCCTATGTCAAAGCAGGCTTCCTGGCTGCTATCGCTAAAGGCGAAGCCAAATCCCCTCTGCTGACTCCGGAAAAAGCCATCGAACTGCTGGGTACCATGCAGGGTGGTTACAACATTCATCCGCTGATCGACGCGCTGGATGATGCCAAACTGGCACCGATCGCTGCCAAAGCACTTTCTCACACACTGCTGATGTTCGATAACTTCTATGACGTAGAAGAGAAAGCCAAAGCAGGCAACGAATATGCGAAGCAGGTAATGCAGTCCTGGGCGGATGCCGAATGGTTCCTGAATCGCCCGGCGCTGGCTGAAAAACGCCCGTGAAGGTATTGAGCCAGACCAGCCAGGTGTTGTTGGCCCGATCAAACAGATTGAAGCTCTGCAACAGAAAGGTTTCCCGCTGGCGTACGTCGGTGACGTTGTGGGTACGGGTTCATCGCGTAAATCCGCCACGAACTCCGTTCTGTGGTTTATGGGCGATGATATTCCACATGTGCCGAACAAACGCGGCGGTGGTTTGTGCCTCGGCGGTAAAATTGCACCCATCTTCTTTAACACGATGGAAGACGCGGGTGCACTGCCAATCGAAGTCGACGTCTCTAACCTGAACATGGGCGACGTGATTGACGTTTACCCGTACAAAGGTGAAGTGCGTAACCACGAAACAGGCGAACTGCTGGCGACCTTCGAACTGAAAACCGACGTGCTGATTGATGAAGTGCGTGCTGGCGGCCGTATTCCGCTGATTATCGGGCGTGGCCTGACCACCAAAGCGCGTGAAGCGCTGGGCCTGCCGCACAGCGATGTCTTCCGTCAGGCGAAAGACGTGGCGGAAAGCACCCGCGGCTTCTCGCTGGCGCAGAAAATGGTTGGCCGCGCCTGCGGCGTTGCCGGTATCCGTCCGGGCGCTTATTGCGAACCGAAAATGACCTCCGTCGGTTCTCAGGACACCACCGGTCCAATGACCCGTGATGAACTGAAAGACCTGGCGTGCCTGGGCTTCTCGGCTGACCTGGTGATGCAGTCTTTCTGCCACACCGCGGCGTATCCGAAGCCAGTTGACGTGAACACGCACCACACGCTGCCGGACTTCATTATGAACCGTGGCGGTGTGTCGCTGCGTCCGGGGGACGGCGTAATCCACTCCTGGCTGAACCGTATGCTGCTGCCGGATACCGTCGGTACCGGTGGTGACTCCCATACCCGTTTCCCGATCGGTATCTCTTTCCCGGCGGGTTCTGGTCTGGTGGCGTTTGCTGCCGCAACTGGCGTAATGCCGCTGGATATGCCGGAATCCGTTCTGGTGCGCTTCAAAGGCAAAATGCAGCCGGGCATCACCCTGCGCGATCTGGTACACGCCATTCCGCTGTACGCGATCAAACAGGGTCTGCTGACCGTTGAGAAGAAAGGCAAGAAAAACATCTTCTCTGGCCGCATCCTCGAAATTGAAGGTCTGCCGGATCTGAAAGTTGAGCAGGCCTTTGAGCTTACCGATGCGTCCGCTGAGCGTTCTGCCGCTGGTTGTACTATCAAGCTGAACAAAGAACCGATCATCGAATACCTTAACTCTAACATCGTCCTGCTGAAGTGGATGATCGCGGAAGGTTACGGCGATCGTCGTACCCTGGAACGTCGTATTCAGGGCATGGAAAAATGGCTGGCGAATCCTGAGCTGCTGGAAGCCGATGCAGATGCGGAATACGCGGCAGTGATTGACATCGATCTGGCGGATATTAAAGAGCCAATCCTGTGTGCTCCGAACGACCCGGATGACGCGCGTCCGCTGTCTGCGGTACAGGGCGAGAAGATCGACGAAGTATTTATCGGTTCTTGCATGACTAACATCGGTCACTTCCGTGCTGCGGGTAAACTGCTGGATGCGCATAAAGGCCAGTTGCCGACCCGCCTGTGGGTGGCACCGCCAACCCGTATGGACGCCGCACAGTTGACTGAAGAAGGCTACTACAGCGTCTTCGGTAAGAGCGGGGCTCGTATCGAGATCCCGGGCTGTTCTCTGTGTATGGGTAACCAGGCGCGTGTAGCAGACGGTGCGACGGTGGTTTCCACCTCTACCCGTAACTTCCCGAACCGTCTGGGGACTGGCGCGAATGTCTTCCTGGCTTCTGCAGAACTGGCGGCTGTTGCGGCGCTGATTGGCAAACTGCCGACGCCGGAAGAGTACCAGACCTACGTTGCGCAAGTAGATAAAACTGCCGTTGATACTTATCGTTATCTGAACTTCAACCAGCTTTCTCAGTACACCGAAAAAGCCGATGGGGTGATTTTCCAGACTGCGGTGTAATAAGTAAGCGCACGCGCTGCGCATAAACGACACAATGCCCGGTGAATGAGATTCCCGGGCATTTTTTATTTCTAAACCATCGCCGTTCCGCTGTTTTTCTCCGGTAAGGCTGCGATAATTACATCAATGGCGCAATGCGATTTCGGCGCATTGCCGGGAGCAGAGGAACACACTATGGATTACGAATTTCTGCGCGATATTACCGGAGTGGTAAAGGTGCGTATGTCCATGGGGCATGAAGTGGTCGGGCACTGGTTTAATGAAGAGGTGAAAGAAAACCTGGCCTTGCTTGATGAAGTGGAACAAGCAGCGCACGCACTGAAAGGTAGCGAACGGTCCTGGCAACGGGCAGGGCATGAATACACCCTGTGGATGGACGGTGAAGAGGTGATGGTTCGCGCCAATCAACTGGAATTCGCTGGCGATGAAATGGAAGAGGGGATGAACTACTACGACGAAGAAAGCCTGTCGCTATGCGGCGTTGAGGATTTTCTGCAGGTCGTGGCGGCTTACCGTAATTTCGTGCAGCAGAAGTAAATAAATCTGGCGGAGCCTGGGAGCTCCGCCCGAGACGTTAAACAGCTGGCATATTGCGCCCGTAATAAATCTCGCGCATTTCTTTCCACAGCGCAGCGGTAATTTCCTGGCGCTCGCTGTCGGTTAAGTCTTCCGGTTTTGTGTGGAACATGTAGTGCTTAAGGTCGAACTCTTTAAGCAACATCTTGGTATGGAAGGTATTTTCCTGATAGACGTTCACATCCACCATGTCATACAGCGCCTTCATATCGTCAGACATAAAGTTCTGAATCGAATTAATCTCATGGTCGATAAAGTGCTTCATACCGTTAATGTCGCGAGTAAAACCGCGCACGCGATAATCAATGGTTACGATATCGGACTCAAGCTGGTGGATCAGGTAATTCAGCGCCTTCAGCGGAGAAATCACGCCGCAGGTAGAGACTTCAATATCGGCGCGGAAGGTACATAAACCGCCTTCAGGATGACTTTCCGGGTAGGTATGTACGCAAATATGACTTTTATCGAGATGGGCAACCACCGTTTCTGGCAGTGGGCCGGGGTGTTCTGTTTTGTCGATGAGTTTCGGGTCAACCGGTTCTTCACTCACCAGAATAGTGACGCTGGCACCCTGTGGTTCGTAATCCTGGCGGGCGATGTTAAGAATATTGGCCCCGATAATGGAACAGGTTTCTGACAGGATTTCGGTCAGACGGTTGGCATTATAGAGTTCATCGATATAAGCAATATAACCGTCGCGCTCTTCGGCAGTTTTGGCGTAGCAGATATCGTAAATACAAAAACTCAGACTTTTGGTCAGATTATTAAAGCCATGCAGTTTCAGTTTTTTCAATTTCTTATCTTCTCCTTAGGACGGCTGTGAAGCCAGTGCGTCTTGCAGATACTGAGGTAAGGCAAAAGCTGCCGTATGGATTGCCGAATTGTAATAACGGCATTTCAGGCCAGAAGCGAGAAAACGCGCCTGAATAATTTCGGTTGAGAGATGGCGTAAGGCGTCGTTATCTGTCGCCCATGCAAAAGTCATGATACCGCCGTAATAGGTCGGGATCGCCGCCTGATAAAAGCCAACGTCGCTGAAGTAATGGCTGAGTTTGCGATGGCTGTCGATGGCTTCTTCCTGCTGTAAAAAGCAGACGCCGTTTTGTGCGACGAAGATACCGCCAGGATTCAGGCAACGTTTGCAGCCTTCATAAAATGCCGAAGTGAAAAGGCTTTCGCCGGGACCGATAGGATCGGTGCAGTCGGAGATAATGACATCAAAGGTCTGGCTGGTTTGATTAACGAAATTGACGCCATCGTCGATCACCAGCTTAAAGCGCGGATCGTCGTAGCTACCGGCGTTATGGTTGGGTAGATACTGACGGCAGAACGATACGACACCCGCATCGATTTCCACCATCGTGATTGACTCAACGTTTTTATGTCGGGTTACTTCACGCAGCATGGCACCGTCGCCGCCGCCGATAATCAGCACATGTTTCGCGTGACCATGGGCCAGTAGCGGAACATGGGTCATCATCTCATGATAGATAAACTCGTCGCGCTCGGTGGTTTGTACTACGCCATCCAGCGCCATTACGCGACCAAATGCAGCGTTCTCAAAAATGATCAGATCCTGGTGATCGGTCTTTTCATGATACAGAACGTTATCTACCGCAAAGTACTGCCCAAACTGGTCGTGTAGCGTTTCATGCCACTGTTTTTTTTCGGCCATGGGTTGATACCTCCTTTGTTAACACCCGTAAAAAAAGGGCGCAACATAATAGCTAACATTGACCGCGGATGCACGGTCAATATTTCTACAAAAAGGTATCAGGGATTATTTGACGTAGGCAAGCAGGCTTAAGGAATCGCGGGCCAGGGCTTTGCATTTTTTAGCGACGGGAATGCCAATGCCGCTGAGATCGCGGTAGCTGTCTTCACCGAGGGCTTTCATGTCGAAGGTGTCGTAATTACTGAGGTCCCACTGGTTTTGCTGAGCGAAAAAGACCAGTGCGCGACGAATTTGCCCGTTAGGTAAGTTCTGGTAACCACAATCGTTCTTCAGAAAGACAAAAACTGCCGTTAAATCGGCCATATCTTCGGCTTCAGACTCGCTGAGCGCGTAACTGTTTGCGCAGACGGCCATCAGGCTGCCGAATAACACTGTTCTGAAAAACGTCTTCATTGCTTCTACCAGGGGCTTAAAGAAGATAAACGTTAGCACACTGCGAGCGAGGCGACGACCATTATTGTCGATTAAATTGTGTCTGCGGCTTGACCTTCCCGTAAGGGGAAGGACTATGCTCAACGTTTGATTTTGTTTCGCCTGCTTAAGAATAAGGAAATAACTATGCAACGTCGTGATTTCTTAAAATATTCCGTCGCGCTGGGTGTGGCTTCGGCTTTGCCGCTGTGGAGCCGCGCAGTATTTGCGGCAGAACGCCCAACGTTACCGATCCCTGATTTGCTCACGACCGATGCCCGTAATCGCATTCAGTTAACTATTGGCGCAGGCCAGTCCACCTTTGGCGGGAAAACTGCAACTACCTGGGGCTATAACGGCAATCTGCTGGGGCCGGCGGTGAAATTACAGCGCGGCAAAGCGGTAACGGTTGATATCTACAACCAACTGACGGAAGAGACAACGTTGCACTGGCACGGGCTGGAAGTACCGGGTGAAGTCGACGGCGGCCCGCAGGGAATTATTCCGCCAGGTGGCAAGCGCTCGGTGACGTTGAACGTTGATCAACCTGCCGCTACCTGCTGGTTCCATCCGCATCAGCACGGCAAAACCGGGCGACAGGTGGCGATGGGGCTGGCTGGGCTGGTGGTGATTGAAGATGACGAGATCCTGAAATTAATGCTGCCAAAACAGTGGGGTATCGATGATGTTCCGGTGATCGTTCAGGATAAGAAATTTAGCGCCGACGGGCAGATTGATTATCAACTGGATGTGATGACCGCCGCCGTGGGCTGGTTTGGCGATACGTTGCTGACCAACGGTGCAATCTACCCGCAACACGCTGCCCCGCGTGGTTGGCTGCGCCTGCGTTTGCTCAATGGCTGTAATGCCCGTTCGCTCAATTTCGCCACCAGCGACAATCGCCCGCTGTATGTGATTGCCAGCGACGGTGGTCTGCTACCTGAACCAGTGAAGGTGAGCGAACTGCCGGTGCTGATGGGCGAGCGTTTTGAAGTGCTGGTGGAGGTTAACGATAACAAACCCTTTGACCTGGTGACGCTGCCGGTCAGCCAGATGGGGATGGCGATTGCGCCGTTTGATAAGCCTCATCCGGTAATGCGGATTCAGCCGATTGCTATTAGTGCCTCCGGTGCTTTGCCAGACACATTAAGTAGCCTGCCTGCGTTACCTTCGCTGGAAGGGCTGACGGTACGCAAGCTGCAACTCTCTATGGACCCGATGCTCGATATGATGGGGATGCAGATGCTAATGGAGAAATATGGCGATCAGGCGATGGCCGGGATGGATCACAGCCAGATGATGGGCCATATGGGGCACGGCAATATGAATCATATGAACCACGGCGGGAAGTTCGATTTCCACCATGCCAACAAAATCAACGGTCAGGCGTTTGATATGAACAAGCCGATGTTTGCGGCGGCGAAAGGGCAATACGAACGTTGGGTTATCTCTGGCGTGGGCGACATGATGCTGCATCCGTTCCATATCCACGGCACGCAGTTCCGTATCTTGTCAGAAAATGGCAAACCGCCAGCGGCTCATCGCGCGGGCTGGAAAGATACCGTTAAGGTAGAAGGTAATGTCAGCGAAGTGCTGGTGAAGTTTAATCACGATGCACCGAAAGAACATGCTTATATGGCGCACTGCCATCTGCTGGAGCATGAAGATACGGGGATGATGTTAGGGTTTACGGTATAAAAAGACCGTATTCGGAAATATGCCCGGATCTCTCCGGGCATTAAACTGATGACAAACGCAAATCTGCCTGATGCGCTACGCTTATCAGGCCTACGCTAGCTGTGCAATCCATTGATTTTGCACAATTTTGTAGGCTGGATAAGGCGTTCACGCCGCATCCGGCATGAACAACGCGCACGTTGTCAGCAATCTGAGCAAGTCTTACTTCACATCATCCGGCAGCGCATAAGCCACAATATAGTCGCCCATCTTCGTACCAAATGAACCGTGACCGCCTGCGGAGATCACCACATACTGCTTACCATTCACTTCATAGGTCATTGGCGTAGCCTGACCACCCGCTGGTAAACGACCCTGCCACAGTTTTTCACCGTTGCTCATGTTGTAAGCGCGCAGGTAGTTATCTGCCGTAGCGGCGATAAACAGCACGTTACCCGCCGTGGAGATTGGCCCGCCCAGCATCGGCATACCCATATTGAACGGCACCGGAACCGGCATCGGGAACGGCATACTGTCCTGCGGCGTACCAATACGTTTCTTCCACACCACTTCATTAGTTTTCAGATCCAGCGCCGAGATATAACCCCATGCTGGCTGTTTACATGGCAGACCAAATGGTGAGAGGAACGGGTTGAGCGTGACACCATACGGTACACCGTACTGTGGCTGAATGCCGGATTCCGTACCCGTGCCTTTGGCATCTTTCGGCTGCTCCATCGGGTTGCCAGGACCACGCGGGATCAGTTTCGAAACAAACGGCAGTGCCATTGGGTTGGCAATCGCCACTTCACGATTTGGATCAACGGAAATCCCGCCCCATTCGAACATCCCCAGGTTACCCGGGAAGACCAGCGTACCCTGTTCAGATGGCGGGGTGAAAATGCCTTCATAGCGCATCTGGTGGAACATCACGCGGCACACCAGTTGGTCAAACATGGTGGCTCCCCACATATCCGCACCGCTCAAATCTTTCGTCGGACGGAAGCTCAGTTCCGAGAATGGTTGAGTAGGGGTAACGTAATCGCCTTTGGCAGCACCTTGGGGAACCGGTTTTTCCGGTGCCGGAACCACCAGTTCGCCATTACGACGATCGAGCACAAAAATGTTGCCGGTTTTCGCCGGAGCGTAAATAACTGGCACTTTCTGACCATTAACGGTGATGTCCGCCAGCGTCGGCTGTGCCGGAAGATCCATATCCCACAGGTCGTGGTGAACGGTCTGGTAGCTCCACGCCAGTTTCCCGGTAGTGGCATTCAGCGCCAGAATCGAGCTGGCATAACGTTCCTGTTCCGGTGTGCGGTTACCGCCCCAGATATCCGGCGTGGTCACGCCCATCGGCAGATAGACCAGATCCAGCTTCGCGTCATAGGCCGCAGGTGCCCACGAGTTTGGTGAGTTAAAGGTAAAGGTGTGTTCGTCAGACGGGATCGCGTTCGGATCTTTCGCGCCCGGATCAAAAGCCCACAGCAGCTCCCCGGTGTTGACATCAAAACCACGGATCACGCCAGACGTTTCGCGGGTTGAGAAGTTATCGGTGACCGAACCGGCCATCACGATGGTTTTATCGGTAATAATCGGCGGCGAAGTTGGCTCATACAGACCCGGTTTGGTGTCTGGCATATTGCTTTGCAGATTAAGCACGCCTTTATTGGCGAAGGTTTCGCACAGTTTGCCGTTTTCAGCGTTAATCGCAATCAGGCGACCATCATTGACCGGAAGAATGATACGACGCGGGCAATCCGCCATCACTTCCGGCGAAGCCGTTTCTGCTTTGGCTTCATGATAAGAGACGCCACGGCAGGTTACGTGCTGGAAAGACTCGTTGGTTTTCAGCTCAGGGTCGTAATGCCATTTCTCTTTGCCGCGGGCGGCATCAAGCGCAAACAGGCGCTGGTGAGCGGTACACAGGTAAAGGGTGTCGCCCACTTTAATCGGCGTCACTTCATTGGTGATTTCACCCGGATCGTTCGGCTGCTTCACATCGCCAGTACGGAACACCCAGGCTTCTTTCAGATTATGGACGTTATCGGCGTTAATTTGTTTCAGAGGTGAAAAGCGTTGACCTTCCTGATTGCGACCATAGGCAGGCCAGTCCTGATCGGCAACGGGTGAGATAGCTTCCGCAGGTGTGGCATCGGCGCTTAAGGTGCCGTTGATTTCCTGCGGATCGTTAAATCCGGCCCAGGTCAGGATACTACCGCTAATCAGCAGTGCCACCACCAGTGCGGCAACTGCGCCGCTGGCAGGAATGACCAGGCGACGCCAGACAAACGGCAGGATCAGCCAGATGCCGAAGAAGACCAGAATATCGCTGCGCGGAGTCAGCGCCCAGAAGTCGAAACCAACTTCCCAGACGCCCCAAATCATGGTGCCGAGCAGCAGGGCGGCGTATAGCCAAAGCGCGGCACGTTTACTGCGCCACAGCATCCAGGCGACGCCGAGCATCACAAGGCCAGCGATAGGGTAGTACCAGGAGCCGCCAATCGCGACCAGCCAGCCTCCGCCAATGAGTAGATACAGCCCGCAAAGCGCTGCAAAAAGGGCTGTTAGCGTGACGAGTAATCGTCGCGAGCCTGTATTGTTAATTGCCATAAAGAGACACCATTTCAATTCATTAATATTTTAGTAGCAATTAATTATAGGTTTTAACATGTGTGATCGTCATCACAATTCGAGCTTTATTAACAGATTCCGCGAATGAATAGTTTTACTGGTATACTGCGTGTCTTGCGCTTTGTTGCGGTGCCAAAACCTGCCCGTGCGAAGTGATTTGTTTTTAAATCATATGGTTAGAGATATGAAACATACTGTAGAAGTAATGATCCCCGAAGCGGAGATTAAAGCGCGTATCGCCGAACTGGGTCGTCAGATTACTGAGCGTTACAAAGACAGCGGCAGCGATATGGTGCTGGTGGGTCTGCTGCGTGGCTCATTTATGTTTATGGCGGACCTGTGCCGTGAAGTTCAGGTATCTCATGAAGTCGACTTTATGACCGCCTCCAGCTACGGTAGCGGCATGTCCACCACCCGTGATGTGAAAATCCTCAAAGATCTGGATGAAGATATCCGTGGCAAGGACGTGCTGATTGTTGAAGATATCATCGACTCGGGGAATACACTGTCGAAAGTGCGTGAGATCTTAAGCCTGCGCGAACCGAAGTCGTTGGCGATTTGTACGCTGCTGGATAAACCGTCCCGTCGTGAAGTGAACGTCCCGGTTGAATTTATCGGTTTCTCGATCCCGGATGAGTTTGTGGTGGGTTACGGCATTGATTACGCACAGCGTTACCGTCATCTGCCGTATATCGGCAAAGTGATTCTGCTGGACGAGTAAGTGTGAAGTTGCCGGATGTGTTGCATCCGGCATGGCATTTTTATTTGTGGTTGGCGTGTTTCAGCTTGAGGTTGGAAATCCCGTGACGGTAACGTTGCTCAAGGGTTTCGCGGTTGGTCGCTGTGACATCCAGATCACGCAGCAAGCCGTCGTGAATGCCGTAGGCCCAGCCGTGAATGGTAACTTTCTGCCCGCGTTTCCACGCTGATTGCATAATGGTGGAGTGGCCCAGGTTATAAACCTGTTCCATGACGTTCAGTTCACACAAGGTATCCAGACGGCGCTCTTGCGGCATTTCGCCGAGCAATGAGCTATGTTTGAACCAGATATCGCGGATATGCAGCAGCCAGTTGTTGATAAGCCCCAGTTCCGGGTTTTCAACTGCGGCTTGTACGCCGCCGCAACCGTAGTGGCCACAGATAATAATGTGTTCAACTTCGAGTACATCCACTGCATACTGAACCACGGAAAGGCAGTTCAGGTCGGTGTGAATGACCAGGTTAGCAACATTACGGTGAACAAAGAGTTCGCCCGGCTCAAGACCGGTTAAACGTTCTGCAGGAACGCGACTGTCGGAACATCCAATCCATAGAAAGCGCGGTTTTTGCGCTTGTGCCAGTTTCTCAAAAAACCCGGGATCCTCTTCCACCAGCATTTTTGACCATAGTGCATTGTTGCTGATGAGTGTATCTATGTCTTTCATGGAGGTTAACGACCTGTAACCAAATAATTACGTTTGGCTAATATAGGGCAACTCCGGGACGATTTAAACCACAGATAAAGTGTAAGAACGTAAGGTAAGTAAAAATTTATGACCATTGCACTGGAACTTCAACAGCTTAAAAAAACCTATCCAGGCGGCGTTCAGGCGCTTCGTGGAATAGATTTGCAGGTCGAAGCGGGTGATTTTTATGCGCTTCTCGGGCCGAACGGGGCCGGGAAATCGACCACTATCGGTATTATCAGCTCTCTGGTAAATAAAACCTCCGGGCGGGTCAGCGTATTTGGTTACGATCTCGAGAAAGATGTCGTGAACGCTAAACGTCAGTTGGGACTGGTGCCGCAGGAATTTAACTTCAACCCGTTTGAAACCGTGCAGCAAATTGTGGTGAATCAGGCAGGGTACTACGGTGTGGAGCGCAAAGAGGCGTACATCCGCAGCGAAAAATATCTTAAACAACTCGATCTATGGGGAAAACGCAACGAACGTGCGCGTATGTTATCTGGCGGGATGAAGCGCCGTTTAATGATTGCCCGTGCGTTAATGCATGAACCTAAACTACTGATTCTCGACGAACCGACCGCAGGCGTGGATATTGAACTTCGCCGCTCAATGTGGGGCTTTTTGAAGGATTTAAACGACAAAGGCACCACCATCATTCTCACCACACACTACCTGGAAGAAGCAGAAATGCTGTGCCGCAATATCGGCATTATTCAACACGGTGAGCTGGTGGAAAATACCTCGATGAAGGCGCTGCTGGCGAAGCTGAAATCGGAAACCTTTATTCTCGATCTCGCACCGAAAAGCCCGTTACCGAAGCTCGATGGCTATCAGTATCGACTGGTCGATACCGCGACGCTGGAAGTTGAAGTGCTGCGTGAGCAGGGGATCAACAGCGTATTTACGCAGTTAAGTGAGCAGGGCATTCAGGTATTAAGTATGCGTAACAAAGCTAACCGTCTGGAAGAGCTGTTTGTTTCACTGGTTAATGAAAAACAAGGAGATCGCGCATGATGCATCTTTACTGGGTGGCGCTAAAAAGCATCTGGGCGAAAGAGATCCATCGCTTTATGCGTATCTGGGTGCAGACGCTGGTGCCGCCAGTCATCACCATGACCCTTTACTTTATTATCTTCGGTAACCTGATTGGTTCGCGTATTGGCGATATGCATGGCTTCAGCTATATGCAGTTCATCGTACCGGGGCTGATCATGATGTCGGTGATCACCAATGCCTACGCCAACGTTGCGTCATCATTTTTTGGTGCCAAGTTCCAGCGTAATATTGAAGAGCTGCTGGTAGCGCCGGTTCCGACTCACGTCATTATTGCCGGATATGGCGGTGGCGTGGCGCGTTGTCTGTTTGTTGGCATTCTGGTGACGGCAATTTCACTGTTTTTTGTGCCATTTCAGGTGCATTCGTGGGTATTCGTTGCCTTAACGCTGGTGCTCACGGCGGTGTTGTTCTCCCTTGCGGGTTTGCTGAACGGTGTGTTTGCCAAAACGTTCGATGACATCAGCCTGGTGCCAACCTTTGTGTTAACGCCACTCACGTATTTGGGCGGGGTCTTTTACTCACTGACTTTGTTGCCGCCGTTCTGGCAAGGGCTGTCGCACCTGAACCCAATCGTTTATATGATCAGTGGTTTCCGCTACGGCTTCCTCGGTATCAATGATGTTCCGCTGGTCACTACCTTTGGCGTACTGGTGGTCTTTATTGTGGCGTTTTATTTGATCTGTTGGTCGCTGATCCAACGTGGACGAGGTTTGCGTAGCTAAGTCTATTTCCTCTCCTCTGGATTTGGGGGAGAGGAGTTTTGACGGCTATCACCCTTTATCAACAATGGTCAGGGTAGACTGATTTTCGGCTAAGGAGGAAGGCGATGTTAGGTTGGGTAATTACCTGTCACGATGACCGGGCGCAAGAGATGCTGGATGCGCTGGAGAAAAAACATGGGGCACTTCTTCAGTGCCGGGCCGTGAATTTCTGGCGCGGATTAAGCTCTAATATGCTCAGCCGCATGATGTGCGATGCTCTGCATGAAGCGGACTCTGGTGAGGGTGTCATCTTCTTAACCGATATAGCCGGAGCGCCACCGTATCGCGTGGCTTCATTATTAAGCCACAAACACTCCCGTTGCGAAGTGATTTCTGGTGTCACGTTACCGTTAATTGAACAGATGATGGCTTGCCGTGAAACCATGACCAGTTCAGAGTTTCGCGAGCGTATTGTCGAACTGGGTGCGCCGGAGGTGAGTAGTCTTTGGCACCAACAACAAAAAAATCCGCCTTTCGTCCTCAAACATAATTTGTATGAGTATTAACCCGCGATTCTGATGGCGCTTTTGCTACAATAAAAGCGTTGTTTCACCCTCGGTTATTTTTTCATGTACAAACAAGCTGTTATTCTCCTGCTGATGCTGTTTACCGCAAGTGTCAGTGCCGCGTTACCTGCCCGTTATATGCAAACCATCGAAAATGCTGCGGTCTGGGCGCAAATTGGTGACAAGATGGTGACCGTGGGGAATATTCGGGCCGGACAAATCATTGCCGTGGAGCCCACTGCCGCAAGTTATTACGCATTTAATTTTGGCTTTGGCAAAGGTTTTATCGATAAAGGTCATCTCGAGCCGGTTCAGGGGCGACAAAAAGTTGAAGACGGTTTGGGCGACCTCAACAAGCCGCTGAGTAATCAGAACTTAGTTACCTGGAAAGATACGCCGGTCTATAACGCGCCGAGTGCGGGAAGTGCGCCATTTGGGGTACTGGCGGACAATTTGCGCTACCCGATTTTGCATAAACTGAAAGACAGGTTAAATCAAACCTGGTATCAGATCCGTATTGGCGATCGACTGGCCTATATCAGCGCACTGGATGCCCAACCCGATAATGGCCTGTCGGTGCTAACCTATCACCATATTCTGCGCGACGAAGAAAACACCCGTTTTCGCCATACTTCGACGACCACATCGGTACGCGCTTTCAATAACCAGATGGCCTGGCTGCGTGACAGGGGATACGCGACACTGAGCATGGTGCAGCTGGAAGGCTACGTGAAGAATAAGATCAATCTCCCTGCGCGAGCGGTGGTGATTACCTTTGATGATGGCCTCAAGTCGGTGAGCCGCTATGCGTATCCTGTGTTGAAACAATATGGCATGAAGGCGACGGCGTTTATTGTTACCTCACGCATCAAACGTCACCCGCAGAAGTGGAACCCAAAATCGCTGCAATTTATGAGCGTTTCTGAGCTTAACGAAATTCGCGATGTATTTGATTTCCAGTCACATACCCATTTTTTGCATCGGGTAGATGGTTATCGCCGACCCATATTACTGAGCCGTAGTGAGCACAATATTCTGTTTGATTTTGCACGTTCACGCCGCGCTCTGGCGCAATTTAATCCGCATGTCTGGTATCTTTCGTATCCGTTTGGCGGATTTAATGACAACGCCGTGAAGGCAGCAAACGATGCCGGATTTCACCTGGCGGTGACAACCATGAAAGGCAAAGTAAAACCGGGGGATAATCCGTTGTTACTAAAACGACTTTATATCTTAAGAACGGATTCGCTGGAGACGATGTCGCGGCTGGTGAGTAACCAGCCGCAGGGATAACAATCAAGCAACCTGTACCGGAATCGCTTTCGCGGTACGTTTCATTTCATTGTCGCCTTCAAAATAGGCGACGTTGGGTCGCCAGGTGCGAGCTTCTTCATCTGGCATGGTAACGAAGCTGGCGATGATGACAATATCGCCGACACTGGCGCAGTGGGCCGCCGCACCGTTAACAGAAATAATTCTCGAACCGCGTTCTGCCGCGATGGCATAAGTGGAGAAACGCTTGCCGTTGGTGACATTCCAGATATCAATGGCTTCGTTTTCGAGAATACCGGCTGCGTCAAGAAAATCCTGGTCAATGGCGCAAGAACCTTCATAGTGCAGGTCCGCATGAGTCACTTTCACGCGGTGGAGTTTGCCCTGCAGCATCGTGCGAATCATAACTTCTACCTTTCTACCCTGTCGTTAACGAAGCAGGCGATGCCTGCTTTGAGGAAATTCTCACGCAGTATTGCCCGATTTTTGTTTAGTGTCTACTCATCTGACGGCATTTGCGTCAGCAGTTTGCGTACCGCGCCGAAGCGTGCCATGTATCGCCTGTAACGAATTGATATTTCTCTGAACGCTGCTCGGTAAACAATAAAGAGGTGGCTGACGATAGCGCGCCTTGACTGGATACTGCCTTCACGCAAAGCCACACGGAAGACAGGGAAGATGGATGCACCGAGTACCACACCGCATGACGCGGTATTTAAACAATTTTTAATGCATGCGGAGACGGCTCGCGACTTTCTGGAGATACATTTGCCAGTGGAATTACGCGAACTTTGTGACCTCAACACGCTTCATTTAGAGTCGGGGAGTTTCATTGAAGAGAGCCTGAAAGGACACAGCACGGACGTGCTCTATTCCGTGCAAATGCAGGGCAATCCCGGTTATCTGCATGTTGTGATTGAACACCAAAGCAAGCCGGATAAGAAAATGGCCTTTCGCATGATGCGTTATTCTATAGCCGCCATGCACCGGCATCTGGAGGCTGACCACGATAAGCTGCCGCTGGTGGTGCCGATACTGTTTTATCAGGGCGAGGCCACACCTTATCCGCTATCAATGTGCTGGTTTGATATGTTTTACTCGCCGGAGCTGGCGCGACGCGTCTATAACAGTCCTTTCCCGCTGGTGGATATCACCATCACACCGGATGACGAAATCATGCAACATCGGCGGATTGCGATTCTCGAACTACTGCAAAAACATATTCGCCAGCGCGACTTAATGTTATTGCTTGAGCAACTGGTCACGCTGATCGACGAAGGGTACACTAGCGGAAGTCAGTTAGTTGCCATGCAAAACTATATGCTGCAACGCGGTCATACTGAACAAGCGGATTTGTTTTACGGTGTGTTGAGAGACAGGGAAACGGGAGGGGAGTCTATGATGACGCTGGCGCAGTGGTTTGAAGAGAAAGGGATTGAGAAGGGGATTCAGCAGGGAAGACAGGAAGTAAGTCAGGAATTCGCCCAGCGTCTTCTGAGTAAAGGAATGTCTCGGGAAGACGTTGCAGAGATGGCAAATTTACCTCTTGCTGAGATTGATAAGGTAATTAACCTTATTTAAGTTACCTGTGTTATGACAGATGACGTGGGGTAAATTAATAACTGGCGCCATCAGCCGTAGCGCCAGTTAAGTATTACGCCAGCTCGACCATTTTGTTGTCGATCAGGCGAGCATCGCCAAGCCAGGCGGCTACCAGAATTACTGCCCGTTTGCTGGTTTCAGAAACTTCCAGCAATGTGTCGGCATCGCGAATCTGAATATCATCGGCGCGGAAGCCTTTTTCATTCAGTTCTTGCCCCGCAATGGTAATAATTTCATCGAGATCCCGTTCCCCAGCCTGCAATTTGTCAGCAATCGAACTTAAAACTTTGTACAGACCAGGCGCAATTTTGCGTTGTTCCGCCGTCAGATAACCGTTACGGGAACTTAGCGCCAGACCGTCTTTGGCGCGCATAATTGGCACACCGACAATCTCAATATCGAAGCCCATATCGGCAACCATTTTGCGGATCAGCGCCAGTTGCTGAAAATCTTTTTCACCGAAGCAGGCGATGTCCGGCTGGACCAGGTTGAACAGCTTGCTGACAATAGTCGAAACGCCGCGAAAATGTCCCGGACGGCTGGCACCTTCCAGCATGGTCGAAAGGCCAGGAACGTCAACGTAAGTGTGGGTTTCAGTACCGTTCGGGTAGATCTCTTTTACCGAAGGGGCGAAAACTAAATCCACTTTACGTTTGTTTAGCTTCTCGCAGTCCTCCTGCAAGGTCCGTGGATAACGAGCCAGATCTTCCGGGCGGTCGAACTGCATCGGGTTAACGAAAATACTGACGACGACCACATCGGCGCGGGCTTTGGCTTCGTCGACCAGCTTCATATGGCCATCGTGCAGGTTACCCATGGTAGGCACCAGCGCCACGCGCTTGCCTTCCATACGCAGGCGGCGAATTTGCTGACGCAGCAGCGGCAGGGTTTCGATAATTAACACAACGTGACTCCTTAATGGAAACTGTGTTCTTCGCCCGGATAAACGCCGGACTCCACTTCAGCCATATACTGCCGCACAGCCGCGCGGATGTCGCCCGTTTCGGCGAGGAAATTTTTAGCGAATTTAGGAATGTGACCGCCGGTAATACCAAAGGCGTCGTGCATCACGAGGATCTGCCCGTCAGTGACGTTGCCTGCGCCAATGCCAATAACCGGGATCGCCAGTGCTTCGGTAATACGTTTTGCCAGTTCAACCGGCACGCATTCCAGCACCAGCAGCTGTGCCCCAGCAGCTTCTAAGGCTAATGCATCGCTGAGCAGTTGATCGCCCGCTTCATCGCCGCGCCCCTGAACTTTGTAGCCACCGAAAATATTCACTGACTGTGGTGTTAAACCTAAGTGACCACATACAGGAACGGCACGTTCGGTCAGCATTTGTACGGTTTCTACCAGCCACTCACCGCCTTCAATTTTGACCATGTTAGCACCGGCACGCATAACCGTTGCGGCGTTTTCGAAGGCTTGTTCCGGCGTGGCATACGCCATAAACGGCAGGTCAGCCAGCAGCAGGCAGTTTGGTGCGCCGCGACGTACGGCGGCAGTGTGGTAGGCGATATCGGCAACGGTAACTGGCAGGGTGGAGTCGTGCCCCTGAACCGTCATGCCCAGCGAATCGCCCACCAGCATGACGTTAAGCCCTTCATCAGCAAAGAGTTTGGCGAAGCTATAGTCATAAGCGGTGATGGTCGCGAAACGTTTTTTTTCCTGTTTGTACTTCTGCAGTAAGGAGATGGTGGTCGGTTTCATAACGTATCCTGATAAATTGATGTTGTGCTGTCTGGCATTTTATCAGTCACATTGGTGGGGGCAATGATTTATCCGTAGCAGCACTGCCAGAAGGTGACAGTGCTGCTACGTTATCAGGGGTAGGTTACCTGGAAAGTACTGGTGGCTTTAAATTCGCCGGGTTCGATAGCAATATTCCCGTCTTGCTTTAATGTTGCCTGGAAATGAAGAGGCTGTGATGTGCCGTTACCTTGATTAGGGTAAACCCCATCGGAGGTGTCATCTTCGGTTTCATAATCTATATAAACAGAATTCGTATCATTAGGTTTTAATGTCATTAGCGGATTTTTACTGGTTGCTAAACCTTCAATGAGTACGCCAACGCCTTTGGCGGCAGTGCTTCCAGTAAGCGTATTACCAAGCAGTTGTGTGTTTTGAGTACCTACTTTTCCAGTGACGAGTTTTGTTTCAATATTACGCACACGAATACAATTCTGAAGCGAGATATCAAAGGGAACAGGTGAAGCGCCATTTTTAATTGTCCCAGAGCTATATTCTCCCATTCTAACCGTTGAACCATTGACTGATGGCCCGGTAAGTATGGAGGTAAAACATGTTGGTAAGGTTAATTTGACATTATTCAGTGTGAAATTGACATAAATGTGGTTGCTGTGATCTACAACTTTTGTACCAGGACTGTAGGCCTTAAACGAATAAAGGTAATTTGATGAACTGGATAACTGGACTTGCTGATTAAGTGTAGGATCGAAATTAGTATCTGTATAAAATTCAACAGTTATGTTGTGTACTATACCACCAATAGCCCAAAACTTATCGTAGTCGTCTGCTTTGTTGCAACCCTTAGTTTGTAGATCGCTGTCTGTGACGGAAAAGAAAAATTCTTGGTTGGAAGGATCTCCGATATAGATTCCTGGCGATTGAATGTCAGTTATTGTATCGTATGCAGACCAGACCCTTGATATTAACATGGTGTAATACAGACCAGGAACAGATGTATTAAATAGTTTATGTCCGCCATAATCTTTACCTGAATAGACCATGGCATTTTCAATAGTTATTGGACCAGGATTCGCTCTGCCAGATGTATTGCAGTAAAGAATACCACCACCGGTACCTGTATCCAGGTATGACCAGTACATTTTTACCCCAGTCGGGCCGAGCTGAGTGGGTTTATAAAAAACCAAGTTGCTTGCTGTTGATGTGTAATTAAAGGTCATCTGTGCGGCAGTGGAGGGGCCTCGATAGTTATCAACTCCTGCATTATTTCCCACAATAAAACTTGTATATGCACTGACTGTATTACAACAAGAATACAGTGCTAAAAAAAGAATGTACCTGAAGATAGTCTTCATTTTTACTCCAATGTTTCTTTATTGTTATGGTTTGCGCTGTTTTTGTTTGTTATTCGTAGTAAATATCCACTAACACATGGCTCATAAGTTGACCAGATGTAACACTCAATGCAGGATCGATTTTTTGCATTCGGGTGCTAAATTTCCAGGATGAACCATTCATGTCATCCGACATTACTGGATAAACGGAACGAGATCCGCCTGAAGCATTAAGAACATTGAATGTATTCGCCGAATCCTGAGTAGAAAATATAACTACTCCTACATTACTTGCTCCTGACGAAATTTCATTAGCAAATATTTGCCTGGAGCCAGCAGCCATGACACCGCTAAGGGCTCTAAAATCAATATGTAACTGATTTAGCACATCGCCAGTTCCCTGTAATGCACAGTCGGATACAGTGATAGTGAACTCTTTTCCACCTGGTTGATAACTTTCAGGAGTAACATTACCTGAAAAATATCCCACCCCAACGACGCCAAGATCAATATTACCCTGGTTACTGATTCCGCTTTTGCAGGTGCTGTTTTTTACATTGGCAACAAGGTCAATATCCTGTCCAGCAATGGCTGGACAGGCGATGCAAAACAGTAATGACAGAAACAGAATTATTCTCTTCATCAGCTTACGTTGAGTGGGATGCATATATAGTTCCTGAATCTGTAAGTCTGTTAGTTATAGGTTACTGTAAATGTGGCTGGTGCAGAAAACTTACCCGCAGTGACATTGTTTACGGTTTTATTTTTTTCCACGACCAGGCGTGCACTCATCGGATAATAAACGACCGCATTGGCTGCAGTGGAGATTGTTACCTCTTGTGATGCTGGTGTTACACAACTAAATTGTGTTGCACTCCCTGTTGCCGGAGTTACAGTGCTCCAGACTTCAACGGCGACAGCACTTGCTTTATCTGCGGCTGTGGAACCATTTGCAAACCCCGCACCGTCATTAGCAGTTCCCTCGCATGTGGCTCGCTTGGTTAATTTTATTTGCGCTTTTTTATTGGGGATACCCGCACAGTCTTTGAATTTGAGTTTGAATGTTTTTACTTTGGTCTTGGCATTGATTTCAGAAATATATACATCACCAAAATCAACAACAGAAATGTCCTGATCAGAGTCATTTACTAATGTAGCGGTACAAGTACCCATTTCTACAGTAGTAATAACGGTCAGTCCAATACTGTCTGTTGCCGCATAAGAGAGTACGCTGAACAATGAGGCAGCCAAAACGACACTGCTGGATAATCCATAACGTAAATTTTTAAATGTCATCATAATTATCCTTCTTATTGATAGATGAAATTAAACGTCGCCAGTGCACGAAAATTCCCCGGTACGCCTTGCCCTGCATCTGTTTCACGTAGCGCAACGGTCATTTCAAGACCCTTATCGGGCTGCATCTCGTCTGTGCTCCAGCGTATCTTTTCCGCACTGTTAGGTTTAAGGAAAGTGGCATCATCAGTAGTCCGTTTTTTGAAACCCATACCGATATTACTTGTCGTCGAAGATGAATCACCAGACTGCGGTATAATAAGCTTAGGTGAGCTTGATGATGCATTTCCGGTCGGAGTGGTATCAATCCAACTGATGCCACTGCTGCACCCACTGGCAACCAGTTTAAAATCAGCCTGAGATTCTGTCGTTTTATTCGCGATCTTATCCAGACCCATCTTAGGGATTCTCAATGTGTAGTTATTATTGCCATCATTCGTGACGTTATTACCAGTAAGTGTGATGTTACAGGTTGTCGCTTTGACAGTGGCTGTAAACTCTACATTAATATCCGTTGCAAATACTGAGGGTGATAATAATATTCCCATCAGTATCACTATTTTATGTGGCGTTGTTTTTATCATTTGACGTCCCTTGTAGTTACTGAATCTGACACCGAATTCCATTCAGAATAATAGATTGTGCTATTTTTTCTGCTTCTGGGCTTTGTTGATAATGCGCAAGACAACTTACGGGTTTACTTTGTTCGAGCCATTTAATGCTGATATTTCCCTGCTGCTCAATACCACGAACAAATGCTTGTCCACCCTGTCCAACATTACCAATGACATTGCCTTGCTCATCATAAATATCTGCAGCAAATGGAATATTTTTACCATCACTTCGTGTGATGTTCATAATGGCTGATTGCCCTTGCACGGTTTCAAAATCAGCAAAGACGACTGAACCCTGACGCGGTACAGCTACTGCACTGGTACTTTTTAATTCAACATCGTTCTCAAGATCGTTGATATCCAGCGCGATACGGTTTTCATGATAAGGAGAAAGAGCGCTGGTGACACCATAACCCCATCGATCGATAGTACTGTTGCCATAATTTATTCGCGCTCCTTGAGCACCTGGAGCCTGAACTACCGCCAGTGTATCGGAGTCGCTAAAACTATCATTACTGAAAGTCAGTCCACCGCTATGCAATACAAAACCACCGTCGGTGCTGAGAGAAACTTGACGGCTGTTATCGCTATTTGCAGAAATTGAACCTGCCAGCGTTCCCCATGGTGACTCATAGCTGGCATAACCCCCAACATAACTCAAATCTTTGCTGGCTTTATTCATCGTATAGCCAGTATTCACGCTATAACTGACGCGAGCGTTATCGCTATAGCCACTGCTGCTAACGTTGAGTTGGTTATTACCCTTAAAGTCACTGCTTATTTGAGTATCAATACTCTGGAAACCTGAAGTACGTTGTTCAGTGCCAAGTAATTTTTCAATTGGAATGGTGAAACTAAGATAAACGCTATCGTCAGTGTCGCCGTCTTCATTCCATGAACGCTGGGCACTGACACTGTAGCTGCCCCAGGATGTACTGTTACTGTAGCCAATAGAGTAATTGCTACGATTTTGTCCGGAAGCCCAGTAATCGGACCAACTTCCGGAAAGATAAAATGAACCGTAATCTTTTTTCTCAAATTTCAACGGTTGGTTAATACTGACCGTAACCTGATTTTTCATGCGTGAGTAATTACGCATGGATTTCGGTTCAAGATCTTGTTCGGGATGTTTCACTTCATCAATTAGAGTTAGTGCATCATTAAGACCAAGGTAATTCTGTGTCGAATAGCGATAGGCCGCGATATTCAGTGAAGTACTTGTTTCTTCGAATAACTTGTTCCAGGAAACACGATAACTTTGCCCCTGGTATGTTTTATCATCCGGGATACGAACATTGGAATGAGTCACATCGAAAGAAAATGCACCAACTGAAGTATTCAGACCAAGACCTAACAAACCAGCGGTATAGTTATTATCGGTTATCTGAATACCGGTATAACCCGTCAGATAGTTATTCAGGCCGTAGTAGTAGCTTGCTTGAAATAAATTAGGCTCATCCTGAATATCATCTTTTAAGACCTGACCGCCGCTAATATCCCAACGTCCAACGCCAGGGCGTAACATTTGAACAACGGATGAGAAAGGTTGCGAGAATGTCCGCTTTGAGCCATCGGATTCTTCGATGGTAACAATAAGATCGCTGCCGTACCCTGACGGACTCAGATCATCAATGACGAAAGCGCCTGGCGGCACCGTCGTTTCATAAATCTTATAGCCACCTTGCGTAATAGTGACTTTGGCGTTGGTATTGGCAACGCCATGAATGATAGGCGCAAAGCTGGCTAAAGTCGGAGGCAACATGCGGCTGTCACTGTATAAACGAATGCCTCGGATACTGACGGAATCAAAGGTTTCGCCCGTCGTATAAGACTCACCAAGAATGAGTTGAGAACGCAGCGAGGCGATATCACGCTGAACATACCGATTCTTAAAATCATAATTACTGCCAGAATCGGTCATCCAGTTGTAGTTGCCCGAGGCACGCAGTCGCCATGCACCTAAATTCATCCCACCGTTAAATGCAGCATAAATGCTTTCATTTTTTCGACCAGGGGTTTCACTATGATATCCGTTGAGGTTGTATGACAACATGGCCGCATTAATGCCGTTTTCCCATAACGATGGATCAACATAGTTTTGGTAATTTTTCATTACCCAAGCTTGAGGAACGTCTATATCCAGACGTTGATCGTTAACGTCATAACGAACAGAAGCCTGAGGGATAATTTCCGTCAAATTGAGGCAATTGCCGAGCGTTTCATCCCTGGCAAGCAGAACGGCTTTTTCGTTATTTATATCGGGAGAATTAATATGAAACTGCAATAAATTCTTTAATGTGATACAAGCCTGGGCGTTCTTTTTTCCTTCAATTGCGACAAATGTAATACTTTGGTTAATGATTGGTTGGTCGTTTACATAAACACTGACGTCGTAAACACCCGGTATAGCGGGGTTACCTTCACTGTACCGGCTGAGATCAATATTAGATGCATTCTGCCCCATCAGGAAGGTATGGTCATATTCAACGAGTTCAGCACTGAAAGCACTGTTGCAATACAGCAGCGCGCAAAACGTGGCGATACGGGTCAGATGATGATAATTTTTAGTATATTTTATAGTCACGCTATGCTTCCTGCGGAATTATATCCTTGCCTGATTACAGCCTGGCATTACCTTCAATTGCGCCACCAAAGTCATTAATGGCGTAAAAATGCACTTTTGCAGAATTCGCTTTGCCATTAAGACCAGTGACTTTCATGACTTCATCACTGAATGGTGCAATCATTTTCACATCAATCGGATAGCGTTTACCGCTGGCTTCCAAATCACCACTGCTAAAAGAGACGTAGTAAGGGGTTGGGTTAGCCACTCGTAATGACGCCTTACCTTCTGAACCTGACCAGGACCACTTCAGGGCTAACGGGGCTTCAGAGGGATTTCCCTTCAATCCATCCGGGCGATAGAAAAGTTTTATACGTGTACGAAATGCCAGTTGCAGCAGGCTTTGATTCGCGACCTTTTCTGCATCTGGTTTTGGTGGAACTTCCAGTACGTTAAACCAGAACACACTCTCTCTGTCTTTAGGCAGTGATGTGCTGGCGGTGTACATTAATTTGATTGTTTGCCCACGTTTGGCATCAATACGCGATACTGGCGGCGTGGCAGTAAAAGGGACTGTAATACTGCCCGGCTCAGCGTTGTCATCGCCAGTATCTAACCAACTCTGGACAAGCAACGGGTTATTCCCTTTATTTTCCAGACGTACGTTGACACTTTTTTGATCGCTTTTATATATTACGCGAGTACCCGAAATGACAATGTCCGCAATAGACGATGAACTAAAAGCCATACAGGTTACGAAGCATAAAGCTGTTGTATGTTTGGTGTTAAAAAACATAAACCATCCCTGACAGAGTTAATTAAAACAGGGAATAATATAAAAATAGAAATTATTAATACTATTCCCTGTATATTCATTCAATCAATTTAATTGGTGAATACTTACTGATAAGTAATGGTGTATGCAGTGTTAGTTTTTACATAACCAGCAGTTGCTGTTTGGTCTGCGACGGCACGAACGTAAGACGCTTTAAAATCATAAACAGCAGATTTTGTCGTTGCATCCAGGGCTTTAGTATACACATCGCCAGGGTTGTTAATTTGAACCTGTTTGATAGTGGAACCATCAATATTGTGTAGAGCGATATTAACGCCGTCAGATGGGTTGTTAATAGACATGTCGTTGTTCAAAGTCCCTTTGCTGTTACCAAAGAAAACAGAACCGAAGGTCATTTTAGCCGTGCTACCTGGATTCGGATTTGCTTTGCTGCAGTCAACGGTGATGCTGAAAGGTTTAGCTTTAGCGCCAACGGTGTCATTCAGTACGCCAGCATCGATTTCACCAACGGTTGCGGTTTGCAGCAGGATCAGACCATCCTTGTTACCGCCGTCAACGCGGGTTTCACAGGTGTTATCAACAACCAGACCACTGATATTTAACTGACCGCCGTCCATATCAGCAGAAGCAGTACCTGCAACCATCGCCAGCATAAGACCAGACAGGGCAAAACCTAATTTTTTAGACATAAAAATCCTTTAATAAAATTCCATTAGTCAGACTACATGTTTGAAGAATGACTATTCATGACACAAATAGGAAAAACAAATGTTAGATATTAATGAGCAATGATATTTGTTACCCAAATTTACAACCATTGTTCATTAGGTCGCCTATTGTGCACTTTAGAGAGTTTTGAACAAATTAAATTTACTTAATTCAAAATTAAGTAAAAATAAATTCACAAGTGCAGTTGATTAGTGTATGACGGTGGAATTGATATTTATTTATAGGAAGTTATATTATTTCCGCAAAGAGATGTTTAAACTAAAATCGTAATTAAGGAAAGAGATGAGATATGATTTTCAGAAAATATTTATATTCGCAATATAAATAAATTACCATTTGTTTAATTTGTCAAATGCTCTTGTATGTAAGACTTCACGCAACATCTCCCCATCAGGAAACACCAACTCCGGCGCGATTTCAAACAGCGGCCACAGCATAAATCCACGATTCTTCATATCGTAGTGCGGAACGGTCAGGCGTTCAGTATTTATCACTTCATTACCAAACAGCATGATGTCGAGATCCAGCGTGCGTGGTCCCCAGCGTTCAGCTTTGCGGACGCGACCTTGCTGCAATTCAATACGCTGTGTGTGATTGAGTAGCTCTTCAGGTGCAAGAGAGGTTTCCAGCGCCACGGCTGCGTTTAAGTAATCGGGTTGATCTTGCGGCCCCAGCGGTGGGGTGCGGTAAAACGAAGAAACGGTAAGAATGTGGCTTTCAGGGATATCGCCTAATGCTTTCAGGGCAGCATTGACCTGCTCCAGCGGAGAGGCCAGATTGCTGCCTATGGCAATATACGCCACTGTCATGCGGTACCCTCACGACGTGGTGCGCGTTTGCGTGGACGACGAGTACGACGACGCGGTGACGGTTCTTCATCCAGCTCGTTGAGCATCCCTTTTTGGTCTGGTGGCGCGGAAACCTGGAACTCACCCCACCATTTCACCAGACGCTGCAGTTCAGCGTTACGCTCAACTTCAGCTCGCAAGGCCAACAGGTCATAAGCCGCACGGAACTTAGGATGCTCCAGCAGTTTCCATGCGCGTTTACCCTGACGACGGGACATACGCAACTGCAACTGCCAGATATCGCGGGTTAATGTCGTCAGACGTTTCGGGATTGCCAGTGAACGGCAGGCTTCGTCCAGCACGTCGTTCATCGCCAGCGCGAAAGCGTCGTGATAGGTCAGGCCGCTTTCCTGGGCGATCTTCTGTGCCGTCTCCAGCAGTGGGTACCAGAACATGGCGGCAAACAGGAACGCCGGGTTCACGCGCATATCGTTATGGATACGCGTATCGGTATTCTTCAGCACCTGTTCAATGATCCGCTCCATCGGGCTGTCGCCATTTTCCGTGAAGTAGCGGGTAATGGTCGGGAACAGCGGCTGGAACAGATGATATTCACACAACAGCTTATAGGTTTCGTAACCGTAGCCCGCTTGTAGCAGTTTAAGCGATTCTTCAAACAGGCGTGCCGGTGGGATATCGTTCAGCAGGGTAGCGAGGCGAGGGATCGGTTCTGCGGTTTCCGGGCTGATGCGCATACCCAATTTGGCGGCAAAACGTACCGCGCGCAGCATACGTACCGGATCTTCACGGTAGCGCGTTTCCGGGTTACCAATCAGACGGATAACGCCGTCCTTCAGATCCTTCATGCCGCCAACGTAATCACGGACGGTAAAATCCGCTACGCTGTAATACAGGCTGTTGATAGTGAAATCGCGGCGCTGGGCGTCTTCTTCGATGGAGCCGAAAATGTTGTCGCGCAGCAACATGCCGTTTTGCCCGCGTTGGGAGGTCGTGCGGTCGCTGATGTTACCTTCGTGGTGTCCACGGAAGGTCGCAACTTCGATAATCTCCGGGCCAAACATCACATGAGCCAGACGGAAACGGCGACCCACAAGGCGGCAGTTACGGAACAGTTTGCGCACCTGCTCAGGCGTGGCGTTAGTGGTTACGTCAAAGTCTTTCGGCTTTTTGCCAAGTAACAGGTCGCGCACGCCGCCGCCAACCAGCCAGGCTTCGTATCCCGCTTTATTGAGCCTGTACATTACCTTCAGGGCATTTTCACTGATATCTTTGCGGGAAATAGCATGCTGCTCACGCGGGATCACCGTCACCTGTGGACGGGCGACTGCCTGTTCAGCCTCGCTTTCCTCGCGGCTTAGCACCTTGCGGCAAAAATTAGCGACTCGGGTAAAAATAGTACACCTCGGTAGTGTCAAACATCATTCAGGACAAAAAAATAGCGGCTAATCATAGCTCAGCATGACGCATTTGAGAATGTTGAATTTACAATTGCTGACTCAGGCACGGCGGTAAGCCGCCAGTTTTTGACGGCTGACTGGAGGATTTGCTCGACGCTGAAATCCTGCCAGTGTGCTTCTGCCTGCTGACCCAGAAATTGAAGTGCCGCGATTAGTACCGGGCGTGGATCGCTTTTCGGCAACGCAGGCGCATGATTCTGCTTGGAAAGTTTAGCGCCTTGTGGATTAAGCGCCAGCGGCAGATGAATGTAATCTGGCACTTTCCAGCCAAAAAGCTGGTACAGCGAGATTTGCCGCACTGTCGGTTCGATCAAATCTGCCCCGCGGACAATTTCGCTCACGCCCTGGAAGTGATCATCCACCACCACCGCCAGGTTATAGGCAAACAAACCATCACGGCGATGAATAATAAAATCTTCCCGTGCCAGTTTTTCGTCGGCGTGAATAATGCCGCGCAGCTGGTCAGTAAATTGCGTGACCGGATGCTGCTGGCGGATACGCACTGCGGCGTTGTCTGGTCCATGATGCAACACCCGGCAATGACCGTCGTAAATACCGCCAATGCTTTGAATACGCGCACGCGTGCAGGTGCAGTAATAACTTAGCCCTTGCTCATGTAACCAGGCGAGTGCTTCACGATAGGCGTCGTGACGTTGCGATTGCCAGAGAACATCGCCGTCCCAGTGCAGACCGTAATGTTCCAGCTGGCGCAGGATAGTTTCTGCGGCACCGGGAACTTCACGAGGCGGGTCGATATCTTCTATACGTACCAGCCAGCGACCTTGCCGGGCGCGAGCCTGCAAATAGCTGCCAAGCGCAGCAATCAGAGAACCAAAATGAAGCTCGCCGGAAGGAGAGGGGGCGAAGCGGCCAATATAGTGTGTGTCTGTCATCTCTTTGAACAAAAAATAAGGCGGGAGCATTTCCCGCCTGTGGTAAACGTGATGGAACGGCTGTAATTAGCCAGCCATCTGTTTTTCGTGAATTTCAGCCAGCGTTTTGCAGTCGATGCACAGATCGGCTGTCGGGCGCGCTTCCAGACGGCGAATACCAATTTCAACACCGCAGGATTCGCAGTAGCCGAAATCTTCGTCTTCCACTTTTTTCAGCGTCTTCTCGATCTTTTTGATCAGCTTACGCTCGCGATCGCGGTTACGCAGTTCGAGGCTGAACTCTTCTTCCTGGGCTGCACGGTCTACCGGGTCCGGGAAGTTGGCTGCTTCATCCTGCATATGTGTAACGGTGCGATCGACTTCATCCCTGAGTTGATTACGCCATGCTTCAAGAATACGCTTGAAGTGCGACAGCTGGGCTTCGTTCATATACTCTTCGCCCGGTTTCTCTTGGTACGGCTCCACCCCAGCGATGGCGAGAATACTCAGGGACGATGTTTTACGGTTTTGCCCTTCTTGCATGTTGCTTCTCCTTAACACGCACTATCGATCCCCATGTTCGGGGGAAAAATGAGGCCGCTATAAATAGCAGATGCTTTTCCGGATAGCAATTATCTAAACGTAACACTTGACAACTGTGTGAGGAAAAGCGTATTTGCGCACGCGACCAGAATGTAAATTAACCAGTTACTTACTTTACTACAATGTAACCGGCAGTGATTTTTTAAGAGCCATGCCTTCAGCAGAAATTTCCGCTTTGTAAGCCAGAATTTCTACCCCCCTCTGTTGAGCTTCTGACAATAGTTGCGCGTATTTCTCATCGATGTGGCGCGCGGGTGAAAACCGTGTAATAGCTGAATGCCCGCTTGCCTTCAGCCGCTACGCTCATCAACTCCCGAAGGTGTTTCTGACCTCGTTCAGTGACCGCATCGGGAAAATATCCCTGTTCGTTCTCCGCTAACGTAACCGATTTCACTTCAATATAGCAGTCTGGACGCGAATCCGCCTGCAACATAAAGTCAATACGGCTGCGTTCTGCGCCGTATTTTACTTCGCTTTTCAGCGAGCTATAGCCTGACAGTTCTGAAATTGATTCATTAAGGATAGCCTCTTTCGTCAACCTGTTAGCCCAAAGCGTGTTGACGCAAATAAATGCGCCGCTCTGGCTTTGAGTTAATTCCCAGGTGTGTGGGTATTTCCGTTTGGTGTTGTCTGAAGTCGAATACCAGACGGTATCGCCAGGCGTTGCACAACCGGTCATCGCACCCGTATTCGGGCAGTGTAGCGTTAATTCGCGACCATCGGGTGTGATCACATCGGCTAAAAAACGTTTGTAACGCTGAATTAGCGTCGCGCGCTGTAGAGGGGGAGAAAATTCCATTGCGACAATCCTTGTTATTGCGTTAGCGCCCAGCGTTTTAGCGGCGTGTAGCGTGTGCGTCCACGGGCAAACGAGGAGGCGTAAAGGGTGAACTCCGTCACCGCATAAGACCAGTTAAAACCCGGCGGCGGGATTGTCACCGCCTCGCTGGCGTCGCGCAATAAGGTAATATGTGGATGAAACGGACGATTGCTTTGAAAACAACCGCTGCGGGCAGCCTGTGAACGGAGCATATTCGCCAGCTGGATTAAGCCGCGTGGAGGCTGACGCATCCCTAACCACACCACACGCGAACGCAGCCATTGTCCGGCGTCATCAAGCGTGAGTGTGAAACCAGGTTGACGAATCCGTCCGGCTAAAAGAGAAAGCGCCTTCTCTTTCTCGGCGCTCACTTCGCCTAAAAATGCCAGAGTCAGATGCAAATTATCGGCGGCGACCGGACGTCCCGCCTCAGGTGGGAAGTGTTTGGCGCGCCAGTGGATAATCTGTTCGCGGATTTCTGCAGGTAAGTCGATAGCAAAGAACAGACGTTGCGGTTCAGACATGTGAGGCACTCGGTTATGAATTACCGCGATGCTACAATGTGCCGCGAAGAATGTTAACCCTCTGGAGCGTTTTGTGTCGTCGTTGCCCGTTGCTGCCGTCTTACCTGAATTACTTACCGCTCTCGATTGTGCGCCGCAGATATTATTAAGTGCGCCGACCGGAGCCGGGAAATCAACCTGGCTGCCGCTGCAACTGCTGGCGCATCCCGGCATTAACGGGAAAATTATCCTCCTGGAGCCGCGTCGTCTGGCGGCGCGTAACGTCGTGCAACGGCTGGCGGAGCTGCTTAACGAAAAGCCAGGCGATACCGTTGGCTACCGGATGCGTGCGCAAAACTGCGTCGGGCCAAATACCCGCCTGGAAGTGGTTACCGAAGGCGTGCTGACGCGCATGATCCAGCGTGATCCGGAACTGAGCGGTGTTGGATTGGTGATCCTTGATGAATTTCATGAGCGCAGCTTGCAGGCGGATTTGGCGTTGGCGCTGTTACTCGATGTGCAACAAGGTCTGCGTGATGACCTTAAACTGCTGATTATGTCGGCTACGCTGGACAACGACCGCTTGCAGCAAATGCTGCCAGAAGCGCCCGTCGTCATCTCAGAAGGGCGCTCGTTTCCGGTTGAACGCCATTATTTACCGCTGCCCGCGCATCAGCGTTTTGACGAAGCCGTTGCGGTAGCCACCGCCGAAATGCTGCGTCAGGAAAGCGGATCATTACTGTTATTTTTACCTGGCGTCGGAGAAATTCAGCGTGTGCAGGAACAACTGGCTTCGCGCATCGGCAGTGATGTGTTGCTCTGCCCGCTGTATGGCGCGTTGTCGCTGAACGATCAGCGAAAAGCGATCCTCCCGGCACCGCAAGGGATGCGCAAAGTGGTGCTGGCGACCAATATTGCTGAAACCAGTTTAACCATCGAAGGTATTCGTCTGGTGGTGGATTGTGCCCAGGAGCGTGTGGCGCGTTTTGAGCCGCGCACGGGGCTTACGCGACTGATTACTCAACGCGTTAGCCAGGCATCCATGACGCAGCGTGCCGGGCGCGCCGGGCGTCTGGAGCCGGGTATCTGCCTGCATTTAATCGCCAAAGAACAAGCAGAACGCGCTGCCGCGCAAAGTGAACCGGAGATCTTACAAAGCGATCTTTCCGGTTTGCTGATGGAATTACTGCAATGGGGATGCAGCGATCCGGCGCAGATGAGCTGGCTGGATCAACCGCCAGTAGTGAATCTAATGGCCGCGAAACGTCTGTTACAAATGCTGGGGGCGCTGGACGGTGAACGGCTTAGTGCGCAAGGGCAAAAAATGGCAGCGCTGGGTAACGATCCGCGTTTAGCGGCAATGCTGGTTAGCGCGAAGAACGACGACGAAGCTGCTACCGCGGCAAAAATTGCCGCCATTCTCGAAGAGCCGCCACGGATGGGCAATAGTGACCTGGGCGTGGCGTTTTCGCGCAATCAACCAGCCTGGCAGCAACGTAGTCAGCAACTGTTAAAACGCTTAAACGTACGCGGCGGTGAGGCAGACAGTTCGCTTATCGCGCCGCTACTTGCCGGGGCGTTTGCCGATCGCATTGCTCATCGCCGTGGGCAAGATGGACGCTATCAACTGGCAAACGGCATGGGAGCGATGCTCGATGCCGACGACGCGCTAAGCCGCCACGAATGGTTGATCGCACCGTTATTATTGCAGGGCAGCGCCTCGCCGGATGCGCGGATTTTACTGGCGCTACCGGTCGATATTGATGAATTAGTACAACGCTGTCCGCAGCTGGTGCAGCAATCTGACACCGTGGAATGGGATGACGCGCAAGGTACGCTGAAAGCCTGGCGTCGGCTGCAAATCGGTCAGTTGACGGTGAAAGTGCAGCCGTTAGCGAAACCGTCAGAAGACGAGTTGCATCAGGCGATGCTTAATGGCATCCGTGATAAAGGTTTAAGCGTGCTCAACTGGACGGCGGAAGCGGAACAGCTACGCTTGCGTTTGTTATGCGCCGCAAAGTGGTTGCCGGAATATGACTGGCCTGCGGTTGATAATGAAAGTTTGTTGGCGACGCTGGAAACGTGGCTGCTGCCACATATGACCGGCGTGCATTCACTACGCGGCCTGAAATCACTCGACATTTATCAGGCACTACGCGGATTACTTGATTGGGGAATGCAGCAACGTCTGGATAGTGAATTGCCTGCGCATTACACTGTGCCGACGGGAAGCCGGATCGCCATTCGTTATCATGAAGATAACCCGCCCGCGCTGGCGGTGAGAATGCAGGAGATGTTTGGTGAGGCCACCAATCCGACGATCGCCCAGGGGCGCGTGCCGCTGGTGCTGGAGTTGCTTTCCCCTGCCCAAAGGCCATTACAAATCACACGAGATTTGAGCGCCTTCTGGAAAGGAGCGTACCGTGAGGTGCAAAAAGAGATGAAAGGGCGTTATCCCAAACATGTCTGGCCGGACGACCCGGCAAACACTGCACCGACGCGACGGACGAAAAAGTATTCGTAAGGTTGGTTTTCTCCCTCTCCCTGTGGGAGAGGGCCGGGGTGAGGGCATCAGCGCGCACGTTCACCCTCACCCTAACCCTCTCCCTCAAGGGAGAGGGGACCGATCGAGCACAAATTTTGAGAGATATCTTCTTCTGTCTTGTAACAGAAGAACAGAAAATCGGGCTTTTGCGCCTGAATATTGCGGAGAAAAAGCATGGCGGGGAATGACCGCGAGCCAATTGGACGCAAAGGGAAACCGACGCGTCCGGTCAAACAAAAGGTAAGCCGTCGTCGTTACGAAGATGACGATGATTACGACGATTATGATGACTATGAGGATGAAGAACCGATGCCGCGCAAAGGTAAGGGCAAAGGCAAAGGGCGTAAGCCTCGTGGCAAACGCGGCTGGCTATGGCTACTGCTAAAACTGGCTATCGTTTTTGCCGTGCTGATCGCCATTTACGGCGTTTATCTCGATCAAAAAATTCGTAGCCGTATTGATGGCAAGGTCTGGCAACTGCCTGCGGCAGTTTATGGCCGAATGGTCAATCTTGAGCCAGACATGACCATCAGCAAGAACGAGATGGTGAAGCTGCTGGAGGCGACCCAGTATCGTCAGGTGTCGAAAATGACCCGTCCTGGCGAATTTACCGTGCAGGCTAACAGCATTGAGATGATCCGCCGTCCGTTTGATTTCCCGGACAGCAAAGAAGGGCAGGTGCGTGCGCGTTTGACCTTTGATGGCGATCATCTGGCGACCATCGTCAATATGGAGAACAACCGTCAGTTCGGCTTCTTCCGTCTTGATCCGCGCCTGATCACCATGATCTCCTCGCCAAACGGTGAACAACGTCTGTTTGTGCCGCGCAGTGGTTTCCCTGATTTGCTGGTGGATACTTTGCTGGCGACAGAAGACCGTCATTTTTACGAGCATGACGGCATCAGCCTCTACTCCATCGGACGTGCGGTGCTGGCAAACCTGACCGCAGGTCGCACGGTGCAGGGTGCGAGTACGCTGACGCAACAGCTGGTGAAAAACCTGTTCCTCTCCAGCGAGCGCTCTTACTGGCGTAAAGCGAACGAAGCCTATATGGCGTTGATCATGGATGCGCGTTACAGCAAAGATCGCATTCTTGAGCTGTATATGAATGAGGTGTATCTCGGTCAGAGCGGCGACAACGAAATTCGTGGCTTCCCGCTGGCGAGCCTGTACTACTTTGGTCGCCCGGTAGAAGAGTTGAGCCTTGACCAGCAGGCGCTGTTAGTTGGCATGGTGAAAGGGGCGTCCATCTACAACCCGTGGCGTAACCCGAAACTGGCGCTGGAGCGACGTAATCTGGTGCTGCGTTTGCTACAACAACAGCAGATTATCGATGGTGAACTGTATGAAATGCTCAGCGCGCGTCCTCTGGGCGTACAGCCGCGCGGTGGGGTAATCTCTCCACAGCCAGCCTTTATGCAACTGGTGCGTCAGGAGTTGCAGGCGAAATTAGGCGATAAGGTAAAAGATCTGTCCGGCGTGAAGATCTTCACTACCTTTGACTCGGTGGCCCAGGACGCGGCAGAAAAAGCCGCCGTGGAAGGCATTCCGGCACTGAAGAAACAGCGTAAGCTGAGCGATCTGGAAACCGCGATTGTGGTCGTCGACCGCTTTAGTGGTGAAGTTCGTGCGATGGTCGGAGGTTCTGAGCCGCAGTTTGCGGGCTACAACCGTGCGATGCAGGCGCGTCGTTCGATTGGTTCCCTTGCAAAACCAGCGACTTATCTGACTGCCTTAAGCCAGCCGAAAATCTATCGCCTGAACACGTGGATTGCGGATGCGCCAATCGCGCTGCGTCAGCCGAATGGCCAGGTCTGGTCACCGCAGAACGATGATCGTCGTTATAGCGAAAGTGGCAGAGTGATGCTGGTGGATGCGTTGACCCGTTCGATGAACGTGCCGACGGTAAATCTGGGGATGGCACTGGGGCTGCCTGCGGTTACGGAGACCTGGATCAAACTGGGCGTGCCGAAAGATCAGCTGCATCCGGTTCCGGCGATGCTGCTGGGGGCGTTGAACTTAACGCCAATCGAAGTGGCGCAGGCATTCCAGACCATCGCCAGCGGCGGTAACCGTGCACCGCTTTCTGCGCTGCGTTCGGTAATCGCGGAAGATGGCAAAGTGCTGTATCAGAGCTTCCCGCAGGCGGAACGCGCTGTTCCGGCGCAGGCGGCGTATCTGACACTATGGACCATGCAGCAGGTGGTACAACGCGGTACGGGTCGTCAGCTTGGGGCGAAATACCCGAACCTGCATCTGGCAGGGAAAACAGGGACTACTAACAATAACGTAGATACCTGGTTTGCGGGCATTGACGGCAGCACGGTGACCATCACCTGGGTAGGCCGTGATAACAACCAGCCGACCAAACTGTATGGTGCCAGCGGGGCAATGTCGATTTATCAGCGTTATCTGGCTAACCAGACGCCAACGCCGCTGAATCTTGTTCCGCCAGAAGATATTGCAGATATGGGCGTGGACTACGACGGCAACTTTGTTTGCAGCGGTGGCATGCGTGTCTTGCCGGTCTGGACCAGCGATCCGCAATCGCTGTGCCAGCAGAGCGAGATGCAGCAGCAGCCGTCAGGCAATCCGTTTGATCAGTCTTCTCAGCCGCAGCAACAGCCGCAACAGCAACCTGCTCAGCAAGAGCAGAAAGACAGCGACGGTGTAGCCGGTTGGATCAAGGATATGTTTGGTAGTAATTAACATCTAAGCGTGAAATACCGGATGGCGAGTTGCCATCCGGTAAAATAACATCCCACCTAAAGTATTAACCCTTTCTTTTCATCTGGTTGTTTATTAACCCTTCAGGAACGCTCAGATTGCGTACCGCTTGCGAACCCGCCAGCGTTTCGAATATTATCTTATCTTTATAATAATCATTCTCGTTTACGTTATCATTCACTTTACATCAGAGATATACCAATGGCGCGTTCCAAAACTGCTCAGCCAAAACACTCACTGCGTAAAATCGCAGTTGTAGTAGCCACAGCGGTTAGCGGCATGTCTGTTTATGCACAGGCAGCGGTTGAACCGAAAGAAGACACTATCACCGTTACCGCTGCACCTGCGCCGCAAGAAAGCGCATGGGGGCCTGCTGCAACTATTGCGGCGCGACAGTCAGCTACCGGCACTAAAACCGATACGCCGATTCAAAAAGTGCCACAGTCTATTTCTGTTGTGACCGCCGAAGAGATGGCGCTGCATCAGCCGAAGTCGGTAAAAGAAGCGCTTAGCTACACGCCGGGTGTCTCTGTTGGTACGCGTGGCGCATCCAACACCTATGACCACCTGATCATTCGCGGTTTTGCGGCAGAAGGCCAAAGCCAAAATAACTATCTGAATGGCCTGAAGTTGCAGGGCAATTTCTATAACGATGCGGTCATTGATCCGTATATGCTGGAACGCGCTGAAATTATGCGTGGCCCGGTTTCCGTGCTTTACGGTAAAAGTAGTCCTGGCGGTCTGTTGAATATGGTCAGCAAGCGTCCGACCACCGAACCGCTCAAAGAAGTTCAGTTTAAAGCCGGTACTGACAGCCTGTTCCAGACTGGTTTTGACTTTAGCGATGCGCTGGATGATGACGGCGTTTACTCTTATCGCCTGACCGGTCTTGCGCGTTCTGCCAATGCCCAGCAGAAAGGGTCAGAAGAGCAGCGTTATGCTATTGCACCGGCGTTCACCTGGCGTCCGGATGATAAAACCAATTTCACCTTCCTTTCTTACTTCCAGAACGAGCCGGAAACCGGTTATTACGGCTGGTTGCCGAAAGAGGGAACCGTTGAGCCGCTGCCGAACGGTAAGCGTCTGCCGACAGACTTTAATGAAGGGGCGAAGAACAACACCTATTCTCGTAATGAGAAGATGGTCGGCTACAGCTTCGATCACGAATTTAACGACACCTTTACCGTGCGTCAGAACCTGCGTTACGCGCAAAATAAAGTCTCGCAGAACAGCGTGTATGGCTACGGTATGTGCTCCGATCCGCTCTATACCAAGGATCCGGCTAACAGCCCTTGTGCCAGCGTTCCTCAGGCCGACTGGGATCATACGCTGACGCGTCAGTATGTTATCGATAATGAGAAATTGCAGAACTTCTCCGTCGATACTCAGCTGCAAAGCAAGTTCGCGACAGCCGACGTAGATCACACGCTGCTGACTGGCGTTGACTTTATGCGTAT